>MDTE01086766.1_pt1 | contig 102641 bp, 90 predicted proteins | sample 811231 | NCBI WGS metagenome assembly MDTE01 (sample SAMN05326651, study PRJNA326480) | marine metagenome | isolation source: seawater | place: Indian Ocean: Red Sea | collected 2010 | reverse complement strand
TGGCTCCATTGCGCCATCGTATGAGGATGAGGCCGACACAGGCCCCGTGTCGCTCCGCTAGCCAAGCGTCGGGGAGGGATCCAAACGCGTGTAAGCCGTAACCAATAGCTAGGGCTGCTTGGCGATCTCGGTCACCGAAGATGTATGTGAATGTTTCCGGGAAGGCATCCAGCATGAGCCGACCGACCGATTCGATGTCTCTACTCGTTGCTGTCGCCGGACGTATCGCAACCATTTACTGAGCACTAGTGCGAATATACAGGGAGATCACAATACATGGTGCGGCGGTTGCGCACATATTTACGCATGCCGGAGCAAAGGTCGGCCATCGCATCAGGCATGACATGTTTTTCGTTTGGGGTCGAGGTCGGGTGTTCGGATCTGACTTGTTACGATTTCAACTTTTCTTGCCTTGCAGCCAGCATTTTGGCCGTATCTAAGACGGGTACGATGTCGGCAGTTCCAGCAGGAATGATAGGCCAGAGCCCCATCAGAATTTGTGTGGCATCGCTTGCTTCGACAACGAAGAACACCCGATGCCCGGCCGGATCAGTCCATGCTCCAATTACGTTGTCCACATTGGCTTCGAGCGTAGCTAACACAGTTCCGAAGGTGGCATTTCCTAACTCCTCGTCGTGCAGTGGGCATGTGGATTCGTCGTGACGGTGTGTGATGTGAAAGAGCATATGTGTAGCCTTACGCTTGGAAGGACTGGTAGTTAATTATTAGATAGTTGGCTTGATATGTGTGGAGTTACTAGTCAAGACCATATTTGTACGGAGGGGATTTGCTTAGGTTCGAGGATGACCATTCAGTGGGGATGTTTTATGTCCGCAACTACAACAGGGTCGGCCAAGAGTTGCTTGACGATCTGCTGATTGCTGCGGCTGTATGTCGTGAATGGCGAGTTTAAGATGGCTACTCTTCCTAAAAGCGGTGTGTCGGCTGGTTTTGAGTTGGCGGCGGGATACCAACCGGCCGGCGATCAACCGCGAGCCATCACGAACTTGGTTCAAGGTTTAGAGGCAGGCCATCGTGCACAAACGTTGCTAGGAGTAACCGGTTCAGGCAAAACGTTTACGGTTGCCAACGTCATTCAACAGATTCAGCGTCCTGCTCTTGTTCTGGCGCATAACAAGACGCTGGCTGCGCAGCTGGCAACCGAGTTCAAGGAGATCTTCCCTCGAAATGCGGTGGAGTATTTCGTCAGTTATTACGACTACTATCAACCGGAGGCCTATATTCCCAGGTCTGACACGTATATTGAAAAAGATACCGACATCAACGCGGAGATCGAGAAACTACGATATTCGACTACCCGTTCTTTGTTTGAACGACGAGATGTCATCGTCGTCGCGACAGTTTCATGCATTTACGGAATCACACCGCCGGAGGACTATGGCGATTTAAGCCTTTCCCTTGATGTGGGTGGCGAGTTTGAGCGTCAGCGTCTTTTACGAACTCTTGTGGGGCTGCAATACATGCGGAACGACTCGTCGCTTGAGCATGGACGTTTCCGAGTTCGGGGTGAGGTGCTTGAGATCTTTCCGACCTACGATGACTTTGCGGTTCGGATCGAGTTTTTTGGCGATGAGCTTGAACGAATTGTGAAGCTCGAGCCGCTCACCGGGGAGATATTAGAAGAGCTGCAGCGTGTCACGATTTATCCGGCTCGGTTCTATGTAACTCCGGCCGATCGGCTAACTGCAGCTGTTACGACGATTCGCCAAGAACTTGATGAACGACTCACTCAATTGGAGGCCCGGGGCAAGGTTTTGGAGGCTGCTCGGCTCCGGCAACGAACCAATTTCGACATCGAGATGTTGACGGAGACGGGGACGTGTTCGGGCATCGAGAACTACAGTCGCCATCTTAACGTTCGACAACAAGGCGACCCCCCGTGGGTGCTCTTGGACTACTTGCCGGAGGACTATTTGCTGGTAGTTGACGAGTCACATGTGACGCTGCCGCAGGTGCGGGGCATGTTGGCCGGTGATCGGGCTAGGAAAGAGGCTCTCGTGGAATACGGATTTCGTCTCCCGTCAGCGTTCGATAATCGGCCGTTATCGTTTGAGGAATTTGAGCAGCACTTCAACACGGCTGTCTTTATGTCGGCGACTCCGGGTGCTTATGAACACGAACATAGCGAGCAAATTGTGGAGCAGATCGTACGGCCGACGGGTTTGATTGATCCAGCTATCGAAGTTCGTGACACCAAGGGGCAGATTGATGATCTTGTTGGTGAAATTAACGATCGAGTGCAGGTTAACGAACGAGTATTGATTACGACCTTAACCAAGCGGATGGCTGAGGAGTTGTCCGAGTATCTTGCGGAACTAGGCGTCAGGGTGCATTACCTGCACTCGGAGGTTGAAACGCTCGAACGTGTTGAAATCTTGAGTGATTTGCGCCGAGGCGTGTATGACGTGGTGGTGGGTATCAACCTTTTGCGGGAAGGTATTGATTTGCCCGAAGTGAGTCTTGTTGCAATTTTGGATGCCGATAAGGAAGGGTTTCTGCGTTCCGATACTTCACTGGTTCAAACTATTGGTCGTGCGGCTCGGCATGTGAACGGTCGAGTTCTCATGTATGCGGACGTCGTTACGAGGAGTATGCAGCGTGCGATTGACGAAACATCCCGTCGTCGGGAAGTACAGATGGCCTTCAACACTGAACATGACATTACGCCGGTCTCCATTGTCAAAGGGCTCAGTGATCTGACGGATCGGGTTGCGGAGGAGTCTGGTGACGAACGCTCCACGGTGATCGATGAAGCTGCCATTCGAGAACAACTGGGTTTTGTTCGTATTGATCAAATGTCTCGGTTAGAAATGGCTCAAGCAATTAAAGATCTCGAAAGCCGGATGCGTCTAGCTGCTGACAGCTTGGACTTTGAGAAGGCGGCTGTGTTTAGGGACGAAGTCAGCAGGATGCGTAAAGAACTTTCGTCGCTAAACGTGTAACGTGTTCTTGGATTCTCGAGGGGGCGCGTGAAGTGAGCGAAAGTATCGATATGCGTTCCGGTGATGGCATGTATGAAGTCCTGAAGGTTGGGTGGATAGCCTATTGTTAATACAGTCGCTTTCTCGTATTCGAGATCGACTGGCGCCAGCGCTCGGCTATGCCCAGTACTCGCGTTTGTGGCAGGCCAATGCGGGAAGCCAAATTGCCTTTTGGATGCAACAGGTTTCTCAAGGCTGGCTCGTGCTGGAATTAACCGAGTCAGCTTTTGCGCTGGGCCTATTGGCTTTTTTTCGTTCGATTCCCATGTTGCTGTTATCACCTATTGGAGGCGTGCTTGCCGATCGGCTTGACCGACGGGCAATTGTGATAACTGCCCAGGGCCTGATCGGCATCACGATGTTGGTGATCGCCATATTGGTGCAGATTGAGCGCGTGCATATTGTTCATCTTGTAATTTCGTCGTTGGTGGTTGGCACATCATTTGCGATCAATATGCCGGCGCGAACCTCTCTGGTAGCCGGGTTGGTTCCCCGGCAACATCTGAGCAATGCCATCGCCCTTCACAGTACGACTATGAACACTGCTCGAATTTTTGGCCCGTCGATAGCAGGTTTGATCATCGGCGCGTTCGGTATTGCGGTGACCTATTTCACACAGGTTCTTGGTTATGTGTGGAGCACGGTGAACATGTTTCGTATTACGTCTCCTCCGCGTGCGAAACGTCCTCGGACCTCAACTTTGACTGACTTGCGCGAGGGGTTTTCGTACGTGGCTCGGACCAAGACCATGTTGGCCTTAATGATGTTGGCGCTTGGCCCATCGCTTTTTGGGATGCCGGTCACGTACTTAATGCCGGCATTTGTTCGGCAAAGCTTGGGGGCCGGCCCGGAAGCGTTAGGGTTCTTACTCGGGGCGTTGGGTGTGGGTGCGCTCACAGGCTCGGTTGTTGTGGTCACTTATTCGAATTTCAGGTTCAAAGGCCGGGTTCTTTTCGGTGCAATATTGATGCACGGCTTGTTGTTGATTGGCTTGTCGTTTACTCGTTCTATCGAGACTGCCGCAATCGCAATCGCGTTCGTGGGATTTTTCCAGTCAGTCTATATGGCTACAAACCAAGCGACATTGTTGCTGCTCGTTCCTGACGATCTCCGTGGCCGGGTTATGTCATTACGGATGATGACGTTCGGTCTGTCGCCGCTCGGTCTGCTCCCGATGTCATACATTGCCGAAGTCCGAGGTGTCTCGATAGCAATGTGGTTGGGTGGGCTTTTCACATTCGCCGTCGGTGTTTGTGTTTTGCTCTGGGCCCGAAATTTGTGGAACCTGCAGCCAGAAGACGAAGGCCTACCAGATCGCCCATGAGTCTCACTCTTCTGATGGCGGGAGAATCAGCTTGCCCTGACCTTGTTAGACGGGTTGCCAGCGCGTTGTGCTTTGGGCTGGCTCATGTGTTTGTCGATGCTTATCAAAGGCCTCCCACGTGCTGACTACTCGTTCTGGCCGTAAACGGCTGCGCACGAGAAAGTCAGGTTCTGGTGGATAGCAACTCAAGCCTGATCTTCCATTGTTTTCTACAGGTGTCCCTTTGGCGTGCGTCTCAATACTCGGGGAAGCCAGCGGAAAATTTGTGGGCAAGTCGGTGCTTTGGTATCGAATGTCGATGCTCCATCGGACGACGTCGCTCAGGTTAGGCGTGGATCGGTGGGCAGTTCGATTTGTCAGTAGAACGACACCACCCCTTTCGACAGGGACCGGAATAATCTGTCCCGCAGGGAGGTCATTTTCCGAAATCTCCAGGTATCCGCGACTTGGCGTCCTGCCGGGCACATTTAGCTCTGGGGCTGTCCCTCCCGCAGGAAGTTCTCGGTGACGCACGATGCCTCCGGTATGGCTTCGGGGCATCACCTCAAGGCAGCCTCGCTCTACGGTCGCATCAACAAATGGTACCCAGACAGTGAGGATGAGGCTCGTGTCGCAAACGGGTTCAAAGTATCCGGAATCCTGATGCCATGGGACTTCCCCATGCCAATGCCCTGGAAGTTTTGGCCGAAGTACGTATACCGCCGACGCGATGATTTCTGGGCCTACGATGCTTTCGGCAATATCCAGCAGGCTAGGATTTGTAAGAAGAGGGAAAATCCCCTGAGCTTCAAGTGATCGTCCCAGCAACGACCAATACAGGTCTTCATACTCTTGATGGATTTTCCAAAGGCGGGTTTCAAAGGGTTCATCGGCATAGGTTTGGCTTAGATCGCCTCGGGCCACAGCCTGTGTTGCTCGGTCATCAATCACAGCGGTGATCTCATCGATGGCTGGCTGGAGGCCTATTGGATCAAAGGCTTTGGGTACGACGAGGTAACCCTCACGGGCAAAGAATTCCATATCTGTCGAGGTAAGGCTCATAAAACAGTTGCTGTGAATAACGACTTGCCGGTCTAGTGTAAGTCAGGAATGTTTTCGCTTTAATGCGGATCGTGAGATCACCATTTGCCATTTATGACCCATCCCCCGTCAGTCGTTAGGGTGTGTCCGTTCACATAACTCGCGTCATCGGATAATAGGAAGATGGCGGCCTTGGCGATTTCATCTGGGTGTGCCAGTCGACCGGTGGGGACACGTTCGAGCATTCGATCTAGCTTCCATTGGCCGTCCCGCACAAGCCCAGCCTGAAAGAGTGGCGTGTCGGTATAGCCAGGTGCCACGGCATTGACGCGAATATTGTGTTCGGCTAGTTCGAGTGCCATCACTTGGGTCAACATGATGACGGCGGCTTTGGAGGTGCAGTAGGCGGCCCGTAGTGGGAAGGCGCGTTGCCCGTACATTGAGGCTATGTTTACTAGCGAACCACCGTTGTGCTTACGCATATATCGGGCTGCGGCCTGCGCGCCGAAAAACACACCGTCAACATTGATATGCATTACTCGTCGCCATTCCTCGCGGGAGTGGTCAAGGACGGTGTCAGACGACCCGGTTCCTGCGCTTCCAATCCACCCGTGAAGGCCGCCGAAGTGCTCGGAGGCGAGGGTTACGAGGTCGGACTGGTCGGTTTCTGAGGTGACGTCTACGACGTGGCTCACGGCTTGTTGGCCGGTTTCTTCCACTAGTCGCACAGTTTCGGTAAGGCCTTGCTGGTCGATGTCGCCGAGGGCCACGTTTGCGCCTTCAGCCGCAGCAGCTACCGCACATGCTCGGCCGATTCCAGATGCGGCGCCTGAAATTCCGATGACTTTATCTGTGAGGCGCACGTTTGATCTCCAGTCTTAGGGCCTGTATAGAGACTAAAGAGTAATGCACCTTCTGCGTGGACGTTTCGGTGGAGGGTCTCGTTACAATCATCGGCCCTTGTTCTAGAGGGGTCGTCATGGCTATTGAATGTACGAGCGGGGTTGCTGTGCAGGTGCGGAGAATCACCGATGGTCCAGCAGGCCATTTTTTTGGCTACTACGACATGCCAGCGTGGGACATGTCCGATCGGTGGTTGTTGGCACAGCGGGTGGTTCGTGATGTTGGGATACCGACGAGTGGAGACGTGGCGACCATCGGTCTCATTGACACTCTGGGTTTGTGCCGATTCGAACCAGTTGCGACAACACGTACCTGGTCATGGCAGCAAGGAGCGATGTTGCACTGGTTGCCTAAGCATGGACCGCGGACCTTTGTGCACAATGACATTGACCGCGGTCGTTTTGTGGCCAGAGTCCGCGATATTGATTCAGGTGCGCGACGGGTGCTTGATCGGCCGATCGCAGCAATGACTCACGATCAGTCACGAGCTTTGAGTCTGAACTTTGCCAGGCTCCGGGTTCGACCAGAGGTTGGTTATCCGGGAGCACCTGATCTGTGGGAAGGTGTCGACCATTCTAAGAGCGATGGCATTTTCGTGGTTGATCTCGATTCGGGTTCGTCACGACTGGTCGCTTCGCTAGATGCGATTGTGGCGACCTGTCACGCCCCATCCATGGACGGGGCCGTGAATTGGGTGAACCATCTGATAGTCAGCCCAGATGACGCGGCCGCTATGTTTGTCCATCGATGGTGGCCTCCCGGCGCGTCCCGATTTCGGACCAGGTTTATGCTGCTTATGCTGGAGGATTATTCGATTCGTGAAATATGGCCAGCGCGCGTTTCTCACATGTGCTGGCGGTCGCCTACCGAGATTGTGTTTACGGGTGTGGCGGCTGACGTGGAGGAAGATCCTTTTGCGCCCACGATCCCTTATCACCATATGGGGTTCCGCATCCTTGATGTAGCTACGGGGAATTCGAGGCGTATCGGTGAGCAATTGCTACCTTCTGATGGCCATTGCACATATCGGCCTGGCGGTCGTTATATTCTGACTGACACTCCTGTGGATCAGGATGGAATGCGAGAACTCTTGATATTTGATGAACTGACGGAGCGTGTTCTCAGTCTTGCCAGATTTCACGTGCCTTCTCGATACCAGGGAACAGTTCGGTGTGATCTCCATCCGCGGTGGAATCGTGGTGGAACCTCGGTGTGTATCGACTCGGTCCATGAAGGCTCTCGCCAAATGTATGTGCTTGGCGTATCCGATGCTCTCCGGGCCTGGAGTCCGGAGGCGATGCAATGAGTATTCGACCGGGGCGCGAGGTGCTTCTTGAGATTCTCAGGGCTGAGGGTGTGCGCTACATCTTTGGCAACCCCGGGACGACTGAAGGTGCCATCATGCATGCCCTTGAGGCATGTGGGGATCTGGAATATTTCCTGGTGACGCAGGAGGGTGTGGCGATGGGCATGGCTGATGGGTATGCCAGAGAGACCGGCCAGCCTGCTTTCGTGAATCTTCATATTGAGACAGGATTGTCGAACGGGTTGAGTCTGCTCTTCAATGCCTCGGCTGGCGGCACCCCGATGGTCCTTACATCCGCCAATAGCGATGTGGATAAAGTTGCTGAGGGCCGGACGGATCTAGTGGAATTGACCCGGCCTTTTACCAAGTGGGGCGCCGAGGTGACCCGTGCGGACCAACTCGGTCGCGTGATGCGACGGGCGTTTCGGACGGCTAAGACGCCACCAACAGGGCCAACCTATGTGTCCATTGCGCAAAACGTTCTGGACGAACTCACTGATGACGAGGTGATAGCGTCGGGAGATCTGGGAACGGCGGTCGCAGCTGACCAGGTGATGATTGAGAGGGCGGCCGATGTGTTGGTGGGTGCGAAGCGTCCGGCGTTACTCGTCGGAGATCGTGTAGCTCAGTACGGCGCAGTCAAGCCAGCTGTTGCCTTGGCCGAACTAGTTGGGGCGGCTGTTTATGGAGTGTCCTACCCGGCAATGGTTTTTCCAACCTCGCATGATCACTGGCAGGGCTTGCTTCCGCCGTACGTCCCGTTTTATCGGGAAGCGCTTGCTGATGTGGATGTATTGGTTGCGGTTGGAGCTCGAGTGTTTCATGATTTTTTCAAGGCGGCGACGGATGTTCTGCCATCGGATGCGAAATTAATTCAGGTTGATATCAATCAGGATGAGATCGCACGCACGGAGCCCGTGGATGTAGGGATCTGGGCGGATCCTGGCCGTGCGTTGCAGGGGCTCTGTTCGGCGGTGGCTGCGCTACAGACGGATGCACAGAAGGCGGCGGTGGTTCACCGATCGGCCTTGCTGGCTTCATCGAGCGCGAATCGACGACGTCACGATGACCATGTTGAGCAGGTAGGCGGGTTGGATCGTCCGATGTCTGTCGCTTCCATGATGGCCGCGCTTAACAAGGCGCTACCCGATGAGGTGATTCTTGTCGACGATAGCGTGTCGGCCCGTATGGATCTCCACGCTGCGGTGAGTTTTGACGAGCGACGTCGGGTGCATGCGGAGCGAGCTGGTGGTGCCATCGGGTGGGGGATGGGCGCGACGCTTGGTGTATCGCTCGGTGCTCCGAGCGTTCCGGTAGTTGGAGTGATCGGTGACGGCAGCGCCATGATGACGATCCAGGCACTATGGACCGCGGTGACCTATCAATTGCCCGTGGTGTACGTCATCTGTAATAACGCGTCCTATCGAATCCTCAAGGTGAACTTGCAGCGTTGGTTTACTGATGTCTTGGATGATCCGTCAGCGTCCAGCAAGTATCTCGGCATGGACTTTGATCGGCCGTTTGATATGGCGGCGATAGCCCAGGCGTTTGGCGCGTCAGCTGAACGGGTCGAGGACGCGGATGAAGTTGCACCGGCTATTCGACGGGCTCTGGCCTTGGGTGGGCCGGCGCTCATCGACGTTGTGGTGGACGGGTCGGTTTAGGCGGCCATCTCGCGCTTAGGGCACCAGCACGACTTTGCCTACATGTTGTCGGGATTCCACTGCGGCATGGGCGTTGCTGGCTTGATGTAGTGAGTATTCAGCACCGACGATCGGTCGTAGTTGTTGGGCTGTGACGAGCGTGAGGAGATCTCGCATGATGGAAGGGGCATGGGCATCGTTATTGCTACGCCCACCCCAACCGATGAGCCGGATGTTTTTTGTCCAGAACGGCAAGAAATCTACCGTAGCGGCTCCTGTGAAGGAGTTTGAGCCTAGGCTCACGAGGCGGCCGCCTTCAGCCATGAGATCAGGACTAGTCGTGAAGGTGTCACCGCCGACAGGATCCCAGACTACGTTCGGACCGGTAGCTCTCGTCAACCGGGCGACTTCGCTCGCGATATCGTCCGTCTCGCTATTGAGGACGTAATCGGCGCCTAAGGCGAGGATCGGATCGACCTTATGGCTGCTGCCTACAACACCAATCACGGTGGCCCCGAAATGTTTGGCCAGTTGAACTGCGAGCACCCCCGTGCCGCCGGATGCGGCATGAATTAATACGGTCTCTCCAGCTTTAAGGCCAGCAGTCGTTCGGAGCGTGTGGTAGGCCACGGGGGCATAATTGAAGGCCGCGGCTTCTGTAGGGGTGAGAGATTCCGGGAATGCGGTGGGGCCTGGGGCTTCGGGTGTGCCGGCAGTAAGCTTCGTTGCGGGAAGTACTGCGATATCGACGTAGGCCCCGGGATGTAGGCCGCCGACCAGGTGTCGGTCGCCAACTGAGAGGCCACTTACGCTGGATCCAAGACCAATGATTTCGACGCACGCAGTTCCACCTGGGAACCATGGTGGAGCCCCGATGCCGTAGCTCGGTTCCTCGGGGGATCCGACTCGTCCGCTACCACCATGCCGTTTATGGAGTTCGATGAAATCCACGGCTACTGCCAGTACCCGAACCTGTACTTCGTCGTGACATGGCGATGGTTCTGGAATCTCGATCATTGTGAGGACGTCGGGCCCTCCGAATTGCTCGTAGATGACAGCTCGCACAGGTGTTATCAATCCGTTGAGATTAGGACAGAGTCCAGGTAGAGGAAATTGCCGACGTGGGGGTGGCCGAAGATTTTCGCATCGGTATTTATTCTTTGAGGACGAGATAGATCATGACGCGGGCCCGCGGGTTCTGGCCACTCAGAGAACAATTCAGGCGGAGCCATCCGCCGAAGTCACGGAGTGGCAGGGTGTACAGGCCAGTGCCACTTATGGTTGGAAATCCTGCTCCGTGGTCGCACCAGAACAAGCCATCCGGGGACACCTGAACACGGGCCTCGAGTTCAGCTTTACCATCTAGGTCCGCTACTTGGATAAACCAGCGAGCCTCACTAGCCCAGGCGCATTCGTATGGCTCGGTCGTAAAGTCGTCCTCAAAGGTGGCATTTTTTTCGATCACAGCGGTAAAGAAGTGACGCATGGAAGTTACCAATCTACTGAGATCAGGACAGAGTCCAGGTAGAGGAAATTGCGGACATTGCTGGTGGTGCGGACATCGAAACAAAAGTTCAGCAAGCGGCTAATACCCCAGTAACCCTCGTCAGTCGGTAATACCGGCACGCCGGCGAGATCTAGTGTGAGGTCATTGACCTGTAACTCAATGTTTTGTCGGGAGGCGAGATCGAACTGCCAGCGGAGGTAATGCCAATTGACCTTGGTGGGTACTTCGTTAAAGCAGAGTTGTTGGTTGCCACCCGGGACCGGCTCCCACTGGTCTGGCCGAGCGACATGAACGTCGTTTTGGGTCGAGGGCGTGCCGCCTTGCAGCATGCGGGTTGTGGGATGGAGGGCGGTCTTGTACATCCACCGTTGGGTGAAGTCACCGGCCTCGTTGGTGTTTTCATAGCGCAACGCACACATGTATCGCTGTCCAGGTTCTGGCCCTTCACAGATATCATTCCAGATGGTGAACGAACCGAACTGGGCTTCGGAGGGGTGGTAATTCCCGTCCCAGGCCCGGATTTCGGAGGCGTTGGGACCGAACGTTTGTTCGGCTTTATACGTGAACCAGGTTTCGACCTGGACCCGACCGTTGGTGGGCGAGGTGAGGCGCTTGATGCCGACAGCCTGGTGGAATTGTCGGGGCCGGGTGGCGAGCTTCAGCGAATAGGTACCGTTCATAGAGCCGTGGGTGCCGAGATCAAAAAAGGTGCAGGTGCTGAGCTGGGGGGGGCGCATGTCACTGAAGACCGGCTGCAACTCGTTTAGGTCGCCATTGTGATTGCCCACAAGTTCGCACCACCCATGAGCCCCCTCATCAAAATCATCGAAGGATAGGATGCGGGGCAGCGGGTTGTATTTGCTCAGCTGAATGTCGTTAGTGAGAGTGGGCTTCATCGTGCTCCGGGATGTGGAGTTTTGGTGATTATCCACTTCTACCGGAAACCTTTCGATATTTGCTTAGGGATGACCGCCGATTGTTGGCGACGGAGCTTGGCGATGGCGGTGCTGGCAAGCAGGATGAGACCTGTTGCGCCTGAGGTCATTAGGCCAATGCGCAAGGATTGCGGTTCATAGCGAAGATCGACTCGATGAGTGCCGGCTGCTAGCGGGATGGCGCGAGCCGTTATGTTGGCGGGAAGGATCGGTGTTGCGACGCCGTCTACAAACGCTTTCCATCCGGGATAGACCATGTCTTTAAGGACCAAGATGGTCGGGGTTGTTGCGTCGGTCTGGAAGGACAGCGCTGCTGGCTGTTCCGCGATTTTTGTGACAGTGCCGATCTGCGTGGGTGTGTTCGGGAGTGGCCCCAAGAGATCTGGATGAATAGACGGGCCCCACGGGCCGGCTTCGACCACTGGTCGGGCTGGGAATTCCCACATTCCCCGGAGCATGCGGTCCAGGCTCTCTTCGGCATTGGTGGTGAGCCGGATCCGCGAATAGAGCGCAAATCGAGGTCCTGCCTCGTATGGCATGACAAGTATCGGTGGGTCTGCAGGCACCTGGACCTGTTCCGGAATCTCTACTGCTGTTAGGGTGCCTGCCTCGTTCATTACGGCGGCTCCGTGGACGGTGAGTCTGGGCCCGGGAACGTTGACCTTGAGCAGCACAAGTGAAGCTGTTCCGGTCGTCGGCAGGGGGATCCGGGTGCGGGTGTAGATGCTGCTTTGCCGGTTTCCCACAGTGGCGACAACATCGGCCAGCGTGTGGGCAGGCGGCCGATGCTGCAAAGCTCCAAACCCGGTTCGTTCAGAAACGTCCTGCCCGGTACGGATTGGGTGTTCGCTGATCAGTTTCTTGCCGTTGAGCAGTCGAGCGGTCGCTACAACGTGGTTGTTCGGGAGGTTGAGTGCTCCGTCGAGTGATGTCACAAGATGCAGCTCGCGTGATCGATCGTCCTGGGGTAGATGCACGGTGGCCTCGGCGGCTGTCGACCACCGATCGATAGCTAGAACTGGCCGATTGATCGAGTACACCAGCCCATCTGATTCATCGAAGTGGCTTTCATGGCCATGGCGAGCGTCCGAAAGATGGACGGCAGTAGCGACACCGAGGGCTGACGCGATCCGCGGTGGATTTCGAGGCCAAGCTTCAAGTAATAGTCTCATGCGGTTGGGGACCAGAGGTGTGTAGGCGGAGGTTTCAGGTCGGCGTTCCACAAGCAGGCGGTTTGACCCGAGTGCGATCGATTCCGATACAAACGCGCGGGGATAGGTGCCGGATGGGACGAATTCTGCATATGGCGTTGGTGCGAAGATAGTTGTCAGCGGGGCTGTGGGATGAAAGGTGGCTGCAAAGCTTCCAAGCTCGATAGCTGCGATGGCTACGACGAGATGGCCTACAAGTGGCTGCCGTACAAAAGCCACGGTCATCAGGGCTACGACTGCTGCTGCTGACGGCAGCAACGTCAGGAGGTTTCGAGGATCGGTGGATGCGATCGCGAGATCATACCGATCAATACCGGGCGCCATGGGGACAAGGTCCGGTTGCATTGCGACCCAAGCATTGAATGTGCCGATGGCTGACGGCTGCGTGCGAAGCCAATAATTGGTGATGGCTAACACGGCGATGGAAAGGGCGACAAGGGCCGTCAGCCCGATAGTCAATCGTGGGCTTGGCCGGTTACGAATGGAATCGAGGCCCACACCACCGAGCAGTCCTATGGCTAACGTCAGGACCATGCTAAACCGGCCAGGTGCTCGAGTCCGGTCAAAACCAGGAAGGTTGTCGATCGCTTCGCCAATGGGGATCGGGGATTGTGACCCGAGTGCTACGAGGCCAGACAGCACGGCCAATGCAGCGAGGCTGAGAGTAAGTCGACTTGGCCGTCGCAAAGCCATGGGTGCGAGGACCAGTGGTACGAGGCCGGTATACACGAGTGATTCCCAGGCGTTCCAGGAAAACCAGAAGTCGGCTTGTCGTCCGAGGACTCCGGGGAAGATGAGTTGAATGAGGCCAAGTGATGGGATTGAAAATCGTGAGGCTTCGACGGTCGTCAGTGATTCGGATCGACCAGACTGTTGGACTAACTCAAGAAATGGCACTGTTTGAATAGCCGACAGACCTACGGCAACCAGCGACATCAAGCCGGTTCCCACACACATCCAGACGAGCGTGGTCCGGCCACAGTGAGTTCCGCCACTCCGCCATCGACGGAGTCCGACAGAGGCCAAGATCCAGACACCTGTTGCCGCGATGGTGATCATCACCATCTGGGCATGTAGGGCCAGCAAGGACGTTGCCAGAGCGACGCCGGCCCCTACCAGCCAGGCGACCCGACGGCTGGGTTGGGAGGTTGCGAAAGCGGATTCCCAGGCGGCAAGGACGGTTGGTAATACGAATGCTGTATTCGCAATGTTCAAGTGGTGCTGCTGGGCTGTCAGGAACCCGCCAAGGCCGTACGTCAAGGCCGCAAGCATGGCGCCAGGACGTGATACGTGAAGGGTTCGTGCCAGCCAATAGGTTGCGAGGGTCGCTGCAAGTGCTCGCAGTACTGGGCCCCAGACAAGCAGTAGGTCAAAGGCGCCAGCCATCAGGAAGAGGACGTGGAATGGGTGGAGGGCCCCGGTTTGGCCTTCAGCAAATTGCGGAAGGCCGTTGGCTAAATATGGGTTCCAGAGCGGAAGTTCGCCGCCTCGCATGCTGGCTGCTGCATACTCGAGAAACGGGGCGTTTTGCTTGATCGTATCGAGTTCGTAGAACATCCGGCCGGTTGCCCATGCAGGCGCGTTGGCTGCCAGAACGACCGCGGCAAGGACGATACACGCGATCGCCGTTGGATGTGACGTCGCTCGGGTTATCAAGGCTCTCATGTGGTTAGGGTACGTATTCGTTTCCATTTGTGGGAGAAACGATGGTGAGGCCGTGGGGCTGGCTAATCCGAACTCACACTTATCATATGTTTAGTGGCCTTCGGTTTATGTGGTAGGGATCTCGAATTCATGGATGTAGGACGCGGATCGATGGATGCTGGGTTGACGTTGCCTGATCGGGTCGCCCCATCACGGACGTTGGGTGCCGTAAAACTGCAAGTGGGGAAGCCAGCGCTCCTAGCTGATCTCGACGGGCCAGGCTGTATCCGGCGTATATGGTTTGCGATGAGCCGACGCAGCACCCCGGAGGCGTTACGCCAGATGATTCTGCGGGTACGTTGGGATGATGCGGAGATTCCTGCAGTCGAGGCGCCCTTACCCGATTTCTTCGGCTTGCTGCATGGCGTCCCGCACTACCCGTTGAATTCTCGGTACTTGATTTCGCAGACGCGAACTGGTGTGACCTCGTTTTTCCCTATGCCATTTTCTCGACGGGCGAGGATTGAGGTCGAAGGGGGCCCGGCTGCTGAACGGCAAGAGCTTGTATGGCATGTGGACTGGCATCGCTACAACGATGACGCGTTGACGGAACCGATGCGATTCCATGCGCAATTCCGGCGCGAGTTCCCATGTGAGGCGTTTGGACCGGGGTACCTGATTCTTGACGCGGTCGGGCGGGGGCGATTTCTGGGATTCGGATACGGCGTGCGGCTGTATGACGACCGGTCTCGATGGTCACATGCGGGGGCTGAAAACATCTATCTTGCCAACGATGCGGATGCTCCGGGCGGCGCCTTCGCTCACTTGCGAGGCAGCGGCGGTGAGGACACGTTTGGTGCGGCGTATGGCGGGGTGACGCACTCGCCAAGTTCTCACCTGGATCAGGGCATGCCGTACTACGTGCATGAAGACTGGGGCGGGGCTCTGGCCCGACATCGCCTGGCGGCATACCGATTCTTTGAGCATGACGTGATTACGTTTGACCAGGCTATTCAAGTGCATTTCGGTTGTATGGCGAATGACATATGTAGCACCGCGTATTGGTATCAGGAGCCTCCACATCAACCGTTTACTACGCTGCCGACATGGAGTGCGCTGGCAGCCGGGACCGATGCTAGCCGAGCTGATCTCGAACGGATGGAGACCACGCCCACCTGGTGGGTTTGTGGGCCATTTCATCCCAGTGTGCAAGATAATGAGGGATCACTAAGAGCTGAAAATGATGTCCCTGATGTCCGGCACCGATACCCGGATACCGGGTATTCCGAAGATTCACCATGGCGGCGGGCTGATCGAGACGTCGCTTGCTGGGAACAGGTTCGAGACATCCACGGCTTTGTCGATTTTGCCCGTGTGTTTGTGCTGCCAGAGCTTGACGATGAACGCTCCCGTCCTGCTGTGGGCCTGGCTCAGACGGAACTGGAGGCGCCGTCTGATGGGCCCGTTGACCTGCATGTCGGGTGGATCGGCGATCTTCAAATCCAGGTGAATGACAGTTCGTGGCAGCTCCTGGGATCGCATGCGTTGTTCGATACCGTCACCATATCTGCGGATCTTCGGCGGGGATCCAATAGAGTCCGGATTAGGCTGCGTGCTCCTGGCCCAGGCGGCGGGTATTCTGGTTTTGCCTGGGGGGCATGGGTTTTTGCTGTGAGAGCCATCATGACGGATGGGCATGTGCTCGCTGCACATCTTCCGGTCAGCCAGGCGGGTCCACTCAATGACTAAGCGTCTTCGAAAGTGTCCGTAACCGATGAATCTTGTGGGTTAGACAGAGCGGTTAAGCGCTGGGCCCGGAGACGTCATCGATGCCCTCTGGTAAGGGTGTTTGGCGATCTTCGAGGAACGAATGGAGATGGCCAGATCGGCTAGATTTCGGTCGGCGAATTGTGTGCTCGAAAGTGCGATGATGGACGTAGACATGACATGGGAATATTGAGAGCAATGGCCCCCACACCCCTGTATGGTCGGACTTTTCCGGATGAATTAGAGGCCCAGCGTTCGGCTTTATCCGAAGATCCTGACCTTGCGGACTTCCTGGAGTCGCGTCGGGCACTTGCCACGGATCCCTATCGCCCACTATTTCATTTTTCGCCACCGCAGGGTTCGATGAATGATCCTAACGGACTATGTCAGTGGGATGGGCGGTTCCATCTGTTTTATCAATTCCTCCCAAATGGGGGAAACCCTGATAACGACAACCGGGTGCATTGGGGCCACACGGTCAGTGAGGACCTCATCCGCTGGACAGATCTCCCGCCGGCTCTCTATCCGACAACTGAGCATCATTGCTATAGCGGGCAAACCCTCGTTGAACCGGATCGCGTTGTCGCGATGTATCACGGTACTGAATCTGGCAACAGTATTGCGACGGCGACGGATCCGTTACTTCTTAATTGGGTCAAGCATCCGGCTAACCCTGTGATTCCGATGGTTCCCATTGATGCGGATGGATTTCCCTACCGGGTGTTCGATCCGTGCATCTGGAAAGAAGATGACGGGTACTACGCCATTTCAGGAACTTATAAGGATGGGGGGTTACGGGCGGATTGCCGTGCAATAGACCACCTGTTTCGATCGTCGGACCTTGCTACTTGGGAACATATTGGAACCCTCATCGAAGGCGGGTTTCATTCGGAACCCGGTGAGGACGGCGCGGTGCCGAATTTTTGGCCCATTGGCGACGGCCGCCACATGATGCTTTTCTTCAGCCATAAACGGGCCGGGCAGTACTACATCGGAACCTATGATCGTGAGACACATCGCCTGAATCCTGAACGGTTTGGTCGAATGAACTATGGTGCATTTGCAACGGGCAGCCTGCACGCGCCAAGTGCGACGGTGGACGATCAAGGTCGGTACATCGGTGTGTTTAATGTAAAGGAAGGTCGAGCTGGAACGGCGTGGACCGACGTGATGACGCTGCCCCGTCACTATTGGTTGAGGGCAGATGGTTCGCTTTGTATGGAGCCAGTCGAGGAGGTGGAGTCGCTACGTGGCGATGAGGTGATCGTCGATTCCATGGAGATTCCTGGAAATACGGAGATTCCGATCGACATGGTGAACGGAAAGGCGCTCGAGATCCAGGCGGTGATTGATCCGGGAGAGGCGCGTGAGGTCGGGATTGCGGTGCTGCGATCTCCTGACGGCGTGGAACAGACACGGATCTCCTTACTTCAGGCCAAACCTGGTCAGGTGGGAGGAACGCCGCGTTTGCAAATCGATATCTCTCAGGCGTCACTGCGTGAGGATGTGTATGCACGAGATCCCGAGATTGGGCCGCTCACATCGGACCCGGACGACTTGTTGCGTCTTCGCGTGTTCGTTGATAGAAGCGTGGTGGAAGTATTTGTGGGTGATCAGCAATGCTTAACCCTTCGCACCTATCCGTCGCGGGAGGATAGTGCCGGGGTGGCGCTTTTTGCCCGTGGAGGTCCGGCCCGTCTCCAGTCGCTGTCGGCATGGTCGATGAAGTCCATATGGCCGGAACTTCGTCACCTAGAAGGGTGTTGACGGGGGATTACGCCTCGTCGTTCGCGGTTGGCAGATTTCCGTAGAGCGGGAGTTCGTCAGGTGGGCTATAGATCGAAAATAGGACGAGCGGTTCGTTGGTGGTATTGCGGAATTGGTGCGGGACATTCGGCGGCCCGTAGAACAGGTCGCCGGCCGACAGCTCGAGGGTTCGAGTTCCAACCGTAACGGCACCTGCCCCACTGATGATGTACGTCACTTCTTCCGAGTTGGGGTGGACATGATGAGAACCAGCCTGTTGCGGGTCAAAGGTCGCCACGTGGAAGGTCATGCGGGTTGTTTCGAGCAACTTGGTAACGGTTCGTTGAAATCCTTCCAGTTCGATGCGCTCGGGTTCGACCGCAGTGTTGGAAATGACTTTGGCGTCCCGCTCCGTCATTTGACTGCTGCTCATGGACGTCCTCCGACAGGTGGTGTGAAGTTAGCTCCACGTTGACGTCGCGGTTTCATTGATTCGGTGCTTCTCCGGTTAGCGTGGGTTCGGACGGTTCGGGTGTTGTTTCTGGGCGATGATATTTGCCGTGGACAATCATTCCTCGTGGGTCTTCCGAAGGTTTTGACTTGCTGCGGTTGTGAGTTGGTCCGGTCCAGTGGGTATGTTGCGGCAAGACGGCCGCGTTTTCTGGATCCCGGTACACGACTCGAATAAGTCGTCGCCAACTGTCGGTCCGGTTTGGCGCCGATCCGTGCACCGTGTTCACATTGAAGAACACGACATCGCCAGCATCTGCTGGGCATAAGACGGCCGATTCGAGAGGGTATTCCTCGAGTGGAAGATAGGGTTGCTCGTACTCCCCGTAGTCCTCGATGGTATGCAGCACGTGTTGAAGCGGGCCATTCTTGTGACTGCCAGGGAGGAAGGACAAGCATCCGTTGTCTTCATTTGCTGCATCGATATGCATGATGGCGGCCACGCATCCGGGCCCCCAGTGCGGGTAGAACGGCCAGTCCTGGTGCATGGGGAAGGGGGTGCCGAGGCCTGGGGCCTTGGCGTGGAGGACGGTGTGGTGGAATTCAACGGCGGTGTCCCCGAGTAATGTACTGACGGCTCCGGTCAGCGTGGGGTTGACCACAGCTTGCAGATACGTGGCCGAGTAGTTCTGAAGTCCGGCAAGGATCAGGGCCTTGGCTTGATCGGCTTCATCGGCTTCCATGATCGCTTTGCGCCATGGTCCACGCCAACCCTGTCCCGTGGCTCCCCATTCCTGCATCATCCGCTCGAGTTCATCCGATTGTTCCTGGACTTGGTCGGGAGTGAAAACCTTCTCCAGTCGAAGGTAGCCATTGTCTTGCCAGAACCGTTTTTGGTCGGCCGTAAGGATTGCCTGCTGGTCAGTTGAGTGATGCATGGCGAGATCTCCTCTTGTCACGGATGAGAGACGTAGGGTGGGGGAGGAACCGGATTGGGATCATGGGGTGAGTTCTCCGATGGTCTCAGCTTCCCCCGAGTCAATGGATCGATTCATGGCTAGAACCACGGCTAGTGACCGTATGCCATCGTCGTAACTGCTATGGACTCGACTCGTGTCGTGGGTTCGGACGGCGTCCAGAAACACTTTAATTTCTTCGTAGTGCCACGGGTCCGGTGGTTCGACGACCCGCTCATTTCGTGCATCCGTGAAATCCTGGGCGAACGTTTTGTCGATTTCTTCCAAATTGTCGCTCGTACCCCCCATTGATCCTTGAACCCGGGCGGGGGTATACGGTTTAAGTTCAAGCCAATAATCGAGCCCGATGAGTTTGAAGCGGTTATCACCTGGAGGCGGTGTGCCCCACGAGTGCATGTGCATCCCCGTGGCGCCGCTCGCAAACTGCAGGTTCGTGGAGGTGGTGTCTTCAACGGTAAAGTCCTGTGATTTGGGGATGAGGTTGGTGGCAAACGTTTGGACTTTCACGATTTCGCCCATGAGAAAGCGCATTTGGTCGATAACGTGGATTGCCTGGTCGAGATTTGGCCCACCGGAGATGGCCTTCTTAAAGAACCAATTACCACTGGCTTCTCGTCGTAGCCCAACGACCGATCCGCCTCCTGAAAGAAAGGTGCTTAGCACCAGTTGGGCTGGTTGTTCGTGCAGTAACCGTCGCATGTACTGGACAGCCGGCGAATACCTCCAGTTGAACCCGACACTGCAAATCATGCCGCTGTCGCGAACAATCTGGGCAACCGCCTGTGCGTCTTCCATGCTGGATGCCGGCGGTTTTTCGCAGAACACGGCAACCTCATGTTCAGCGGCAAGTGCGAAGATTTGTTGGCGGATGACGGGGGGTACACAGATTACAACTGCATCGAGGTCTGGCTCCCCCTTGAACATCTCGGCTATATCGCTGTAGGCGTGAGCCTTGGCCCGGCCTGCGAGCGTCTCGAGTTGTGAGGGAACCGTATCGCATACGGCGGACACCGTAACGTCACCCATGACCTCGAGGTTCGACACATGTCGTGTGCCGATGCTTCCCGCGCCAATAATGCCTATCGATAATTCCGTGTTACTCGCCATGCCAACCTCGGTCTTTCGTGATGATGCCGTTCCAACGGAATGCGGCTACTCGTAGATCCTGTGGCCTGCGTCGTGGTAAGGCGGCGCTACTCACGGGGTACCCCCGCTTCTCCAAAGGCACGATCGATGGTCTGGTAGGAAAACACAGCGGCGGCGATAGGATCGTAGTCATCTCGGCCCCAGACCATGCCGCTGACTTCCAGCGTGATGAAGTCAGTCCAGCCAGCCTTATGCATGGCTTTGAGATACCCGACGGTATCGAGTTGGCCCTGGCCGAGCAGGAGGAGATCCCGAGATCCGTCAGGATAGATGTGTGCGTCTGTGATGTGTGTGTGCCCAGTTATGGGGACCAGATCCCGCACCGAATCTTGCACACGCTCGCCGGCCAGGAAGGTGTGGACAATATCGAAGTGTAATTTCACCAGCGGGTTATCGACCTGCTCAATGACCCACAAGGCTCTTTCCGTTCGGTCAACGGCAGCCCCTGAATGGGCTTCAGCCGCAACTAGGACATTTTCCTCCATGGCCATGGCGGCGTAATCGTTCAGTCGACGGACGATGTCGTGCTTGATGTGTTCCCACTGGTCAGACTTTCCGCCAATTCCAAGACTTACGACCGGCCCCCCCCAGGCTCCGACCGCCTCCAGTTCGTGTCCGAGTTGGGCGACACGACGGACGTGTTCGAGGTTGGCCTGGTGTTGCGCATCATCGAGTTCGAGAGTGTGGGCGCCAGATACATAAAACGCCGGGATTCCCAGCTCGTGCTGGGTTAGCAGTTGCTTGAGCTGTGCCCGACGATCCGGTGTCAATTCGCTTGGCATGGATCCGATATGTCGTTCCCCGATACAGATTTCGATGCCGTCGTAGCCGATATCCGCGAGGGCTGGAATGGCGTCTTCTAATGCCACGGTTGGCATGGCATACGTTCCATAAGCAATTTTCATGGCTGTCCGGCTCCTTTTTGGTTGGCGGCGAGGGCCAGCATTGACTGGCTCCCCCCATTCATCCATTCCGACTTACGGCTGGCGAGTGATTCCAGAAGAATTGAGCGGGCCTCCTCGTCGGCCGCGAACCGATTCTTTTCGAAGTATCGGATTAACGTGTCAAGTTTTTCGACACAGTGATCAAGTATTTGTTGGCCAACGGATTCCTTAACGCTTGACGGGGTTTGCTGCTTCGATGTTTCGCTGAGTTGGTCGTGAAATGGCTGGAGCCAGGCGGTGGGTACGCGCCCGTGATTGATAATGGCTTCCGCCGCCCGATGGTTGGCTTCAACGTGGGATCCAAATTTATCTACGTTCCACCGAATGATCAGGATGATTATGAGGATTGTGAATACGAGCCATATGCCGATCCCGAGTACGAGCATGATTTAGTCGTCAACTCCCCGTAGGTCTAAGTCATTTGCGAAGTGACAGGCGGCATATCTGTTGTGTCCGACGTTGGTCCACGGAGGTGTTTCGGTTTCGCATATTGACTCGGCGTAGGGGCAGCGAGGATGGAAATAACATCCCGATGGTGGATTGGAGGGACTCGCAACTTCGCCCTCAAGAGCGATGGCGTCTAGCTTCGTATCGGGGTTAGGACGGGGGACTGCGGAGAGCAAGGCCTCGGTGTACGGATGCTTGGGTTCTCTGAACAAATCCTCGGTTTCGGCCTGCTCAACTAATTTTCCGACATACATCACGGCAACTTCGTCGGAAATATGTTTCACCACACTCAGGTCATGGGCGATGAACAGGTACGTTAATCCGAATTCATGCTGGAGATCTTCGAGGAGGTTGATGATTTGAGCTTGAACTGAGACATCCAGTGCCGACACCGGTTCATCGCACACAATGAGGTCGGGATTTAGCCCAAGCGCTCGGGCAATCCCAATGCGCTGGCGTTGTCCACCGCTGAAGGCATGCGGGTAACGCTTTAGATAGCGAATGTCGAGGCCCACGACCTTGAGCAGTTCGCGGACTTGATCCTCGAGTTCAGCGCCCTTGGCGACATTGTGAATACGTAATGGCTCCGAGACGATATCCAGAATGGTTTTGCGGGGATTCAGGCTGGAATAGGGGTCCTGAAACACCATCTGGAGATGTTTTCTTAAGGGGCGTAATCGACCGGCGGAGAGGTCGCTGATCTCAACCATTTCGCCATTGATGCGCAGGGACACCTGGCCAGCTGTTGGATCAATAGCTCGCACAATGCACCGGCCTAACGTCGTCTTTCCACAGCCAGATTCCCCCACAATCCCAAGGGTTGTGCCCGCACGCACCGTGAGATTTACGTCATCTACAGCCCGCGCGTGACCGATGGTTCTTCGGAAAATCCCCTGCTTGATTGGGAAGTGTTTTTTGAGGCCACGGACTTCGAGGAGGGTGGGAGCTACGTCAGTGACGGGACTTGGGTCACTCATAGACGACGCCCTCTTGGGGGTGATGCCTCGATGCGAGGGGCCGAATCGCTGAGGGATGTCGGAACCACATCTAGGGCCTACTTTTCGTACAGCACGCAGCGCACCTGCTGGTTGCTGCTGAGAGTAAGTAACGGCGGGACTGCAGTGTCACAGCGGCCCGGGATGAACTTGGGGCAACGGTCGGCAAAGCCGCAGGCATCCGGCGGGTCAAGCGGTGTTGGCACGATGCCATCAATAGCCTTCAATCGTTCCCCAGGCTTCCGATCGAGTTGTGGGATCGATTCTAGTAGGGCCTGGGTATAGGGATGTTGGGGGTTATGGAAAATCTGTTGGACGGTCCCGAGTTCAACGACTTTCCCCAGATACATCACAGCGACATCGTCTGCCATGTTGGCGATGACGCCCAAATTGTGCGTGATGAAGATGATCGCCATTCCCAGATCGTTTTGCAGCTGCTGCATGAGTCGAAGAATCTGGGCTTGTACCGTGACGTCGAGCGCCGTCGTGGGTTCGTCAGCGATCAGTAATTGTGGTTGTAGGGCAAGGGCCATGGCGATCATCGCGCGCTGACGCATGCCCCCGGAGAACTCGTACGGATATTGATCGATACGAGAGGCTGGTTCTGGAATTCCAACTTGCTCAAGCAGGGAGACGGCCCGGCGACGTGCCTCGTCGTCTGCGACTTCCCCATGGACCTGGATAGCTTCGATAATTTGGTTCCCAATTGTGTGCACCGGAGAAAAGGCGGTCATTGGTTCCTGAAAGATCATGGAGATGTCCTGGCCCCTGATGTTTCGAATTGAGCGTCCTGATGGATTCAGTGACACGAGGTCAACGACGTCCTCGTTGGTGTGCAATAGGATTTCCCCCTCCACGGTTCCTGGTTTCGGAACGATTCGAAGGATGGATTGGGCCGTGACGCTCTTGCCGCAACCGGACTCGCCCACAATGCCAAGGGTACGGTGCTTCCTGATCGTAAGTGACACGCCATCGACGGCTTTAAGGGTGCCTTCTTCGAGCGCGAAATGGGTGCGGAGATCCTTGATTTCTAAGAGGATGTCGGCGTCTGGCATTGGGGGCCTACTTGTAGGGATCGGCTGCGTCACGCAACCCATCGCCGGCAAAGTTAAAGAGCAGCACGGTCGCGATCACAAAGAGGCCTGGAATCATCAGCCAGGGTTGGACGGTGATCGTTGTGACGTTCTGTGCGCTCTGGAGCAGGCTGCCCCAACTCACCGCTGGTGCTCGAATGCCGAGGCCAAGGAAACTCAGCGAGGTCTCGGCAAGAATCATGCCGGGGATGGAGAGGGTGATGTGCACGATGAGGTAGCTCATGCAGCCGGGAAGCAGGTGGTCCAGCAGTATCCGACGGTCCCGGGCTCCAGCTGTTTTTGCAGCCATGACATAATCCTGCTCACGCAGCTGGAGCACGTTGCCGCGAACGGTCCGGGCCAGCGGAGCCCATCCCACGATGGACAGAATGACGGTGATTGCAAAATAGGTTTGGACGGGTGACCAGGTGACCGGGATGGTTGCGCTGAGGGCCAGCCAGAATGGTGTGGTCGGAATTGCGACCAAGAACTCAACAACCCGTTGGATCGCCATGTCGATCCATCCACCGAAGAAGCCTGAGATGCCTCCGAGTAGGGTTCCGAGGATGAAGCTAAATAACACGCCCACGAGACCAACGGACAGGCTGATTCTGGCTCCGACCAATGTACGGGTGAAGACATCACGGCCAAATTCGTCGGTCCCAAATAGATGGATGTTGCAGTCGCCGGCCCCGAAGAAATGGCGATCAGTCTCGATCAGGCCCCACATCTTGTAGGTCTGGCCCTGGGTGAAGAACTCGATGTCACAGATTATGGATGTGTCTTCCGTGTAGTCCCGGGTGAACGTCTTGGTGTTGAGGACCGCAGAACGGCCGTATACGAAAGGCCGCCGTAGTTGACCGTCATCGTCGACGATGTGCACTGAGCTTGGTGGGCCGGCTAGGGCATTTTCGAAACGAGTGACTGACAGGTACGGGACCCAGAAATCGTAGGTTGCTGCAATAAAGTAAAGGAACAGCAAGATCCAGACGCTCATGACGCCCAACTTATGACGCCGGAACTTTCGCCGCATAAGCGTCCATTGCGAGGCAATGAAATATCGGTCGTTGGGGTCAAGGCCGCCCGGGGCTGGTGATTCAGTGGACAGCGTGTCGGGGGTAGCGCTCATCTCAGGATTTCCTGTCGAATCGGATGCGCGGGTCGACGATGACGAGCAGGAGGTCTGAGATCAGCGTGCCGATCAGGGTGAAGATTCCGAGCATCATGACGAGGCTGCCGGCCATGAACATGTCCTGTCCCATCAGTGCGCGAAAGAGGTATGGGCCAACGGTTGGCAGGCTAAGGACAATGCCGACAATTGTTTCGCCGGACAGAATAAATGGCAGTTGCCAGCCAATGGTGCTGACGACTGGGGTGATAGCCAGGCGGACGGGGTACTTAAATAGGAGGCGTGGTTCCGCCACACCTTTGGCCCGGGCGGTGATCACGTACTGGCGTCCGAGTTCATCTAGGAGTGTGCCCCGCATGACCCGAATAAGGCCCGCGGTTCCGGCCGTACCAATAATGATGATCGGGGCCCAGAGGTGCTGGATAAGGTCCCAGACCTTGGCCAGGCTCCATGGCGCACCGGACATTTCTCGTGAAAACAGGCCGCCCACACTGATGCCGAACAATTGAAGAAAGACGTACATCAAGATCAGGCCGAGCATGAAATTGGGAATAGCATGGCCCAGGAATCCGATGATCGCCGTGACGTAGTCACTGAGCTTGTACTGATGGGTCGCGGCATAGATCCCGACCGGGATCGCGACTCCATACGTGATGATGAGCGTGAGTGTGGAGATGAGTATTGTGAAGGGAAGCATTTGGTCGAGGAGGTCTCGCACGGGCTCTCGAAATTCAAATGACCGACCAAAATCTCCGGTGACAAACTTGGTGATCCAGCGGACATATTGTTCAGGTGCGGACACATCAATGCCGTAGTAGCGCTTCAGATCCGCGATTTCGGCGGCACCAATTTTTTCACCCTGGTCTTCTAACTGCTGAATATAGGTCTGCATGTAATCGCCTGGCGGGAGTCGGATGATGACAAATACAGCGATGCTCAGGAGCACAAACGAGATGGCCATGTAGACGAGACGCCGAGCGATGTATTCGATCATGAGCGCGCACGAATCCCTTGCGATGACGTCATCGCAAGACGACCGATGGTAGGGGGAATTGATGCCAAGGTTCGGCTCCTGTGCCAACAGCGTATGCCGTTGGTCTGAGGAATCCAACATGGCCGACAAACCGCCCCCCGATCATTTGTGAGATCAGGGAGCGGTTGCCGACGCTTGCGGCTAGTTATGCCGCAGTATTGGACTTCTTTACCTGTCCAACGACCACTGGGCAGGTCGATAGGGTGGGTAGAAGCTGGTGTCAGAGCTCCACCAGATGTTGGTCTTTGGCACATTGATCAGCTGGTTATGCACGAGCATTGGTCGTGGTGCCCAGCCGATCGTGCCGATAACCGGCAGTTGGTCGGTGAAGAATTGGTAATACTCACGCCCGAGCTTGATGTTTTCAGGCGTTCCAGTCTGGGTCTTGAGGAACTCATCAAAGAGCGCCTTGTGATCCTTGATGTACTGGGGTGGTTCTTCACCGTTCTCGCCATCAGAGGTGAACCATTCCACCCAGCGGCGTCCCCACATGTTCCATGTGCTGTTATAGGCAAACCAGAGCGGGCTTAGGCGGCCAAACAGTCCGCCTCGATCCGCATGCCAGGTGCCAATATCCATGGTTCCATCGGCCTTATGTTCCTGGAAGGGTCCAAAGGCTTCGACCTTGACGATGCCTTCAACACCGATGTCTTTCCAGTTCTCGGCCACCATCTCGCACATCGCTTCCTTGGGGGTTTCCAGGTTGGCGATTTCCATGACGAGTGTGAATCGATTCCCGTCTGGCTGGAGTCGATACCCCTCCGAGTCACGCTCGGTGAGGCCTGCCTCGTCCAACAGCTTGTTGGCGCGTGCAGGATCGTACTCGGTGTGCTTCTTGCCCCACTCTTCCTTGTAGTAGGGCATGCTCGGGAGCACGGTGAAAGCGAAGGGTTCGCCCAGTCCGAAGAAGATCGCTTCGTTCATGGCCTTGCGATCTATGGCAACGGATAGCGCGATTCGGACGTCGAGATTGGCCATGAGTTTCCGGACCACCGGGTCTGCGTGCGTCTGATTCGGGAACAGCGCGAGGAGCGCTGGCCGATTACTCTTCGGCAGCCGAATCTTGTAATCGCCCGCATCTTCGCCAGCTTTCAGGGCGGGCATGTCTTTGAGGCTGGAGTAGCCCATGGCGAAGTCCACGTCACCGGAAATGCAACGGAGGTTATACACCTCCTGGTCTTGGACCAGCACTGAGTCCACTACATCGGTATACGGCAGTTGGTTACCGTCCGTGTCGACCCAGTGGAAATAGGGGTTCCGTTCGAGTTGGATTTGGTTCAGCGTCTTCTTGGTAGTCACCCAGGCAAAGAGTCGTGGCCGGCCTACCAGGAATCCTCCGGGCGGATTACGCTTGGTCTTGAACAACTGGGTCCAGTCGTCATGACCTTCTTCCTTGGCCAACTCGTCAGCCTTCGGGTTGTACTTCTTGTGAAACTGCTTTATCCAGTGCTTGGGTAGATAGAAGTTGCCATCACCAGACATCACGGCGCGACCATGCAGGTCGATGATGCCTGGATGCGGCACTGCAAATTCAATCACAAGCTTTGTCGGACTGACCGCGGTGAATTTGGCAGGTTCCCCGCCGGGTTTCCACGTGCTGGACAGACGCGCGTTCAGGTCTGTGTCGTTCATAAAGTCTTCCCACCAGAACATGATGTCCTCGGTGGTGAAGGGCTCGCCGTCAGACCACTTGTGGCCTTCACGAAGCTCGTAGGTGAAGGTCTTGCCGTCTTCCGACAAGGTCGCACTCTTGGCGATGTCGGGACGAATCTCAGTTCCCTGCTGGTTAAATGTCAGTAGGCCGTTAATCCGCAGAGAACTCGTCTGATGCCCACCGCCTTCGAGGTCGATATAGCGCAGCGTACCGCCGTACTTCCCGACTTTCTCAAAGGGTTCAATGACGCGTGGTTCCTTCGGTAGTCGGTCGTCGACTTTTGGAAGATCCCCACTGGCAACAAGCTTGGCAAGGCTGGGTGCCTCGTTGAATCGGGATGGGATCTCGGCTTCGACTTTCTTAACTACGATGCGGTCGACAACCTTCTCAACGGTCTTGACGACGTTACGCGTTACAATCTTCTCGACTGGAACTTCCTTAACTTGCGTCTTCTGGACGATCCTCTCGACCGGAACCTCCTTAACGACGACTTTCTCGACTGGAACTTCCTTTGTAACGACCTGAACTTCAGGGTCACCACATGCGAGCAGTAAGCCGGCAGATACTGATCCGGCACCAGCCACGAGCGCCTTACGCCGGGTGATCATGTTTTGCTTAGCCAAAATGTCCCCTCCCCTGTGTGCGGTCCACAAGTCAGCACTTTTCGAGAAAGTGCAATGCAGAAATTATGTAGCCGCAGAACATTTCGTGGCCGAACAATACCACGCTGAGGGATATCCGCAAGGTTTACGGTTACCATCTTATGAATACCTCCCCGTGATGGAATCCCGTGTGTATAAGCGATCGCAGTTGGGCAACGGGGAAGACGCATCGGCTAGCCGCAGAAAATCCCACATTGTCGTTTGGACTGCCGTTGTTACCGGTTTGGCGAGACGAACCCGAGTAAGTTACGGAATCGCCTGTTGAGTGGGTCGTGGTTTTAATGCTGATGAAGGACACATAGGTAGGTGAAAGGCATGGGCACGTCGATGGATCGAATCGATTTGGTGGTTGAAGCAGGTCTCGGATCTGCGGCGGCCTTGGCCCTCGAGGCTTTGTCCCAGGCTCTTGAACGTGGAGGTTTTAGCGTTGGATCTGACGATCCTCAGATGACGATCCGGGTCGGATCACTAGCTGATGTGTCCGCATGTGATGTCCTACAGGCGGCAGGTGTTTCGTGCCAAGACGTGCCTGAATCTGTTGCGGTGGGCTTTGCTGACCGTACGCTTGCCATCGTTGGTTCAGATGAGCGGGGTCTGGCCTACGGCGTGCGGGATGCGGCGCGACGGATTGATGGAGTCCGCGATCCAGTCGATTGGTCGTCGACCTTCCCGGCTGTCAGTGAGACTCCCTTCCTCAGGAAACGCAGTGTGTGCTTCTTTCCGCACAACGAAGAAATGGAAGCACGGTGGTATTACAACCCGGAATACTGGGCAGCGTATTTCGATAAATTATCAGCCGATCGATTTAATGCGTTCAGCCTGACGTTCGGGCACCAGACGGCGTACCTGGTGCCCCCCTATTCTTTTCTTGTCGCCATGCCGGAGTTTCCTGAGGTCTCGGTACCAACACTTTCCGATGAGCACCGTGAGCGAAACCTGGGCGCGCTCCAGATGATTGCGCGGACAGCGACTGAGCGGGGTATCGATTTCACGTTTGGTGTCTGGCAGCAACACTCGTATGAGTATGGGGATTCGTTGGTGGAAGGACTCACAGTCGATAACCTGGCCGCGTACTGTGCGCTGGGAATGACCAAGGTGCTACAGGCCTGTCCGGACATTGTTGGTGTGCAACTGCGAGTGAATGCCGAGTCCGGAATTGAGTTAAATGACTCGCCGGAGTTTTTTCGGGAACTCTATGCTGGAATTGCGGCGGCCGGACGTCCGATTGAGATTGACTGCCGGGCTAAGGCGATCGCGGACGACACCTGGGAATCTGCGATCGCTACGGGGTTGCCGACCACGGTGTCCACGAAGTTCTGGTGCGAACACCAGGGAATGCCGTATCACGCCGGGTTACTGCAGGACTTTGACCGTGTGACCCGTCGCCATACCTATGGCGACCTACTGAAATATCCGCGCGACCATGAGTTCTTGTTTCGTCTCTGGAACATGGGCACCAATAAATTCACGCTATGGGCCGATCCAACCTGGGTTAGTGAGTTCGCTCGCAACTGCGCCTTGGGTGGGTCGAAGGGTTTTGAGGTCTGTGCCCCGTTATCCAATAAGGGATTCCGAAACGTTGGCGGTTTCTGGCCGCTGTTCAAACCTCCGGAGTTGCAGTGGTGCGAGTATGAAGATGAGCGGTACTGGTTTTGGTACCGGCTGTTTGGCCGGCTGGGCTACGATCCTTCCTGTGGGCCTGAGGTCTGGGAGCAGGAGTTCGACGAGCGCTTTGGCGCGGTTGCTGCGCCTGATGTGATCAGGGCCGTCGTGGAAAATTCCCACTACCTGCCATTTATTACCGCCGCACATTTACCTTCCGCGAGCTATTTCGGGTGGTCGCCTGAAATGGACACCGGGGGCTTGATTGATTTCTATATCGATATTGAGCCCAGCGATCTTGCCGGCTTTTATGGCGTTGGTGAATATGTTCGTGACTATCTGGCCGGTACGATTCGCTCCAAGTTGAGCCCCGAACAAATTGCCGAGCGACTGGAAGTCCATGCTGCGGAGGCGCTTCAAGCGCTCGATCGTGCCTTAAGAACGGTTTCGGAGGCGGGTACAGCGGAACTGCAGGGCGTTGCGGCTGACGTGCGGTTGTGCTCGGGCCTAGCGCAGTATCACGCCCATAAGATGCGGTCGGCGCTTGACCTCGCGTTCTTCTACGCGACAGGGGATGTTGAACGTCTCCACACGGCTAAGGCCAACATCGTGAAGGCGCGTGACCAATGGTATGCCGTGGTGGATCACACCGATGGCCTCTATGCCGATGAAATGATCTGGGGCATTGGCTCGGTGGGTTCCGGAACGTGGAAACAGTTGACGCCGTACGTGGAGTATGACGTGGCTCGTTTAGACGAGGTCGAACAAGTCTTTGACCGATATGGTCTGTTTGCCCGTGGCTTTGATTTTGGCGATGAACCCAAGGTGACGGGGGCGGCATGGCCGCGTGATTTTGCCAAAGGAATTTGGGTGGAACGTCGTTTTGAGCCAGTGTTTCCCTGGACGGAGTACACGACGGCCGGACAACACGGATGGATGGCGGGTCGATCTCATGGGAGCCACGGGTGGAACAAGCCCGGAAGCCCGGGGGGACAGCGACCACCGATGGTCGTGCCTCATTCACCTGGGGCGGGTAGTGGAAAGATCGGAGCCTCGAGTGAAGAGCGGTCTAGCGGTGTCATGGGACGCGATCGCGACATCGGGTCGTTGCCCCAGAACTTGCTGTTGGCTGATTTTCATACCCGCGGTGCTAACGCGCATTATTCGGAAGCCACGTTTATGGCAGATGTGCCCAATGGCCTCTATGACATCACTGTCATGATGGGAGATACCCTGCCGGATGGGGTGGACCGTGGGCCTATGTGGCTCACTTTTCAGGGTCGATTTCAGACCGATCGATTTGTCATTCCAGCCGGACAGGTGGTGGAACGTACCCAACGCGTTCGCGTCGGTCTTGGCCGCCTTGAATTGGAGGTCAACTCGCATCCTTCATCTGACTGGGTCATCAATGCGGTGGTGATGCGTGAAGTTGCCCCACATATTGCGCATGTCCCGATCCGGGCGGTGTCAGGTGGACCGCTACGTATCGGTGCAACGGTAATGGCCCCGGATGGGATTCGAGAGGTTCGTCTTCACTGGCGGGCTGTCGGCGAAGAATTTCAGGAAGTCGAAATGGATGCGGATGGTGCTGTCTATAGCGCGCAGATTGAAGTGGCCGCCGATTCGGATGCTGCATATTTCATTGAGGCAATCGATGAGAATGATGTCGTCAGAATGTGGCCATCGGATGGAGCTGCGTCGCCCCAGAGCGTTTCAGTTGGTCGTCTCGGGGCGCCGCTCGTGGTAGAAGTTTCGCAATCGACGGGTGCCATTCCGGATACTGATCTTGAAGTCAATGCGCGGGTGGAGTCTGATGAGTCCTTGGCGCACGTCACGCTGCATTACCGGGATGTGAATCAACGGCAACTATATACGCCGGTGCCAATGACACAGGCTGAAGGCGTGTGGACGGCCACGATTCCTGGTGATCAAATCACTGCTGATTGGGACGTGATGTATTACGTCGAGGCGATGGATCGGTTGGGCAGCGGGGCCATTGGCCCCAGCATGGACGCCGGCGCTCCATACGTCGTGGTGCCTGTGGAACGAGTCTAGCTAGTAGTCGACAGTCGTTGCGCTTTATCGTTTCGGGCGGGCAATAAAGTGCGGGCTAGTGTCGAAGAATACGTCGGCAGCCTCCATCAGGGTTTCTGACAGGGTTGGATGGGGATGGATGCTGTGTCGGAGATCTTCCGCGCGTGCGCCCATTTCAACGGCTAGAACGCCTTCCGCAATAAGCTCACCGGCCCCGGCGCCTGTGATGCCAAATCCGAGCACACGCTCGGTGACGGGTTCAAGGATAAGCTTGGTGAGGCCATCGTTTCGACCCCGTGTTGTGGCTCGTCCTGACGCCGTCCATGGAAAGCACACAGCTGTATGGGGTGTATCCGTACGTTGAGCTTCGCTTTCCGTAAGGCCGCACCAGGCAATTTCGGGGTCGGTGAAGACCACAGCGGGCACGGCATGTGGTGCGTAGATGGTTGGTTGGCCTTGGATTGCAGCGACCGCGACATGTGCTTCATGGGCGGCCTTGTGGGCGAGCATCGGATCGCCCGCGACATCACCAATGGCAAGGATGTTAGGGGTTGTGGTTCGTCGTTGCGCATCGATCTCGATAAACCCTTGTTGGTTTGTCTCGACGCCGGCATGCGCTAGTCCCAAATCCTCGGTGTTTGGTTGACGACCAACCGCAATCAGCACCTTGTCAAAACTTTGAGTGCCATCCTCGACGGCTGGTCCTGTGAGATTCACCATGACCTGTTTTTCACTAGCCTTCAATTCGTCAACGCGCGTGTCGAGCAGGATTGATTCAAATGTGTGTTCAAGCCGATCTTGGAGCGGGGCTAGAAGGTCCCGGTCAGCACCAGGCAACAGGCCGGATTCCATTTCAACCATCGTGATGCGCGAGCCGAGCGCCGCGTAGACCGTTCCGAGTTCAAGTCCGATATAACCCCCACCGATCACGAGCATTGAGGATGGGATGTCTGTGATGTTTAAGGCTGCGGTTGAATCCAAGACCCGATCACCATCGACCTGAAACCCTGGAGGTGCTGCAGGTCGAGATCCGGTGGCGATTACGGCGTAATCGAAGCCTATCGATTCGGAGGTGCTATTCCCGGCTGATTCGATGCGTAGCGAGTTTGTGCTCTCGAACGACGCATTTCCTTGCACGAAATGGACGTTACGAGTTCGGGCAAGCATTTCAAGGCCGCCGGTCATCTTCGAAATCACCCGGTCTTTCCAATTTCGTAGCTTGTCGAGATCGAGCGTGGGTGTGCCGAAGTCGATTCCCCACGCCGAGGCTTCCTCGGCCTCGTTCAGCAGGGAGGCAATGTGGAGCAGTGTTTTCGAAGGAATACAGCCAGCGTGGAGACAGACTCCGCCTGGAGCTGCTTCTCGATCAACCATCGTGACTGTCATGCCAGCGTCAGCGGCTCGAAATGCTGCCGCATATCCGCCTGGGCCACCACCAATGACCACAACTCTGGGTGAAGACGTATTGCCGGTCACGATGGGTTACCCATCAAGTGCGAGCATTAATGGTTGGGCTAACGCTTCAACAATCCAGGTCATGAATCGTGCGCCGTCCGCGCCGTCGATAGCCCGGTGGTCAAATGACAATGCGAGCGGAAGCATGAGCCGGGGATGAAGTTGGCCGTCGATGTATTGGGGTTGTTCTGTGGATCGTCCGATGCCAAGGATTGCGATCTCTGGCGGATTGACGATAGGCGTGAAGTGGCCGGTGCCGAGTCCTCCTAGATTGCTAATGGAGAACGATGCCCCCTGCATGCGGTCAGGGGCCAGTCGGCCTTCCCTGGACTCTTCAGCAATCTGCGTCAGTTCTACGGCGAGCTCTATAATGTTTTTTGAGTCCACGGCGCGAATCACGGGGACATAGAGGCCCCGCTCGGTATCGGTTGCTATCCCGATATTGATGTATTCCTTCAGCACCAATTCGTTGCTGCTCAAATCAACACTTGCATTGAGTTTGGGGTTGGCTTTGAGGGCGGCAGCCACGACCTTGAGCAAGATGGCTGTAATCGTCAGTCGGCCACCAGCCGCGGTCGCGTGATCTTTCTGTTTCTGCCGCATGGTTTCCACATCGGTGACATCAGCCTCATGGAACAGCGTTACATGTGGAATAGTGGACCAGGCTTGGGAAATGTTCGTGGCGGTTGCTCGACGGACCCGGGTCAGCGGTTCCTTTGTGACATCGCCGAAACGGCTGAAGTCAGGGAGGGGGACGACGACAGGGGTGCCAGTTCCTGTCCGGGGTCCTGCTTGTGAACGAGCGTATGTCTTGATGTCCTCGATAGAAATACGTCCCGACGGTCCGGAGCCTGGAACCTCGTGGATATGGATTCCGATCTCACGAGCAAATTGTCGGACCGATGGTGCAGCGAACACAGGTGAGCGTTGGTCAGGATCGGTAGTTGTAGGGGGCGGTTCGGTTTCGGCTGGGACGAGTACGGAGGTCGTTGGTGCGGGGGATTCAGAAGCAACATCTGTTTCAGGCTCAGCTTCCGGTTCCTCGGCTGGAGCACTGTTTGGGGGGGATGTTTCGGCAGTGGGTTCCGTTGTATTCGTCCGAGATGAATCTTCGTGTTGTGGCGGACCAGTATCCTCGATGTCCTCAATGGTGATGATCGCCTGACCGATGCTGACTGTATCGCCCGCCTTCACGAGGAGTTTTGATACGGTTCCGTCCGATCCAGCCGGGACCTCCAACGTGGCCTTATCACTTTCGATTTCAATAATCGGATCGTTTTTTGTCACGCTCTGGCCCTCAGTGACTAGTACGCTCAGGACACTGGCGTTGTCTATTCCTTCTCCGAGGTTGGGAAGTTTTATCTCGTTGGCCATAGAAGGTGGTGGGATGCTGGGTGCCGGTCAGGCTGTCCGCGGGTTGGTTTTATCGGGGTCAATCTTAAGATCTTCCATGGCTTCCGACACAAGTTCCTGATCGATCTCGCCTTCACGAGCGAGCGCATGCAATGCTGCCAGCGTAACGTAACGGGAATCCACCTCGAAGAAGTCACGGAGCGCTTCACGGGATTCGCTCCGACCGAAACCGTCAGTTCCAAGAGATATCAACGGTCCGGATATCCATTTTGACAACGAGTCCGGAATCGTCTTTACATAATCTGACGCGGCAATGGTCACACTGGCTGAATCGCCAAGTTTTTGTCGTACGTAGGGGACTCGCGGGGATTCATGGGGGTGCAGCATGTTCCAACGCTCCGTGTCCAACGCATCTCGCCGGAGTTCGGTGTAACTCGTGACCGACCAGACATCGGCAGCAATCGAGTATTTCTCAGCCAGCATCTCTTGGGCTTTGAGAACCTCGTTAAGAATTGAACCGCTTCCCAAAAGGTTGGCTCTGGCTCTCGGTTGCGTAACGGTGGATACGCGAAAGCGGTAGAGGCCACGCAAGATTCCTTCGTCAAGATCAGGTTCTGTTGGTGGGGCAGGGTGTTCGTAGTTCTCATTGCCCACAGTCATGTACACAAAGATATCTTCGTTGTTTACGAACATCTGTTGAATGCCCGCGCGCACGATCACCGCAATTTCGTGGGCAAACGCCGGGTCATAGGCGCGGCAGTTTGGCACAGTCGAGAACAGTAGATGACTATGGCCATCCTGGTGTTGAAGGCCTTCACCGTTAAGGGTTGTGCGGCCGGCCGTGCCGCCGACCATAAATCCACGCGTACGACTATCGGCAGCGGCCCAAATGAGGTCGCCCACCCGTTGGAAACCGAACATTGAGTAGTAAATATAGAAGGGGATGGTCGGTAGTCCATGGGTTGCATACGACGTTCCGGCTGCGATAAATGAAGCTAGCGAGCCAGCTTCTGTAATGCCCTCTTCTAGGATTTGGCCGTCAGTGGATTCTTTGTAGTAAAGCAGGCTGTCAGAGTCGACCGGGTCATATAGTTGTCCAACGTGGGAGTAGATCCCAACTTGCCGGAACAAGGCTTCCATACCAAAGGTTCGGGCTTCGTCTGGAACGATAGGGACAATTAGGTGCCCAATGTCATTGTCCCGCAGCAGTTTGGTGAGTAGGCGTACAAACACCATCGTGGTGGAGGCTTGTCGGTCTCCTCCTCCATCCGAAAACTCTTCGTATAGGTCGTTGCCAGGGGTAGCTATAGGCTCGGTTATTGGATTTCGACTCGGCAGGGAGCCTCCGAGTGCTTGCCTTCGATCCAGGAGGTATTGAGACTCAGGGCTGTCAGGCGGTGGTCGATATAGGGGAGCCTTAGTCACTTCGCTGTCGGATATGGGTATCTGGAACCGATCTCGGAACGACAACAATTCGGCCTCGTTTAGTTCCTTCTGTTGATGAGTAATGTTGCGTCCTTCGCCAGCTTCTCCCAAACCATAGCCCTTGATCGTTCGGGCCAGAATGGCTGTGGGAGCACCCTTGTGACGTATAGCGGCGTCATAGGCTGCAAAGACTTTTAGTGGATCATGACCTCCCAGGTTCATGCGCCAGAGGTCATCGTCGCTACGGTCCTTCACCATTGCGAGTAAGCGATCATCGACGCCGTAAAAATGCTCGCGGATATAGGCCCCGCCGGCTACGGAGTATTTCTGGTACTCACCATCGACGATCTCTGTTGCTCGCCTTGTGAGTACGCCGTCGTGGTCATTTTCAAACAGTTCATCCCAATCGCTGCCCCAAAGCACCTTGATGACGTTCCATCCTGCTCCTCGAAAAAGACCTTCCAGTTCTTGCACGATATTGCCGTTACCTCGTACAGGACCGTCGAGACGTTGGAGGTTGCAATTCACCACCCACGTCAGATTGTCGAGCGTCTCCCGTGCTGCCATCGAGATCGCGGCCGTCGTTTCTGGCGAATCGAACTCTCCATCACCCAGGAAGGCCCAGACTCGACGTCCGGTATCTTCGCGAAGCCCCCGGTCATCCAGGTACTGCATAAACCTGGCTTGGTAGATCGACATGATCGGGCCAAGCCCCATTGAAACCGTGGGGTATTGCCAAAAATCTGGCATGAGCCATGGGTGGGGATATGACGAGAGACCGCCACCATCGGCTAATTCTCGACGGAAGTTATGGATCTTTTCAGCGGGCAACCGGCCTTCCACGAAGGCTCGAGCGTATATTCCCGGTGACGCGTGGCCTTGGAAAAACACCACATCTGCACCGTTGGGATGTTCAGGCCCGCGAAAGAAGTGATTGAAGCCGACTTCGTAGAGTGTGGCTGCGGAAGCGTAGGTCGAGATGTGGCCGCCGATCCCATCGGATTTCCGATTGGCTTCGACCACCATGGCCATGGCGTTCCACCTAATGAGGCTTCTGATTCTGCGTTCAATATCTCTATTTCCGGGATACGGAGACTGCCGCGATGGTTTTATGGTGTTTACATAAGGTGTGCGCGAGGTGACGGGGAGTGACACACCTTCGCGTTGAGCTCGGATTTGGAGATCTCGGAGCAGCTCAGCGACACGTTTCGGTCCGCGAATAACGTAAATGTCATACAGCGAGTCAATCCAGTCCTGCGTTTCAAGTGCATGGATGCTGGCGTCGTCTGGTTGTCCGTTGATATTGGTGTTGCTGATTTTCTCGGTCACGTGATCGTCACAGTAAGGGGTATCGGCTTGTTGGTGGATTCATGGGTGGCGTACTGCTCCATTACCGCGGGCCCGTGGTTGTCGATGGTGAGCGAGCTGCCCGTGCTTGTTCTCCTGCATGGTAGGAACTGCGGACAAGTGGACCGGACTCCACATGCAGAAAACCTAGGCCCCGGGCTATATCGCCAAGTTCGTCGAATTCCTCCGGATCGTAGTAACGCTGGATGGCCAGGTGTTTTGGCGAGGGGCGCAAGTATTGGCCAATGGTAAGCAGGTCACACTGATGGGTGCGGAGGTCGGACAGGGTCTGTACCAATTCGTCTCTGGTTTCGCCCAGGCCCACCATGATTCCAGATTTTGTCGTCATAGAGGGGGCATAGTCTTTGACCCGTTGAAGAAGCTCGAGCGACTGTGTATAGATGGCTTTTGGTCGTGCACGGGAATAAAGTCGAGGCACTGTCTCAATGTTGTGGTTTAGGACAACGGGATTGGCTTCGACCACCTTTGCGAGCGCGTCCCAGTTCCCAGCAAAGTCTGGTACTAATACTTCAACATCGACGTGCGGGGTCCGGTCGTGAACAGCGCGAATGCAGCCCGCAAAAATTGAGGCGCCACCATCCGGTACGTCGTCACGATTCACAGAAGTTATTACACAGTAATCAAGACCCATTTTTTCAACCGTGATCGCGAGTCGGATCGGTTCGAAGATGTCCACCTCGCCCGGACGTCCTGATGTGACGGCGCAAAACCCGCATGCTCTCGTGCACGTGTCACCCAGAATCATGAACGTGGCCTCGCCGGCGTTCCAACATTCCCCGATATTCGGGCAGCGAGCTTCCTCACAGACGGTGTGGAGGCGCTCGGACCGAACAAGATTCCGGAGGTTACTGAAGCGTTCGCCACCTGGAACCTTGGCGCGCAACCATGATGGCTTGGCAACTCGAACGTCAGTGGTCATGGTGAGGCCTTTGAGAGGAGGTTTCGGATCGGAGTTCGGTGTTGAATTCGTGAGCGATTGCTTCGAGCACTGTTGTTGTGATGGCATCCGTGTCAGGAGCGGTTCCAGTTTCGCGTGCAATCGAAGTTACGCCAAGGCCATGTAGTCCGCATGGAACGATTGCGTCAAACCACTGGAGGTCAGGATCGATATTCAGGGCTAACCCGTGCATGGTGATGCCACGTTGGATCGAGACGCCAATCGCAGATATTTTCCGATGGCCAATCCAAACGCCCGGACGGCCTTTTACGGCTTGCCCGGCTAACTGCATTGACGAGAGGGTGTGAATCACGGCGGTCTCAAGACGATGGATATATTCTATGGCACCGATGCCACGCCGCCGCAGGTTCATAATGCTGTATAGCACGAGTTGCCCAGGTCCATGAAAGGTGATGTCCCCGCCCCGGTTCGTCTCAATCACATCCGCTCCCTTAGCTAGGAGGCTTTCCTCGCTCACAAGCAGGTGGTTTTTTTTGCCACGAGCACCTACCGTGTATACCGGTGGATGTTCAAGAACTGCCACCATATCAGGGTGGTCTTCGGAGGCTACGGCAGAGGCGGCATTATGTTGCCAGGTCAGCGCATCGGTGTAGGCGATGCGGCCCAGCATGTGCACGTCGACCGGCAAATTAGACATGGCGCGGAGTTCCAATGGTGCGAGAGCCACCCCCAGCTAACATGTTCGCGAGTTGGGTTTTGGAAATCGCTTCAGACGCTCTGTCCCCTTCCATGCTATGCCGGGATTTCGTCCAAGGGGCTGAACTGGTCCTCGGTGGGCTCGGCGCAACAAAACCATGGTTCAGTCAATCGGGGACGGGCCATAGCACTCGCGCTTGGTGAAAACTCGGGAGTCCCGTGGCTTGGGCTTAATGGGGCCGCTTGATGCACCGCGTCCCAGAGTCTTCCAAACGTGTCGAGATCTGAGGCTTCAGCGGTAAGCCCGTGTTCCACGATGTTGGCCAACTGAAGTTGCAACAGATCGGATTGAGGATCAGCGGGTTCCCACCGATAGCTCAGGCGTTGGTGATCATAATCGAGTAGATGGGGACGCATGGCTGGGTGGTTCAGCAGCAGCGAGCCATGGGGGACCAACAGTCGAATTGTGTATTGCACTGGGTCAACGTTGGGTATGAGGTCGTGTTCTCTCACAAAGTGCAGAATGTCCCGGACGTCCTCTGGTGACGTCCAGGGTGTGAAAGGCATCCATGACGGTCGAATCTCAATTCCGTGACGTCGTAGTAAGTGAATCGCGGTTACCGCATCCGCTGGGGTGTGACCTTTGTCGAGAATATGCAGGATGTTTTCACTCACCGATTCAAAGGCCGAGACCACAAAGAGGCAACCAGAGTCCCTGAATTCATTCCACAGTCCGACATGCTCCAGGATGTGTTCGACCTTAATAGTGGCGTCAAATGTTAGTTGGGGATGGCGACTGTGTAGCCTGCGGACGATTTCGATGGAGTGGCGGACACCATTGAGGAAGTCCGGGTCGGCAAAGGTAATGTGCTTGGCTCCCTGGTCGACTAGTTGATCAATGTCAGCGAGCACCACATCGGCATCAATGATGCGAATACGGCCCTTGTATATGATGGGGACCGGACAGTGTCGACAGGTATGGACGCATCCCCTAGTGGTTTCAACATATCCAACAGGATGCTCCATTCCATCCACGGCCAACTTCGTATATTCCGTAATGGGCGGCAAGAGTTTGCGGACAGGCATGCCTGTGGCATGACGTTCTAAGTCGACGCTGGGAGATGATGGGCTGTCAGATGTTTTGAAGTTGTCAATCCACGCAACCAGGTTGGGCTCGTAGGCACCTGCAAAGCTCGCGTCAATGGATGTTGGCTGGTCGGGATGATGGTCAATGCCTGCGTATAGGCCAAAGGTTGCGATAGGAAGTGTGGGCTGTGTGCTCCTCACGCGGGTTGCGACCTTTTCCGCGAGTCGCATGGCTGTATGCATTGGGACTGAGATTCCAACAATTTCTGCCCACTCGACATCTGTTTTTTTCCAGGGGCCAATTGCGAGGTCCATGCATCGGGTCTCGTGGCCAGCGGCGATAAGTGCCGAGGCAGCTGTTGCCAGGTGCAGCGGCTGATGACCGAGTTCGTAGGTGGAGATCAACAGGGTTTTCATTAAGTAATGCTAGAAGCTGTGGCCGATTTGTCACAATTCGTTTCAATGGAAAATCGCAATTGTTTATGAGCGGCGCGAAGTGCGGCTTCGACCTGTGACGGGTGGTGTCCGCGTGCAAATATGAATCCGAGATAGCGGTTGCCTTCCGGCAATGGGATCAGGAGTTGCCCTGGGGCGATGGTGATCTCGACTCCTGTAATGCCTTCGATCGCTTGGGCGTGGTCCACTCCGGTCACTTCAACGAGGCGGCCTGCTTGTGGGATGGGGAGCATCATGACGCCGGAGGCTGCATCGGTTCGCTGGAGATCGTGGATGGGCAAATTCAGGGCATGGCGAAGAATGAGCTGTTCGAGGCTTACACCCAGCCCGAAACGGAGTGCCCGTGCACATAGGCCGCCAATGGATCGACCGGCAATCTCAAGGATTGACGTTTGGCAACTGCTGGTTCGTAGTTCGGCGTGAATGGCACCCTCTGTCAATCCGAGAGCCTCTGCCGCCTGAGCTGTTACGGATGAAATCTCGGATTGGATCGCATCGGTGTGTCGGGAGGGTGTGACGTAGAGCGTTTCCTCGAAAAAAGGCCCATCAAGAGGATCGGGCTTATCGAAGATCGCCAGCACTTCCAGCCTGCCATTTCGCATAAGACCTTCCACCGCGACCTCGCTGCCAGGAACAAACTGCTCGAGAAGTAAGGCTTCATGCTTTGGTCGCCCACGTTCGTGGAGGATCTTCTGCACTCTAGCTAAGGTTGGCTGAAGCTCGTTTGGGTCGTCAACCCTGATGACCCCTTGACTCGCAGATAGCGAAACTGGTTTGACGACGACTGGGTAGCCCAGGCATTCGGCCTCTCTATGGGGATCGCTGGCTGCCTGGAGGACTGCGTAAGCGGGTTGCGGCACACCGTATGCGGCGAGGCGATGTCGCATGTCCGCCTTATTGCGGGTTGCGGCTACTGCCTGGGGCGAGTTATAGGGCAGCTTCAGGCGATCGCTAGCGAGAGCTGCGGTGATAACGCCCTGGTCGTCCACAGCAACAATGGCGTGTAGAGGGGCTTCGGATGCGTATTCGGTAATCGCATCCGCCGCTAGTTCTGGGTTTTTCAGAGGTAGCTCGATGACGGCTTCATCGCTATTGGCGAGCGGGTTTCGACGGTCTGAACCGACGGTCACTCTTGTCCCAAGTTGAGCGGCTGCCTGTATGAAGTCAGCTGCGCGATATGTTTCGCTAGGTAGGAGTAGGAGGATGTGCTGCATCGGCCTATCATAGGGCTGTGAAACATTCGGAGGGGCCGGATGGCATCGGAGGTTTTGTGAATACGCTAAACGATGGGTCTGCCGAGGTTCCGATTATCGGCATTACCGGGTCTGCTCGTGACCTTGTGCTCAATTACCGGTCCCAGTCCGACAAGCCAAATCCAGATCGCCTTGGTATGTGGCTGGAAATCACTGGAGTCTCCGGCGATGGATTTAGCTATGACATGTACCTGAAGTCTGTCGATGAGGCTGCAGAAGACGACGCGGTTATCACGATTGATGATGATCTCAAGATTGTGGTTCCGGCAGGAAGTGTGGATCAGATCCGAGGCTCGACGATCGATCTGTCTGAGGCGCCTGGAGGCGGTGGTCTCTTTGTGCAAAACCCCCAGAGTCCAAGTCCTGCGGTTGGTGGTTCGGCTGCCTCGGCTCCTCCGCCGGAGGGTCCGGTGGCTGAACGTGTTATCGAGGTTTTGAATAGACAAATCAATCCGGCGATCGCGTCGCATGGAGGCCATGCTGAACTTGTTGCGATTGAGGAGGATGTGGCGTATTTACGGTTGGCTGGGGGGTGTCAAGGCTGTGGAATGGCCAGCGTGACCCTCTCCCAAGGTATTGAGGTGGCTATTCGGGATAACGTGCCAGAAGTCACAAAGGTTGTAGATGTGACTGACCATGCAGCTGGTGAAAACCCTTATTTCGAAGCTTCGAAGAAGTAGATTTTGTGTTTCAACGACAAAAGGTGATCTTTATGGAGTTTTGTGATGTCTAAGTATGAATCTCTTGCCAACCGACTTCGTTCATCGCTCGACCTGGAATTTCCTCCAGTGGCTCTTGTTCGTGTGACAGAGGCCCCGACGGATGTGTCGTCTTTTGGAGACGCTGTTCCTTCCGCTTGTACCTTTTGGCGGCGGGCAGAGCAGCATCTTTTTTATGCAGACGCCGAGTCGCATATGGGTTGCCCGATTGGGGCCATGGTAATGGGGTTCGAATTGAGCGAAAGCAAGACGGAAGAACTGATGAGTATCGTTGGGGATATGTGCGACGTCGAATATCTGGAGGAAGCCGAAGTTCCGCAGATACCAAAATTTGATGCGGGTGTGGCAGGTGTTGTCTACGGTCCTCTCAGCGAATTCGGTCAGGAGAATGAGCCTGACGTGGTGCTGGTGTGGGTTACCCCCAGGCAGGCCATGCTTCTGGAAGAGACTGTTGGTGGTACGCGATGGACGTCGGACGCCGGTGGTTCACTTCTTGGCCGACCTGCCTGTGGTGCGTTGCCTCGTGCGCATAACAGTGAACTCGCGACTTTGTCGCTTGGGTGTGCTGGCATGCGCACCTTCACCGAGATCCCTGACGAATTTGTTCTCGTGGCAATTCCGCAAACGAAACTCGAGCACTTAGAGGCTGCATTAGACAGGACGATGGCCGCCAATGGGCAAATGCTTGTCGCCTATCAAGCGATGAAGTCCTCCGTCTGAATCTTTAGTGCAGAGCTACTGAGGCCTGCTTCTTCAGGACCCAGACTTCAGCCACTTGGCAGTGCCGTCCGGCCCCACCGAGTTCTGGGTCGCCATGCCAGGTTAGGGTGAGTGTTCCGTCTGCAAATGCAGAGGTCGGCACACTGTATTCCAATGGGGTCACGGGATGGGGCTTCGTGATGTATGGGTGAATCTCGGTCGATCCCCCGGCGAGCATGCGAATCTTTAAATGGAAGCGATCTCCCGCGTATACGACGCGAACGCGGTAATCGCTCTTTGGATCGAGTCCGTGATACTTCAGTTGTAAAGGAGTTTCGAAACGAGCTTCGGCATGTCGGCACCACGAATATCGCCATCCAGGCTCATAGCCGATCCCAACGAGGGATCGCTCACGGTATTCGGGATCCTCGAGGACCGAGGGGCCTCGGACCAGATGCGGTTGTTGACAGGGATTGCCGAGGTCGTCGTAGTAGCCCCCTGGGCCTGGGTCGCTCCAGTTCAAGATTTCGTGGATGTGGGCGAGTCGTTCTTTTTCATTCGGAACGGATTTTATGAGCTCGAATTGGGTCTTTAGCCATTCGCGATTGTTTAATGGCCGATCAATCAGGTCGAGATTGGCACCACGTATAGCGGCAATGGCTTGGTATCGGGGTACGCTGAGTTGCATGCCAATACTTTGAAAGAGGGCTTCGGCAAGCTCGAACACGCGAGCCCTCCACGGTTGTCCTACTGGGTCTGTGATGATGCGGTCCAACACACTCTCAGCCCTGCGTACGGAGGTTAGAACGCCTACCTTTTCCGCGTTCGTGAGTTCCTGCATGGCGAGGTCTTCAAGATGTGTTTCTTGAATAAGTCGCGTTCGGAGATACGCGTCATAGTAGGCGCGATAAAGCAGTTGCTGGAATCGCCAATTCAGTTTTTCTTGAGGGCTAGCAGTCTTTTCAAGTGTCTGGAACTGGCGAAGGGTGGTGTACACCGTTTCATTAGTGAGGAGAGGACCATTCCAGTTTTCTTCAAGTGCCAGTATCCCCTGAGCTATGTCGTTGGCATGTTCCGAGGAGATATAACAGCGCGCGTACTGGCGAAGCGTCGTCAGGATATCTGTGTCCGGATTCCATCCGAGGGCGCTCCAGAGAGCTTTGTTTACATCGTCATTGCAGCCTTCTGAATAGGTGATAAACCCACACGATTCACCGGCCCAGCGGTTGAAAATATGCTGTTGGTAAAACGGTCGCGGGTTGATGATTTCCCGATCCTCGGTTAAGGAATATGCGGTATCCCAATCGGTGACCGGATATTGGCACCGGTTAGAGTGGGTGATATCGGGATATCTGCGGATAGGGTATTTGTTCGGGATTGTGTCTCGAAGCGCAGGAAGGCTCATTCGGCATTGTGGGCCGAAAACTACCCCGGTGAGCCATTCAGGTTCTTGGCCGTTGAGGTAATCGTAGAACTCGTCAACTTCAGTGGCATCAAAGCCTTGAGGGGACACCCACAGGCCAGCATTCGGATGATGTTGTTTCAGGGAGGCCGTCTGCTGTTTAAGGAAGTCCAGCAAGACCGACGGAGAAGTGTGGCCGGGGTCTCCGCCTGGAACAAAAACAGCGTCAAGGCGTGGCATGCTCGCAAAAATATTGGCCCAATACTGAAGCTCATCCCTAATCGTGGTCGGGTCGGTGTAATCAGCTTCCATCGCTGGAAACCATATCCAGACGTCAAGACCGTACGAGTCAGCAATAGCCGACATGATAGTGAGCATGTCTTTTGGAGGTTTGGGGAAGTGTGGGCTGTCGGCGTCGTCATCACTCTTAGGCGGAATGACCTCTATGGCATTGCATCCGAAAAGCACGAGATCTCGCATGTATTGATCCCATGTATCGGTGTTCCACGCGTCATACGCGTTCGTTTTGGGCCGGTACCCCAACTGGTGTCCACGAAGCTTTTGGGTTGGTGAGGTATGCACTGAAAAATCTTCAGGTAGCTTGACGTGATCCCGCGAGGTTCGAAGCTCCCGTAACAGTCGGCCAACCGCGTATAGGAGTCCACGGAGGTCGTGTCCACCTAGGAGGATATGGGGGGCACCGTTTGGGCTCCTGTGTGCAGATATTTGAAAGCCTTCAGCGGTTCCATCTTCTTTGAGGTGGTTTCTGAGCGTGGTTGGAAATGTGTCGTGGTGGTTAACGAGGCCCAAGGCAATGACGGTATGGTCTGTTTCGGGCCAGTTGTCGAGGACGGGCCAACATACTCGAGATCTTCGTTCAACTTCCTCGACCAGGACCTGGGCGGCTTTGTGTCCCAAAGGGCCGAGAGTCTTCGGCGCCACAATGACAGCTTTTGTCAGGTCAATTAAATGCACGGTGTTAGGGCCTTCTTGTTGGAGCAGGCTTGGATGAGGTCTGCCCGTAGGATTGAATCGGGTGTTGTCTTATTGGTTAGGAAATCAGGCGGTGGATTAGCGTGTGCATGCGTGAAGCTACCCACCAATTTGATACATCTCAACTTTTCGATCACTGTGGGGATGGCCATTATCGTCGATGATTGAGGCGCGTTCTTCCGAGTATCGATCAGTCCGATTGGTCCAGACTGTCTCGATTAATGTTCGAATGTCGGTGTCGTCACGACCATCCCGAAGAGGGCTTTTCAGGTCGGTGCCTGATCCGGCGAATAGACAGGTTAGAAGTTGCCCGTCAGTCGATAAGCGGGCGCGAGTGCAATTGCCACAGAACGGATTACTCACGGACGAGATCATCCCGATCTCTCCACTGCCGTCCACGTAGCGATACCGTGTGGCGACCTCACCCGGATAGTTTGGAGGCAAAGGTTCGAGTTCAGCAAACTCGCTGATTTTTACTGCGAGGTCTGCTGCGGGAACGACTTGTGAGGCGACCCATTCGTTTAGATTTCCTACATCCATGTATTCGATGAATCGCACGATATGCCCGGTGCCCATAAAGTGTTTGGCCAGTTCCTGAATTGATTCGTCATTAACTCCACGCTGGACGACAGAGTTGATCTTGATCGATTTAAATCCGGCTGCCTCTGCAGCCTGAATGCCTGCCAGAACAGGCTCAACACTGAGTTTTCTGCCGTTCATCTCCTTGAAAATCGAGTCGTCAAGGCTGTCCAGGCTGACGGTGATTCGATTGAGCCCGGCTTCTCGAAGTTCCGTGGCGTGCTGTGGCAGGAGGTAGCCGTTGGTCGTCAGCGCGATATCTTCTACTCCATCAATACGACTGAGTCTTTGAACGAGGTCAGCCAGGTTAGCTCGCAACAGTGGTTCTCCGCCTGTCAGCCGGAGTTTGTGTACGCCAAGGTCAACAAAAATTCGAGATAGTCGCTCGATTTCTTCAAAAGAAAGAATCTCAGGTTTCGGAAGGAATGCATATCTGGCACCAAATATCTCGGCGGGCATGCAGTAAGGGCAACGAAAGTTGCATCGGTCGGTCACGGATATTCGGAGGTCACGCATGGCGCGACCCCTGGTATCTCGAATGTGCGTTGAAGTGGTTGTCATAGTGGGTCGGTGTACGAAATGCACACCTATGGCTCGAGTTTACTTGGGTGTGGAGTCAAAATCGTGTCGATTCGTGTACGGTTGGGCACGGTGTTCGTGGCGGAGGGGCAAATGGCACTACGACCGCTTAGCGATGTTCAGTTCATAGTGGGCGGTCCGCCGGGGACTCTTGATCATCCTGAGGGCGTGACCTGGGGGCCTGATGGGTTTGCCTATGCCGGTGGAGAAGCAGGGCAGATTTACCGAATCGACGTTGAGTCGAAGAGCTTCGAGGAGATCGCGAAGCTAACGGGTTTTGTGGCGGGACTCTGTTGTGATAGGGAATCCAACATTTATGCCTGCAACATCACTGAGCAACGCTTGTACAGGGTGACGGCTGATGGGGACGTTTCTGAGGTGAGTGCTGGGACTGATCGAGTGTCTATGAAGGTTCCGAACTATCCATGTTTTCACCCATCAGGTGATTTGTATGTGTCTGACTCGGAAACGGGTGGCGAGTCGAGTGGATGCATCTTTCGTGTCACCCGTACCGGCGAAACGCTGTTTTTCAGCGATGCATCTCCAAAATTTACGAATGGCCTGTGCGTTGATCGTAGTGGCGAGTGGCTCTATGTGGTTGAGTCACGACTGCCTGGAGTTTCTCGGATAAGAATTCACGATGATGGATCGGCCGGGGAGCGTCAGGTGGTCGCGACGCTTCCAGATCATGTGCCTGATGGTGCGCAATTTGATGAGGAAGGGGTGCTGTACATCACGATGTATACCCCGGACCGTATTTACCGGCTTTATCCAGACGGAGGACTCGAGCTTCTCGTGGAAGATCCAACGCACGAAACTCTCTCCTCTCCCACCAATATTGCGTTTGGTGGCTCAGACCGTCGGATGCTTTTGATCTCCAGTCTGGGGCGATGGCAGATCAACGGACTGAGAGTCGAGGTGGCTGGACTCCCTCTAAATTACGGGGAGCCAATTGGTGATTGAGGAGAGGCAACCAACAGAAGCTCGCTTCGTATATGGATGGGGAACTAGCTCAGGGGAGGACTAGTCGGCTAATCGTTGACTCCCATGTTTGCGGTCACTCCACCATCAACAAACATGACGTCTCCCGTGACGTAGTGAGCTTCGTCCGAAGCAAGATATGCCACGGCACTCGCGACATCGTTGGGCAACCCTAGCTTTTTATTCGGGATCGCGGCCTGGATCGCTTTGAGGTCCCGATTGTCCCTGTCGTAACGCTCCACGTAGATCGCTCCAGGCGCGATGACGTTCACAGTGATTTGCTTGGGGGCTAGCTCAATCGCGAGTGCTCGGCTAAAGGCATTTACCGCACCCTTCGTGGCGCCGTAGATGACGTGGCCTGAAGAATGCAGGGCACTGTGGACAGAACTAATATTGATTATGCGGCCTCGGCCTCGTTCTTTCATCGGGCCAAGCGCGGCATGCGATGTTTGAATCATGGCAAGAACGTTGATGTTGAAGAGCGAAGTCCATTCGTCGAGAGATGTCTCAGCAAACGGCTTGTCCAGGGTGAACCCCGCGTTGTTTACAAGGATATCCAGTCCACCGAATGTTTCTGTTGCGCTGGAGACGAGGAGGCTTGCCGTCGAGGGTTCCCTAAAGTCAGCTTCAACCGCTAAGGCCGATCCCCCATTGTTGTTGATCTCGTCTGCGAGGCTTCGCGCACCAGCAATGCTGTTGGACGCTGAAAGCACGATGCGTGCACCCTCTTCCGCCAAGCGTTGTGCGATTCCAACGCCGATGCCGGTGCCGGCACCAGTAATTACGGCAACACGCCCACGGAGGCGATGGTCAGTGGGCACAGGGTTTGAGTGGTGTTAGCGATACCACGGTAGTTACTGAGTACTGGAAGCTATGGCTGCACGAACTTTATGGGGGGAGGCCGGAAGATCTCGGATTCGAACACCGATAGCTTGTGAAATTGCGTTTGCAACCGCGGCCAACGGTGGAACGAGTGGGACTTCTCCTACTCCACGAACACCATAGGGGTGACCTGGGTTGGGAACTTCCACAATGACGGTTTCGATCATCGGGATATCGAGTGACGTAAGCATGCGATAGTCGAGGAAGCTTGAATTCCGCATGCGACCATCCTCGTCATACACATATTCTTCATGAAGGGCCCAGCCAACTCCTTGAGCTACTCCACCTTCCATCTGGCCTTCGACATACGGTGGGTAAATCGCGGTTCCAGCATCCTGTAACGCGGTGTAGCGGAGGATATCGACCTTACCCGTTTCGAGGTCTACTTCGACATCCGCAATGTGTAGTGCAAACGTGTTGCCCGCTCCACTTGGTTCAACGGTGGATTTCCCAACGATTTCCTGGCCGTCGTCGTGGAGCACCGCGGCAGCTTCTTGAAAGGTAATGGTTGTACCGTTTTGACTAAAGGCACCTTGGTCTACCGTGATCGCGTCAGAGGAAACGTCCCAATAGTCCGAGAGTCCTGAGACCATCTGGGCTTGCAGGTCTTTGGCCGCCTCAATGGCCGCCCATCCGGTGGCAAAGGTCACGCGGCTACCACCGGTGACCCCGGTGAAAGCAATGCCGTCAGTATCGGGGACAATCGGGTTGACCTGATCAATGGCAATGCCGAGAGTCTCGGCGAGTTGCATGGCAGTAGATGTGCGGGTACCGCCAATATCCATGGAGCCTTCAAGGAGGGTCACGGTACCGTCTTCGTTGAGACGTGCAACGGCGCTACTCTTTCCGCCTCCGTTCATCCAGTAGCCCGAACCTACGCCACGGCCACGACGCTTGGTCGCACTGCCTTCACCCAGGGAAGTTTTCCAGTGATCGGTCGCCATCGCGGCCTCGACCGTTTCGATGTTTCCTATCGTGTGGTATTTCGTTCCGTCTGCTCGTACGTCACCTTGCTTGGTGGCATTGAGGTGGCGAAATTCAAGCGGATCCATATTGAGCGCCTCACAGATCTCATCAACAAGACAATCCACGCCAAACTCGGCTTGGGGTGCCCCGGGAGCTCGGTAGGCGTGGGATTTTGGCTTGTTGACGATCACGTCATACCCATCAATTCTGAAATTCTTTATGCCGTAGGGGCCTATAGCGCATAGGCATCCTGCGCCCACTGCGGACCCAGGGTATCCACCGGCCTCAAAGGCAAGTTCTATTTTTGCTGCCGTGATTTCACCAGCGTTCGTGACGCCGAGGCAAATAGTTGTGTGTGCACCGGAGGCAGGGCCGGTCCCTATGAGAACCTCCGTCCGATTCATCGTCATTTTCACCGGGCGACCAGATTTTCGTGATAACACGGCGGCTAAAGGTTCGAGGTAGACCGTGGTCTTTCCACCAAATCCTCCGCCGATTTCTGCTGGGATCACACGGATTTTTGATTTCGGATAGTCCAGCACTTTGCTCAGATCATCGCGGATACCAAAATGACCTTGTGAACTGGATTCCACGACCAAGCTTCCGTCAGGGTTCCAATAAGCGAGTGCGTTGTGAGGCTCGATATACCCCTGGTGCACCATGGAGGTGGTGTAGGAACGCTCAAACACGTGGTCAGCCGCCGCCATACCGGCTTCAACATCACCTTCTTCGTGAATGATGTGCTTTGCGATGTTGGTAGGTGAATTGCCAAAGGATCCACTTGTCTCCGTGCGGAGTTCATCGAGGATGATCGGGGCGTCTTTCGCCATTGCGCTTTGGACGTCAAGTATTGGGGGAAGGGTTTCATATTCCACATTAATGAGGCGGAGGGCTTCCTCAGCTTCGTGAGCACTTATGGCGGCTACGGCGGCGACGGCTTGTCCTGCATAGGTCACACGATTCCGTGCTATGGCTCGTTCATCCATGTAGTCGCCTGGGCCTGTGTCTGGATAGTCTGCACCCGTGGTTACGGCCAAAATTCCGTCAGCGGTTTCCGCCCGAGAGGCGTCGATGCTTTTGATGCGGGCTCGCGCATGGGGGCTTCGGAGCACCTTCCCCCAAACCATGCCGGGCATGCTGGCGTCGACTCCGTACTTAGCACGCCCTGTGACCTTGTCGACTCCGTCATGTCTGACAGGTTGAGTCCCTACGACCTTATAAGTTTTCTCATCTACCGCCATACATTGCTCCAGTCGGGATTTAGTGCATCGTAATGTTTCAAGATCAAGCCTTCTTAAATTCGAGTGTAGGCGTTAATCCGCCGCCCAACGATTCAATGAAATACAACTCGCTTTCTGGTTCAACCTTGGCTCGTAGCCGACGGCGACTGTTTGCACCGTCGATGAACACCGCAAGCCCTGAGCGAAGCCGATCGTCTTCGATCAGGCGGTCGTGCAGGCCAGGGAATCGCACATCAAGTGCATCCACTACTTCTCGAACCGTGTCACCGGGAACTTCAACCTTGGTTTGTCCGCCGGTGAGTTCTCGCATCGGCGTCGGTATATGCACGACAGGCACAGCAACTAGGTTTGATCGCCATTCTGGCTTGTCAGGGCGGCCTGTACGCGTGCAGGAGACATCGGGAGATCTCTAAGGCGAAGCCCCGTGGCATCGTGAATTGCGTTGGCCACGGCCGCGGGCGGTGGAACGATCGGAACCTCCCCGACGCCTCGGACACCGTACGGGTGACCCGGGTTCGGAACCTCGACGATAATCGTCTCAATATTCGGGACGTCAAGGGCCGTAGGCATTCGATAGTCGAGCAGGCTGGAATTCCGAAGAAGACCTTTGTCGTCGTACACGTAGTCCTCGTTTAAAGCCCATCCGATTCCTTGAACGACGCCACCCTGAATCTGGCCTTCGACGTAAGGTGGGTAAATTGCGACACCTGCGTCTTGTACCGCGGTGTACCGCAGGATCTCGACCTTTCCGGTCTCGCCATCTACCTCCACATCGGCGATGTGTGTTGTAAAGGCGCCACCGACACGCTCTGGAGTCACCGTAGCTCTTCCCACAGGGAAGATTTCCTCATCGGTTAAGAGCAGCGCCGCTTCTCGAACTGTGAGTGATTTTCCATCGGTTAAGAAGGTTCCATCACGATGCGTGATGGCATCTTCTGACATCTCCCAAAGATCAGCTAACCCCGCGATGATCTGTTGTTTCATGTCATTGGCTGCGTCGTGCGCCGCAATACCGGTCGCAAATGTCACCCGGCTGCCTCCCGTAACGTCGGTCTGTCCCACAGAGTCGGTGTCAGCAACAATGGGAAAAACGTCGTCGACGGAGATGCCAAGGGTTTCTGCGAATTGCATTGCGACCGATGTTCGGGTCCCGCCAATGTCAGTTGAGCCTTCAAGCAAGGTCACGCTGCCGTCTGAGTTCAAGCGTGCGATGGCGCTCGAAGTTAGCCCGACGTTAAACCAGAATCCGGAAGCAATCCCACGTCCACGAAGCTTGCCTGGGACTTGTTCAAGAGGTGTTTGCCAATGGTCTGAGTCTCGAGCGGCTTCCACGCATTCAATATGTCCGATCCTTGCGTATGGTGGTTCGTCAAGTTGCCAGTCGCCTTCTTTAGCGCTGTTCTGCAACCGAAACTCCACCGGGTCTAGACCTAGTTCACGGCAAATTTCGTCTACAACTGTTTCCGATGCGAACTCGGCATGGGTGGCCCCGGGAGCTCGATAGGCGTGGGTCTTGGGTTTGTTTACGACTACGTCGTAACCCACAACTTTTGCATTGGGCATGTTGTAAGGCGCGAATACGCATTTGCATCCGGCACCAACCACAGAACCGGGGAATCCACCAGCATCGAACGCGAGTTCCGCATAGCCGGCTTTGACGATGCCGGCGTTGGTTACACCAAGCTTTACCCTGACATACCCGCCAGGGGTTGGCCCCGTTGCTTTTAACACCTCGTCCCGATCCATATTCATTTTGACGGGTCGACCACTCTTGCGTGAGAGGAGCGCCGCCAGTGGTTCGAGGTAGGACGTGGTTTTCCCACCGAAGCCTCCACCGATTTCCATGGGGGTGACGTGAATCTTCGTGATCGGGTGGTCGAGGATATTGGCTAGTTCTGAGCGAATAGAAAACGCCCCTTGAGAACTGCACCACACGTGGATGTTTCCATCCTTGAGCCAATGGGCCGTGGCGTTGTGTGTTTCGATATATCCCTGGTGGACGACTCCAAATGAGAATTCCCGGTCAACAATGAGGTCGGACTCTTCAAAACCCTGATCGACATCGCCGGTCTCATACACCATCTTTTCTGCGATGTTGCTCGGCGTTTCGCTTATGACTTGGTCATCCAGTTCAGTTAGCAGGTCTTCGATAATGATTGGGGCGTCCGGTGCCATAGCCTCGCGAACTTCGAGCACGGCGGGCAGCACCTCGTACGTCACATCGATAAGCTTTACTGCTTGGCCAGCGATGTGGGGGCTAATTGCTGCTACGGCCGCTACCGGGTGACCGTGATAGTGCGTCTTGGCGCGGGCCAAGATGTTCTCGGTCTTGTATTTCAAGAGATTCCCATCCCCTTCACCGCCACTGATGATCTTGTCGGCAGGTTCCGGAATGTCTTGTCCGGTGATCACCGCATGTACGCCATCGAGTGCCTCGGCTCGACTTGTATCAATGCTTAGGATGCGGGCATGGGCGTGAGGGCTGCGCAAGACTTTGCCATGAAATTGCCCTGGCAAATTGATGTCTGATCCGTAAAGGGCTTCTCCGGTGACTTTTTCAACCCCATCATGCCGAATTGGCGTTGTCCCGATTACGTTGTAGGTGTTGTCGTGATGCTTAACGGTGCGACCTGTCCGAGTTTCAACAGCCATCTGGCTAGCCCTCCGTCCGCATCTCTTCAGCGGCTTGCAGGACGGCCTTGACGATCTTGTCATAACCAGTACATCGGCACAGGTTTCCAGCAAGCCACCAGCGGACCTCGTACTCCGATGGGTTCGGATTGGTCTCAAGAAGCGCCTTTGCGGAAACGATGAAGCCTGGTGTGCAGACGCCACACTGCAAGGCGGCATTTTCGAGGAAGGACTGTTGGAGCGGATGTAGTCCTTCAGGTGAGGCTACGCCCTCAATGGTTTCGATCGTTGAGTCGGCGGCTTCCACACCCAGCACGCAGCACGCATTGACTAATCGCCCATCCATGATCACGTTGCAGGCGCCGCAGTTTCCGTTGTTGCAGCCCTCCTTGGCGCCGGTGAGGCCCAAGTGATCTCGGAGGACTTCAAGCAGGCTTTCACGTGGTTCAGCTAGAAAATCTACCGACTCGCCGTTAATAGTTGTCTGGACATGGACCTTGCCGGAAAGGATTTCAGTGGCCATTGCTGGGGGTTCCTCCCTGGGCGTGTGCCAGGGCGCCTCGCAAGGCGCGCTGGGTAAGTACGTATGACAGTTGTTTTCTGTGGGCGACGGTGCCCCGCATGTCGTCAATTGGAGAGGCGGAGTCCCTGGCGATCTCGGCTGCTGCTGCAAAGGCAGCTTCACCTGCCGTTTGGCCAATCAGGGCTTCTCCTGCTGCCTGAACGAACAAGGGGGTTGGGGCTACCGCGCCTAAAGCGATTCGGGCTGCGGTAATGGAGTCGCCGTCTAATTGGAGAAATGCTCCCGCACCCACGACGGCAATATCCATCTCGTTTCTTGGGATGAATCGAAGATAGTGGGTGCCAGAATTTGGTGGTGGAGACGGCAGTGTGAGAGATACGAGCATTTCTCCTGCTTCGAGACTGTTTCGTCCTGGTGCCGTACAGAAATCTTCAACGGCGATTTCACGACGCCCGTTTGGGCCTGCCACATTGCAAATTGCGGAGTGCACTATAAGCGCAGGAATGCTGTCTCCAGCGGGGCCAGCGTTACACAGGTTACCGCCCACCGAAGCCCGTCCTTGAATGCCAGTGCTTCCAATGATTCGGGCAGCGTCAACGATGGCCGGGTAGGCCGCGCAGAAGTTGTCGTTTCCATATAGCTCGTAACACGGTGTTGCGGCACCAAGAGTCGTGGTGCCGTCGGCGCTGACAGTAAGATCCGTCAGTTCGGGGATACCCTTAGCGTCGACGAACAACTCGGTATCGCGTCCGTCTTCACGTACCTGAACAATCAGGTCAGTTCCTCCCGCGAGGATGCGGGCGTTTTCTCCATGTTCGGCAAGTAACGCCACTGCATCATCGACCGTGGTTGGCGCGGCGTACTGTATTGCTCGCACTACGATTCTCCCCTCAAGAAGCGACAGCGGATTGTATTGCACCTATTGTCACGACTTCTGGCCCTCCTTGCCAGTCCGGATCCATGATTGGCCCGAAAATGTCTTACGGATTGAGCCCTGCATCGTGTCGACGGCCATAGGGGCTGGGACCAGCTTCTTTTGAGGGGCTCTCCACGACATGTTCCATTAATCGGTCGATATCGAACTCGATACCAAGGCCAGGGCGATTGCCGAGTTCCAAGAAACCGTCTGCGAGCGTGATGTCGATATCGAAAAGTGCGTCGTGCCCTGCAGCCAGAACTTCCAGCATCGTGTGGTTTGGCATGGCCGCGGCCACATGCGCGAATAAACTTCCGGGGCTGTTCATTCCGGAGACCGGTCGCTCAACCCCATAAGCCATATCGCCAACGATGATTGAACCAGTGAGGCCGGCAGTTCCGGTCCCGACTTGCACAACATCGACGGCCCGCTCATCAAGTAATGAGCAGAACTCCCCGGGGTTCTGAAGGTTTTCCCCGCTTGCAACGGATGCTCGAACAGCTTGGGAGATCTGTCGAAGGCCAGACGAATCCCAGCGACGAGCTGGTTCCTCGATCCATGTAAGATCGAAGTTATCCTCGATCGTGTGGACATGCCGGATCGCTTGTTTGGGTGTCAAATGCTCGTTTACATCAAGCATGAGCATGACGGGTTTCCCGGATGTGGCTAAAGCTCTTTGCATGATTTCGATCCGGCGTAGATCATCGTCGAGGTTGGCCCCTCCTTTGAGTTTGCCTGCTGATACCCCTTGGGAGGCCATGTGTTCGTAATAGCTCTGTAATTGTTCATCGCTCAATGGCATGTCGAGGCCACTGGCGTAGGCTCGAACTCTTGGTTCTGCAGCACCCAAGGTCTTCCACAGTGGTTCCTCGTTTGCTTTTGCTTTCAAGTCCCACAGCGCCATATCGAGGACAGATATTCCAGCAGCTATGGGTCCTACAACGCCAACCTTAAATGCGGCGTCGGTCATCATTTTCCACAGACCTCGAACACCTCGCGGATCTCGCCCCACTAGAACTTGGGTGAGGGCTTCGATGTGTGGGCGGGCGGCTGGCGTGCCGAGGCCGATGCCCGTCAGCTCGGTGTTTGTGTCCAAATAGACGACCAATGCAGCATGGCGTTTCCTGCCCTTGGGGGTATTAACATCGCCTAGTAATCGAGAGGTGTCATGCTCGTATAACAGTGAACGTACGCCGGTAACTTGCATGGGTTTTATTCGATAGAACGGTGTGAGACTAGTGTAAAGGGGGCTTGTGGCTGGTGCTCGGACCTAACGTGGTTTCACATGCCGTACATCGGTACTGGCGGATGATGTGCCGATGTTTTTGCGTCCACCCTGTTTTGAATCAGATCAACACGAGGCTTGCGGCTATTAGACCAGCTACACCGAATGCAGCGGTGTATGCGATGAAGGCTACTAGAGATGGATGAAGCGGAACGTGCATGTCAATGATGAGATGGCGGATTCGGTGTACGGCATGCATCGAAATCAGCGTAAGAACAATTGCGGTGATCACCCTGATCAACGGGAAGTTAAGGAGATCCTGAATGCCGGTAAAACTTGTTGCCTTTGCAAACCATTCCCATTCAAGGGGGCCTAAGATTCCGATGGAAAGAATCGTGATTGGCATTAGCAGCGCGGCAAGGACGCCTCCTGCTGCAAAAAGTGACCAGAAGATTGCTTCTGAAGATCTACCCGTCATGTTGCGCCGACCCATGCGATCCAGCTCCCAATCACAAGTGAAACAAAAAACATCCCCATGAACTGTTGGCTAACGATGATGAATGACGGCACGCGCCGTCCGACGACACGTATCGGTGGAAGAGCCGATGGTGCTAGCAAAAAGAAGGTCACCGTGTGCCAGAGAGCAAAAGCGAGTGCAAGAAAGTGCAGGGCCACCATTAGGGGATGCCATAGGAAATTCGTGTATTCAATATATGTTGTTGCGTCCTGCCCCGCCTTGTGGAACAAAATCGCTATGAGCACAACTTCGACGAACAGGAACACGGCGCTGAGCTCTCGAAGGAAGACGCGCATGTAGGAGCCTTTTCTGGCCCACCACGTCCATCCAAGCCGTCGGTCCAGCGGGCGGTTCATGAGCGATCCACCCACGGTGTTAAAAGTCTCTTGTAGTAGTCCACAGCACCTTCGAGCTTCGCTTGTTGGATAGCCCCGGCCGGGTCTACATGCTTGGGGCACACGGTAGAGCATTCACCAACGAAGGTGCACTCCCATATACCCTCGTTCTGGAACATCACATCTTGTCGTTGGTTCTTACCCTGATCACGGGAGTCCAGGTTGTAGCGCTGGGCTAACGCTAACGCTGCGGGACCGAGGAATTCGTCTACTCGGCCTACCACTGGACACGCTGCATAACACAACATGCAGTTAATACACATGCTGAACTGCTTATAGCGTTCGAGTTCAGCAGGTGTTTGTGAGTATTCGGATGTCAGGTCATTCTCGTCGTCTTCTTTACGCACAATGTAGGGGCTCACATGGTCGAGTTTTTCCAGGAAGCTTGTGAGGTCGACGACTAGATCACGCTCCACCGGGAAATTGTTTAAGGGTTCAACTTTTACAGGCCCCGGGTACAGATCAGTCAGGAAAGTCGCACACGTCAATGTGGGCTCTCCATTTACCTGCATCCCGCACGATCCGCACACACCCATGCGGCAAGACCATCGATATGAAAGCGATCCGTCGATCTGGTCCTTGACATAATTAAGCGCGTCAAGAACAACCCAATCGTCGCGGTATGGAACTTCGTAGGTTTGATAGCCCGGGGCGTCCCAATCCGGGCGGTACCTGTAAATATCCAATTGGATCGTGGTTTCCTTCACTGGTTACCACCATCATTTTCTTTTTGATCAGGCTTGGCCCCATAGGTCCGTTTTCCCGGGGGCCAGTGCGTGATGGCAACGTCTGCATATTCAATGCGTGGGTCGGAATCGGTGCGAAAAGCAAGCGAGTGCTTGAGGAAATGGTCGTCGTCCCTGGTGACATAATCGGTTCGTTGGTGGGATCCCCTCGATTCAGTTCGATGGCGAGCCGAATGAGCCAGTGCTTCAGCAATGTCAATCATGCCTTCAAGCTCAAGAGCCGTGGTTAGCTCTGTGTTGTAGACGGAGCTTGTATCGTCTAGCGATACGTGGCTCATTTGCTTCCGTAAGTCACGAAGTGTGTCGCAACAGGCGGCGAGGGAAGTTTCGTCGCGGAAGATCCCGGCGCCGGCTTCCATGGCTGTTGTCAGTGCATCACGGACATCGGCGAGGCGTTCTCCTCCTTTGGGACGGTTCTGGAGGTCGGAAATGCGAGATCGTGACTCCTCAAGCTGATGATTGATCTCAGGGGTATCGGACAGGCTGTGTTTCTGTGCGACGGTTGCGGCATGCCGACCAGCTCGTGCGCCGAACACAACCAATTCAGTTAATGAGTTGGAGCCGAGCCGGTTTGCGCCATTGATGCTTACACAGGCGCATTCTCCTGCCGCATAGAGTCCTGGCAGAGCTGTGGCACCGTCAAGATCGGTATCTATACCACCCATCATGTAGTGGACTACGGGGCGGACGGGGATCAGGTCTTTGACGGGATCTATCCCTGCATAATTTTTAGCAAGCTCCCGTACAAAAGGTATTCGGGCGTCAATATGTCGTTCACCAAGGTGACGGACGTCGAGGTGGACGTAATCGCCATAGGGTCCTTTAAATGTGTGTCCGGCCGCCTGCTCGTGCATAAAGGCTTGTGATAGCCGGTCACGTGGACCGAGTTCCATGGTTCGGTTCTGCGGGTGTTTGGGGTCAGTCAGGGAAAGCGGGGATCCGAGATCGTAATTTTCCAGGTAGCGTCGCCCTTGATTGTTTAAGAGGATCCCGCCCTCACCTCTTGAGGCTTCCGTGATCAGGATTCCAGTGCCCGGAAGTCCGGTTGGATGATATTGCACAAACTCCATGTCTTTGAGTGGTACACCGGCGCGATAGGCGAGGGCCATGCCATCCCCTGTCTTGATGGCGCCGTTAGTAGTGAAGGGGAATATTCGGCCTCCGCCTCCAGTGCACATGATGACGGCGTTGGCGCGTATGGCACGAATCTCGCCTGTACGTAGCTCTATCGCCACGCAGCCCTGGCAACGGCCATCAGCGGTTAGCAGCGCCGTGGCAAACCATTCATCATGACGCGTGATTTGTTGGAACCGTAAAGAGGTTTGGAAGAGTGTGTGGAGGACGTGAAAGCCAGTCTTGTCGGCCGCATACCACGTTCGTTCAATTTGCATGCCACCGAACGGACGGACGGCCACTTGGCCGGAGTCTTCACGGTTCCACGGACATCCCCAATGTTCCAGTTGGATCAGTTCGCGAGGTGCTTCATCGACAAAGTATTCGACTGCGTCCTGGTCGGCGAGCCAGTCGGATCCGCTGATTGTGTCGTAGATATGGAATTCGCGGGCGTCGTTGGGTTTAGCGACTGCGGCCATCCCGCCTTCAGCGACAACCGTATGGCTTCGCATTGGGTAGACCTTGGAAACCAACCCAATAGACAGACCAGGGTTGGTTTCGGCAACCGCGATAGCTGCACGTAGGCCGGCGCCACCGCCACCGATGATGATGACGTCATGTCGAATTTCTTCCACGCGGTCAATTTTAGGCATCCGGACCTTGCGGCGCTAATGTTTTGTTTGGATCGGCTCCATGTGCCTGACCTCGACGAAGATCTCCGATGATTTCAGGATGCTTTTCCAACAGGGTGAAGAGTTCTGTTTGCACGGCGACACGATGAGACGAGTTAGCTGGGGAGGTTCCACTGGTGCGTAGTTCGGCGAGTAAGCGATTGGCTTCGGCCAGTGGGTCTATCGAGTCGGAAACACGCCAGTTGCGTCGCCACACGATAAGGCTGAGACCAAGGATGACGGCAGCGATCGTTGCTCCAATTGCCCAGCGGTCTGTTGTAGTGGCCCGAAAAAGGCGAATTAATCTGGGGACGGTCGTATGTTCTATCTGGACATCAAGGTTGGTTCCAGCGGCAACTTGGTCGGTCTGCCATCGCAAGACACTGGTGCCACCAAAACTGCTTTCGCCTCGAGGCTCAAGGTTCTGGACCTCTGCTTTCAATGGACCAATCTCCACAAGGAAGATGACGGTGTCAGCCGAAAGGCTGGGCTTCCAATCAAAGGCTGTAAAGCCATTGTCCAAGGCTAGCTGGTAACCAAAAATAATCGTGTTAATCCCCGGCCGGAGTCCAGAAAAAATCGCAAATCCCGGGCCACCAATCACAATGTCATCTATTGAAAAGCCACCGATAGGCTGCAGTCCGAAAGCTCCTTCGGGGACTGCGAATCGTAGTGCGGGAGGCATGTCTTGGGCGGAAGGTGTGAACGCACGGTTGCCGGGAACAAAAACCTCTGCAATTTGGACGACCGAGACAACGTCGGCCGACTGTGCTCGCAACAGACGAGTTAATGTTCGGAACGATATGCCGGGGTTCTTGTCAGTTGCCGCAAACACTTCAAGATCTACGGATGTTTGTCCACCGGGTTCCAGCAGAAGGATGTCGCTGCTGTAGCGGATGCCTCCATGTTCCACGCTAACGAGGTACACGAACTCAGGCCCGGCCTCTACATGTGGGAATTCGAAAGAGCCGTCGCTGCTTGTCGATGTCTCTCTAGTAACAAGCGCCGTTGCTTGTCGGTAGCCATCAAGGCGAATCGTGTGCGGGCCAGAGGGTGGCGTCGAGGTGGCTCCGGATACCACTCGACCGCTGATAGTGCCACTTGTACCAGTGCTACTTGGATCCGCGTGAACATGGGGTATAGGCAGTGTAACCATGCCTAGCACGACTATTCCGACTAGGCTGCTTACTATTCGTTGTAACGTCATTGCCAGCTGTTCCCGGCATCATCACTTCGATACACCGCGCCATTATTGCCTATGGCAAACAGGGTCCGAGGTTGAACCGGGCTGTGTCCAAGAGTGCGAATATCCCCCTTTAGGGGTAAGGCTTGCCAAGACTGCATTCCGTCGACAGATTTGAAGACACCGGCGTCCGTGGCTACGAACACGGCGCCTACAAACTCCTGCCCGGTTGGCGACGTGAACTGATCATTAGTGTTGGGGGCGTAAATTATCGAGTAGGCCACGACCGTCGGTAACGCCCCGTTGACAAAGCCGTTCGCGCTTCGCCAGGTCTTTCCTTGGTTATAGGCGAGCACTCCTTCGTTTCGGGTAGCTACGAGTACGAACGGCGTGCCGAAATCGACGATGGCCAGGCTGGAGATCTCTTGGGGCGGCTGTGTCGACATGGTTGTCCAAGTGGTTCCGGTGTCGATGCTGAGGACAAGTCTTTCCTCGTCGGTGATCCCGGCCATGAAGCCGCTTCGATAACCCACGTCCACATGGCGAAGTGGTGGAAGATCGATAGCTTGGTTCCAGGTCTTTCCCCCGTCAGCACTTGTCCAAGCATGGTCGGTGGTAAGAATGTAAAGCCAGCTGTCGCTGGCGGTTGTCCCAAATGCGGGACCGATAACATCTGCCGGTTCCCAATTCTGTCCGCCATCCTGGCTTAGCATTGTTCCGGTTGTATGAGTCACGAGCAGATTCTCGGGACGGTCGTTTGCGATGGACATTCCTGTCGGGTTGGTAATCCCGATGTTGCCAATTACACGCTGATCGTTGATGGCGTCGCGGGTGCCGATTGTGACAGCCACTACAATAGTGGTGAGCACAGCCATAAGAGTTAATCCTGGGCCTAACCATGCGAGTGAAGATCCGAGCGTTTTTTTCTCGACGCTGAAGGTTCTGGGTGCTGTTGAGCCGCTGGTTGTCAGCGATTTGATGATCGAATCAAGACCGGCACGAAGTTGATCACGTGCCTGAAGATGTGCCGCTGCTTCCCGTCGGATGTCCCTACTTACGACAGCAAAGTCATCGTGGCTAATGGCCCCTCGCTCCAAATCAGCTTGGAGGTCATCCATCATGCGCAACGATCTGTCTAGTGCCACGTCCTCTTCGGGTTTCGATGAAGAGTTTGGTTGAGGAGCCCGTCGAAGCAAGGGGGCAATGATCCAGGCCGCACCTGCCCAGGTCGCAAGAAGAGTGATTAAGGCCAGCATAAGTCCGGTCATGACGACTTGTTCGATCGTTGATGTAGTTTTTGGAGGTCTTTGACGACTTGTTCGTAGCCTGAAAGGTCGGTGCCTTTTTGTGTTTGAGCAGCTTGTTTGGATCGGGCGAACACCCATAGCAGTAATACGAGGCCAAAGCCGATGGCTATGGGCGGGCCGATCCAAACACCAAGGGCCAGGCCTTCTCTCGGAGGATTCCGCAATACCCCTGGCCCGTAACGGTCAGCAAAAAATTGCATGATCTGGCCTTCCGAATGTCCGGCCTCCAATTTGGCCACGATGGTGTTGCGCATTTGTACGGCAAGTGCTGCATTTGACTCCCGAACTGAATGGCCTTCGCACACAGGACAGTCAAGTTCCTCAGCGATGACCCACATGCGTTTTTGAAGTGCCAGTTCGGAGGGGGCATCGGCAAGCACGCTGGTCGATGCAAGGACGAATAAAGCGAGACTGACTATTCCAGTCCAGATGATTCGAGTCATGGTATGCCGGGCTTGCCTGCTGAAAAGTCTGTTGATGGGCGACGTGTGTGACTGGAGGGCCAGGCAACGATCAGTATGCCAGCGAAGTACACGAGCCCGCCGATCCAAAGAAGAATGACAAGAGGTTTGACCAAGACTCGCAGTGAAACAGAGGAACCAGATGTATCCCAGGAGCTTAGGACGACATAGATGTCGTCCAACTGGGGGGTCGAGGTGCTTACCGCGACGTCGGAGGTGGGTTGTGTTTCCCAACCCGTGTGAATGCGTCGTGCTGGCGAAAGTTTCGCGATTGGCTCGTCATTCCTTGTCACCGTCAGGTCTGCGGTTACGGTGGCGAGGCCAGGGGCAACGGTGCTTCCAAGGTTTTCAAACGCTACTGAATATCCACCTATCTGGACATCTTCGCCGCGCGAGAGGGTAGCGGCGGTTTCCTGGCTGAATCCAGCCGAGCCGATGACCCCGAGCGCGAATATGGCGACCCCAAGATGTACAACATAGCTCCCTAGGCGTCTTCGATCCCCGGCAAATAGATTGCTTAAGCGACCATCCGGGTGGTTTCGGCGTCGGATGCCACCGTGCAGGCTACGGCCGAGTTCTAGGCTCACTCCTGCAACCACCGCCGCAACGAGGCTGGCAGATAGTATTGGAATACCGTTACGCATGCCGAGTGCCATTAATGTGACCGACAATGCAATGGCGGCAATTAGAGGTGTTCGAGTTGATCGCCATGCGGCATGTAGGGATGTTCGTCTCCAGGCGAGCAATGGCCATATCGCCATTAACCCCAGAACGGCCACGAGCAACGGTATGTTGACCTGGGCGTAAAACGGCGGGCCAACGGTGATTCGTGAACCTTGGAAGATTTCCGTGATCATTGGAAATATGGTCCCCCAAAACGTGGTGACTGCTATGGATAATAGAAGGAGATTGTTAAGGAGAAAGCCAGCTTCCTTCGACGCAATAGCCGTGATTGGAACGGGCGATCGAAGTTGCGGGAGCCTGTACAGGAATAACGTAGTGGAAATGATGAGAAGGGCTGCTACGAAAATGAAGAACAATGGACCGATGTCAGAGAGGGCAAATGAATGTACGGATGACAGAACGCCGCTTCTAACCACAAAGGTTCCGAACACGGCTAACGCATATGACAGTAGAACCAAGCCAATGGTCCAAGCCCTAAGCTGGCCCCGACGTTCCTGAGCTAGTGCTGAGTGCAGATACGCTGTGGCCACTAACCAGGGGAGAAGCGCGACGTTTTCGACAGGATCCCAGCCCCAATACCCGCCCCAGCCGAGCACCCGATATGCCCACCACGCGCCGAGCAATAGGCCAGCGCTTTGCACTGCCCATGCGACAAACATCCAGTTGCGCATTTCTCGGAGCCAGGGTTGGGTGATCCGTCCGGCGAGCAGCAGTGCGGCAGCAAAAGCGAATGGCACGCCAAAGCTCATATATCCCGTCAATAACATTGGGGGGTGGATCTGCATCCCGCTGTCCCACAGAAGGGGATTCAAGCCACGACCTTCAGCGGGTGCGATCAACAGACGTTGAAATGGTGAGGAGGTGAAGACAAGCACGCCAAGAAAAAATACTTGGAACGTACTTAGGACCGAGATGCCATGCGGAGCCAAGCCATTGTCGATCGTCAGCATGCGTCGTGTTGCCACGGCCGAAAAGATGCTCATAGACCACGTCCAAAACAACAAGGACCCTTCTTGGCCACCCCATAGGGCGGCAATCGTTAACCCGATCGGCATTGCAGAACTTGAATGATCTGCCACAAATTGGATCGAGAAGTCTCGTGCAAGGAATCCGATGCTGAGAGTCGTGACTGCGATGGTGAGGAGCGAGGCTTGAACAGCTGCTGCGTTACGGGCACTAACAGCCAGTTCGGGAACTCGACGGACTGCAGCGCTGGCAGCTAAGACCAGCTGCAGGACCGCTATTCCGAACGCAACGCCGAGGGTTAGGCGTCCGGCGTCGATGAGATCAGGCATTACAGGTTACGCACGATCGGAGAAACCAGATGCAGCCTAACCTTCAAAATAGGATCGGTTACGACTTGTCGGAGAGTTCTGCAGCGTCCAGCTGGGCGGACAGGCTATGCAGTTCGTCACGTACTGATCGGATGCGTCCCGATAGATAGACCAGATAGCTGAAAACTCCAAGCCACACAACTGCAAAACCAAAAAACAGGAAGTGCATTTCTTCCATTACTCGGACCTTTCTGATTGGGCATGAAGACGTTCGGTGAGATCACCCGCCAGCGAAAACGCCTGTTCCAAAAGCATGCGCTGGCGTACAACAATTCCATAGAGCACGGTAAAGGCTGCGACACAAAGCAGGAGTGTGAGCAGCATGTCACGTGGTAATCCACCACCCGGGCTGGTGACGGATGGGGTTGGATGAAGGCTTCTCCACCATTCCACCGAAAACCAAACGAGTGGGACGCTGAAGATCCCGATGATGCCGGCTACCGCCGACATGCGTTGTTTGCTTTCAGGCTCATCGATATAGGCTCGCAGGGCGAGGTATCCCGCATAAATAAACCACATGACGAGGGTTGTTGTGAGTCGTGGGTCCCACTGCCACCATACGCCCCACACATGCCGGCCCCATATGGAGCCTGTTGCGAGGGCCAAGGTTGTAAATAAAACACCAGCTTCTGCTGAGGCTACTGCGAGTCGATCCCATCGTGGAGATCTGCGGATCAGATATAGCGCGCTGCCAATCGCGACAATCCCGAATGCGAGAAATGCGAGCCAGGCGCTAGGGACATGTACAAATAAGAGGCGGTAGACATCACCTTGCACGCGCTCGGCTGGGGCTATAAGGAAGGTTGCAAACAGGGCCACTCCCATGACGACCAGCAGCAACAAATATGAAAGGACAGAAAACATTCTCGGCACAGTGAGCTACGAGTCCTTACTTGGTGGTGTAGGGATAAAGCAGTATCCCAACACTTAAGAATACGGCTGTTGTGATTGCTAGCAAGCCGAACCATGGCCACTGCTGAGCGGCGGGGGTGACTTCCAATGTTCCTAGAGTGGCTCCAACCCCAGCGAGGACAACCGGTATGGCAATAGGTATTGATAGCAAGGGCATCAGGATCTCTCTAGCGCGTGCATTAATGATGAGCGAACTATGTAAGGTGATAACGGCGCTAATTGCCGTGGTCGATAGTGCGAGGGCTCCTATCGTCGCGCCTTGTAGCAACGGGACATTCAATAACAGGCTGACGAATCCAAGTTGCATTGCACCTACTAAAAAGGTTTCGATCGACAACACGAAGAACTTGGCTACATAAATGCTGCTGGGATCAATTGGCGCGAGCAACAAGCCATCCAGTGTCCCTCGCTCCTGCTCGGCTGCAAAAAGCTTAGTTCCGCCCAAAGTGGCGGCCAGAAGGACGCTTGTCCATAGGAGACCAGTCGCCACCGCTGCGGCTTCAGACTCGACTATCGCGATGAAGGCCATATCAAATACAAGCGCGATCAATAGCGTGAAAATCAAAAGCGTGGGCACCTGCTCGCGTGCTCGCCATTCCGTGCGGACGTCTTTGCCAATTAGTGTGGTTGTGGCCGCAACAAAACCAGTCGGGCCGGGCCATTCCCTGGCTGGTGATGGGTCGGTTTGTTGAATGTATTGTTTGGGAATGGACACTTGTCCTTGAGTGACTTTCCCAACTTGATCAGCGAGCGCTGCGACGACTCTTTCATCATGGGTGCTGAATATCACCGCCGAATGAGGGCATAACTTTGAGATTATCTGAGGGAGGTTCTCGATTGCCTCTGGGTCAAGTCCAGCATCTGGCTCGTCAAGGAGTAAAACTGAAGGGCTGTGCAGCATGGCGGTGCCAAGTCCTAGGCGCTGTTGCATGCCGCGCGAGAATTCCCGCACAGGCCGGTCGGCGCTGGCGGCCAGACCGACGGTACTTAGAGTCGTGTCGATACGGAGCGCAGGGTTCTGAACACCGAACAAGCGTGCGTGAATCTGTAGGTTTTCTCGTGCCGTAAGGTACGGGTACAGGTGAGGATGATGTCCTAGAAAGCCTACGGTTCTTCGGATCCCCGAATCAGAAGATGTGGCAGGAACACCGTTGATGTGGACGTTTCCGGTTCGGGGGCGTAACAACCCGGCGATCGTCCGAAGCAACGTGGTTTTCCCCGATCCATTGGAACCAATGATGGCAATTCGTTCCCCGGGTTGAACCTTGAATGTCACGTTGCGAATCACGTCGCGGCGTCCCCGTCGAACTGTGAGTTGACTGGCTGTCAGTGCAGGTGTTTTGGCGGAATCCTTAGGCAAAGTGGCCAGATCCGCCGGTTGATATTTGCTCACCTGTAGTCACTGCGCTGGGATTTCGCGCGGCTCAAAATCTGGGCCGTGTTTTACGATCAAGGATCGGGCCCGAAACACACCATTAGGTTGTAACTGGCCTTCTACGATGACTTCTTGGTAACGGCCGTCAATCGAATAGCCAAACAGATCAGGAGGTAAGCCGCGAAATTCGACAGGGATGTTGCCTGAGGCATCTTGAAGGGAAAACTTGAGCAGTTTTTGGTCGGGTGATGACTTGATGGAATTGTCAGTGACGGTCCCGTTGACCCTGATAAGTCGGTCATAGGCTTTATCACCCATATCTTGAACCTCGTTTACGGTGTGGTAATAGACCGTGGCACTTTGAGTTCCAGTCCAAACTAGGAAAATTACAGCGGACAAGATAGAGGCGCCCAGCAAAATGAACTTCCCTGAGAGACGTGGGCGCTTGGTCTGGTTTTCGATTGTGTTCGAAACGTTGATGGGATTACTCATACTAGGTAGAAGCGACTATATCAACGGAGGCTAACGCATGTTTTGGAACGCGGCCTCAGCCATTTCGTTCATTACGAGTGAGAGTAAGTAGGCCAGCAGGCCAAGTGCAACAACCCACCCCATTCGACTGGTCAGAATACGGAATGGACGATGTGATTGTTCGGTCGATCGCCGGCGTGGCATGGCAAGCCAAAACATGGCGAGAGTCACCCCGACCTTAAGGCCGAGCACTATCCCGTAGGACACCTCGATCGACTGGTCGGACAATCGGTTAAACGCTAGGAGGACGCCAGTTAAAGCGAAGACGCCGAGGCCGGTACTGAACAGCCGTCCTAGAGTTTGGCTAAGGATCGCAGTATTGAAACCGCGTTGAGAATTAATGGCAGGCGAGGTCCGAAGCGCCAAAAACACGATTCCTCCGCCTATCCATAGGGCGGCTGCTAGGACATGTACGAACCGTAGTATGACCAGTAGCAGAAGTGGGCTCTCGGCCAGTTGGGTCCTCCGTCAGATCTCTTGCGTGGGTGTAGTGTGCCGGATGCTGTGCCTAGGACGGTAACGAGCGTATGTAGTTCACCAGCGTCCAGCGTTCTTCTGCGGTCAATAAACGATCGAAAGCCGGCATCCGATTCACACCGTTAGATAGTGTCCAGAAGAGAGCGCCGTCTTGTTGACCGGTGACTTCTTTCCTGCTCAGCGAAGGTGGTGGCTTTTCGCCATATTGTTCGAACTTTTGGGCTACAAGGGTCTCGCCATCTGCGTAAAGCCCGTGACACATCGAACAATTTGTAACGAAAAGAGCTCGACCTGCTTCCAGGGAAGCTGAGTCAAAAGGGACAGGGTTTTTTGTGCCTAATGTGGCCACAAAGTCTGAAACAGCAACTTCTTTACCCGTGGTAGGAACGGATCCTTCGGGCGCATCGACCTGAGGACCTTCCTGGGTGCGGTGCGATGCCTGATAGTGCATTTCCGGAAATATGTCCAAGGGGTAATTTCCAGTTTCGCATCCAGCCATGGTCCATGCGGCGCACAGGCCAACGACGATTCCCGTTAGCTGACGCTTGGTAAGACTTCTGAAAATCACGTGGTTCCAGACACCTGCATGAGACTGCCTTCGCGGGAGAGCACGTCCACGGGCTTTGCTTCTTCGAGTGCTATCTGGGCATCTGCTACCCGACGTTCTCGTGCTAGCACTGAAACCCCGACATAGCCGTCGGAGATGCGGTCATCATAAAGGCCTACTCCATCCGGCAGGCGGGACTCAAAGAGGACACCCAGAACTGTGAAAAGTACTGCGCCGAGCAACGTGCCTTCATAGATGATTTGAATGATGGCTGGGAGTGCTACGACAGGTTTTCCGCCGGTGATAATCGGGAGCGTTATTTGGGCTCCTACCGTCCAGGTGATACCTATGGCTAAGCCACAGGCCGCACCAGCGAAGGGGAAAGCAAACAGCCGGTGCTTGGTATGACGTTCGCCGAAGGCGCCCTCGGGATATGGCGTGCTACTTAGGACCTCCACTGCCGTGTCATCAAACCCGGCATCTCGCAGTCGTCCTACCGCATCGGCAGCCCCTTCTGGATCTTCATAAAGTGCTAATAGCTCATGTTTCGCTTGTGTTTTGCTTGCCATATACCTCACTCCCGCATGGCAGCTGGGACGTTCGCCCGGCCGACTTTGATTCGGTCAGCCAGAATTTGGCCTTCCTTAATGTCTGCTGCCGGCATTATGGGCAACAGTTTTGCGAACGTTAAGAATCCGAGAATCACCAGACCGAAGGACGCTATCACGAGGATGATCTCCGAGAGCGACGGAGCGTAGTCTCCGTAGGTGAACGTCAGTCCACTCTTTCTCTCAAGGGCCGGCACCACCACCATGTACCGCTCTATCCACATACCGATGTTCACCAGGATTGTTGTGACAAACATGAGGAAAAAGTTCCTTCGTACGCTTCGGAACATCCACATGGGTACCGGGATCAGATAGGCGGTAAAGATGAAGATGATGGCGAGTACGATCCATGGCGGTTCGATTAAGCGACGCTGCCACGTGTCCACTTCTGCTGGCTCGGTCCCGTAGAGGCCGAAGAACAGATCGAGCATAAAGAAGAAGAGCCAGACTGTCGCGACGACGATGAGCAATCGAGCTAATGAGTCAATATGGTCACGGGTGATATACCGTTTTAATCCAAAGGCATAACGCATCACGATCATTACGGTGACAACGGCGGAGACTCCCGAGTGCACGGCTCCAATAACGAAGTACGGTGCAAATATGGTGTTGTGCCAACCTGGGACGCTAGTGACGGCGAAGTCCCAGGACACGATCGAGTGCACGGAGACAAAGATCGGAAGAATGATGGCGGAGAGGAGGATTCCCGCGATGGCTTGAATTCTCCATTGCCGAGTAGATCCCCGAAAGCCCATCGCTAGAACTCCATAGATTGCGCGGCTGATAGGGTTCGGTGCTCGGTCACGAGCCAAGGCAAGATCTGGAATGAGGGCTACATATACGAACAGAATTGTGGATGTTAGGTACGTGAAGATTGCTGATGGATCCCAAACCAAGGGCGATCGTGGATTCGGCCATGCGCCACGATTCCAGTCATAGGGAAAGGTCCAGTACATTGTTCGCCACGGACGACCCGAGTGGATCAGTGGGAACTGGACCGCAGTTAAAAGTGAGAAAATGGTCAACACTTCGGCTGCTCGTGTTACGGGTCGGCGCCATTCGGCTTGGGTAAGTCGCAAGATGGCTGAGACCATGATGCCGGCATGACTCACACCGATCCAAAACACAAAGTTCACAATTAGGAAGCCCCAGTACACGGGGTGGGAGTAACCGAGGAATTGCAGGCCGAACCACAGCATTACAACGACAACTAGGAACCCTGCAACAATTAGCCCATTGAGGGCTCCTCCAACCAAGAAGAACCATTTAGGCCAGCTGAACACGAAATCCAGAAGCTCACGGTTAGCGGTCTTGTTGTCAGCAATGACTGGTTCTTGCATTAGTCCGGTTTCCCGATTACGAGGACATGGGCTTTCATATACGTGCGTTCCTTGCGCAGCATCGTGCCTTGACGAAGTTCCCATCCATTAAAGATGGGTATCCGTGTTAATGCGAGGACGTAGATGCCGTACATCAGGCCAATTGTTCCCAGAACAAACAGTACATCAAGGGGGTTTGGCCAAACGGGTGCTGGCAATTCAATGACAGCGTGGCCGAATGGGGATTCGTTCGCCATCGGCGCAACAAAAAACCTGATTCGATCGAAGACGAGTCCCACAAGGACGAGTAGAGACACCCATGCCAAGCGGGCTAGTGATCTCCGGATTGGGTTAAAGATCAAGGCGATGAATGGAAGGATGAACATTAAGAAGAGTGCCAGCAAAAAGGGAAGCTTGTAGGTGATCGCCACGTTCGTCTGTAGTGCGGTTACCTCGCCGGGGAGCCTGGCGTACCAGATCAACAGGAAGTCCGACCAGAAGAAATAGAACCACGCCAGAACAGTTGCCAAAAGCAATTTTCCAAGTGAGGCGGCCTGCTCGTCACCAATGAACCGGCGACCTTCTGGTGAAAACCTTCGAACAAGCGCGAGGGTAATGATCGTAGTGGCGATGGCCGCCTGAATACCGGTGACTCCACTGTAGAGCGGGAAGATACCAGATCGCCATCCGGGCAAAAGGCTTTGGCCAAGGTCTGTGGTAAGCAGCATGTGTACAAAGGCATAGCCCATCAGATAAAAGGCACCAAGCGTCAAGTTAGCGAGCTTTAAGACTTTCCACTGGCGTTTTGTTCCAGACCAATTCAAGTACAGCAGGCGTCGGAGGGGACTCATAGCTTGCACTCGGCTGGGAGGGCCAGCAATGTCAGGTACAGCTGAGAACCAAAGCAAGGCAAAACCGGTTAACAACAGGATTGCTAAGGCCAGAGCGTCCGTCAGGAATGGGGCTCCTGCACTAAAGCCAAACCATAGATTTGCCCGACCTTCAAGTGTGGGCACTGTCGTCATGATTGGAATCAGCAACACAAAACTTAACAATGAAGGAATGGCATACAGGGCGGTAATTCTCCGAAGCGGTAGTGCCCAGTAGCCCTTGGCTAGCCGCGACATATAAGCCAAGAGTGGTGCTGCGGTGGCGGTTGACAGTACGAACATGAGCGCCACTGTCGGGTAGGCCCATTGGGCTCGATCGCCCCATGCGGTGATGAGTTTCAGCACGTAGGCCACAACGCCGATTGCACTAAGTAGTGCTAGGACCCATACCGCGATATGACCCGACGGGATGTTGAGGGCACGTGGCCGGTAGGGTGGGCGAAGGCTCAGGCTGAGCCCGTCTGGTTCAGGATGGATCATGCGTGTTTCCCAGCTGTTTCAGCATGGTGTCCGTGATGATGGTCGATTTCCACGTGGGGATCGACTTTCTTTAAGTACACCACGCTGGGATCTGTTCCAAAGTTTTCAAGGAGCGTATATCTGCGCTCTGACTCTGCCAGGCGGGAGGCAGTGGTGGATGGATCGTTGAGATCACCGAACACTAAAGCCGTGGTCGGACATGATTGCACGCAGGCGGGTTGCACTTCGCCATCGGCGATTTCGCGGTCTTCGTTCTTCGAGGTTACACGAGCGCGATTAATACGTTGGAGGCAGAACGTGCATTTTTCGATGATGCCTTTGGTTCGAACGGTAACGTCAGGATTGAGCTGATTGTTTAACGGCTCTGGCCATTCAGGATTCCAGAAGTTGAAGTAACGAACCGAGTAGGGGCAACCGTTCGCACAAAACCGAGTGCCGATGCATCGGTTGTATACCTGAACGTTGAGGCCTTCCGGGTTGTGATACGTTGCCCATACTGGGCAAACCGTTTCGCACGGGGCATTTCCGCAGTGCTGGCACAGCACTGGAATGAATCTGGCTTTGGCATTCGGGAATTCGCCTTCCCAGTAGCGTTCAATTCGGATCCATGTCTTGGCGCGTCGTTCAAGAACGCGATTTTCCTCGTTGATGGCAATGTTGTTTTCAGCTTGGCAAGCGACGACGCAGGCTTGACAGCCGGTGCATCGATCCAGGTCGATGACCATACCCCACCGCCGACCGTCGAGTGGCGTCACTTCAGCGTCGGTTGGGATGGTCTCGCCAAGGGTGGCAACGGCAGTTGCTCTGGCAGAGGCTTCGTGTGCGCTACTCATGGCTAATTTGCACCACCGGTTCTTCGCTGTCGTTTCGTGCGTTGGGGACAACCTCGATAGTTGGAAGTTGTTTAAAGTTGTTGGTCGGTGTTACGGTCGCTCGTGTTGCGGCCCATGCCAGGCCTCCAGCGCCAGCGACAGTCAAGGGTGCCAGCGCGGCCAGAACATTTGCTCCCCGATCTTCACGCCAGCGACCACCAAACCTGTGGCCCTGCCCTATAGGAACCCCGATGATTCCGGGCGCAGAGACTGGGGATTCATACACGGTCGCTTCGAATTTCCCATGCAGTGTGCGAATCTCGACTACATCTCCTCGGGTGACGCCGAGCGCAGCCGCTGTTTTCGGGTTGACCTCAACCCAGGTTGTCCATGTGGTGGAGGTGATAGGGTCCGGTGTGGCTTGCATCCACGGGTTCGCGGACTCATCGCCTGTGCCGAGGGCAACGCTTTCAAAGGGAACGAGATGCATTGGAAACTCTATCTCGTCGCCAGAAAATTGGGGTTCGGCAAGAAGGTTGATGTTCCAATCTTGGGAGGGTGAAAATGAGCCACCGTGCGCTGTGTTCCAAGCCCCACCGTTTTTGAGTAGGTCGATCCATCGGGCTTCAAAGTCACCACTTCCACCGAATGACTGTTCTGCTCCGGCTCGGACAGCGTCTCGCATCGTTTCCCATGTTGGAGCGGTTTCAGGTTTAACCTCATGCCATGCGGTGAGCAGGACGTCGCCGAAACTTCGTCCTGTCACAAAGGGTGTGATCACAGGCTGTTGATAGCCCGCGACTTGTTGGCCCGGCATCGGGTCCGGTGCAAAGTCTCCCCATTCTTCGAAGGCGTGAGTCGCGGGAAGGACCAGGTCTGCGTGACCGAGCGTTTCGCTCATAGCGGTTCCAATTCCCACCACGAAGGGGATTGATCCCAGGGCATCAGCAAATCGTGTGGCCTCGGGCATTCCATACACAGGATCTGCATCGAACACGATAGCTACGTCGGGGCTATCCCCGTCGAGCCACGCGTTCGCACGACTTGCAAGGGCTTCAAACGTCGTTGGTACGACCGGCGGGGTAATTCCAGTTCGAGGGCCAGGGTTGGGCAGGAGGCCTCCTACGCGCCCGACGCTTCCGACCATTCGATTTAGCAGGATAACGGCGAGACCGTTATCCAGCCCATTGGCACTGGCCAACGCCGGACCTCCAGCTATCGCAAGACCTGGTTGGTGCGACGCGAACTCGCGGGCGATTTCTTGAATGCGGGATGCCGGGACGCCGGTGCGCTCTGCCACAAGGTCTGGGGCATAGGCGTTGAGAGCATCCAGACCACCGACAGCATTGACTGCGTCAAACCAATTGTCGTTGCCTGTAAGGCCTTCGGCCGCGATGACCTGTGCGATCGAGAGGGCGAGCGCACCTTCTTGTCCCGGGTGTACATATACCCAGGAATCGGCATTGGCCCCGGTCGTCGACATCCTCGGTTCGACCTGGATGAGGCGGCCTCGTTCACCAGCGCCTTGCCGGAACTCCCCGTAGCCAATGCTGTATTGGGTGGGGGAAATCCACGTACTAAGAAAGTCTGCCCCAAAGGACAGGATCGAATGGGCGTTCGCAATGTCAAGGTGGGGCAGGCGATCAACACCGAGGCCCACTTTGGCAACTTGTCGCCATACACTAGATTCGATGGTTTCGTAGACCAGGTGCTCCCCGGCAAACGCCCCTGCGAAATCCTGTGCAATGCGTGCTCGAGTTCCACTGATGGGTCCGGTAATAATCGTGACGCTGGAGGCGTCTGATAGCTTTTCGGCGAGTAGGTCGAGTGCGGTTGCCCATTCCAGATCATTAAACGTACCCGCGCCCCGCAGCCCACGACGCTTTTTCGGAGTGTCTAGGCGGTCTGGGTGGTATAGAGATTGGACGCCTGACTGGCTACGGACGTTGAGCTTGCCTTGGTTGACCGGGAATGCCGGATTGCCTTCGACTTTCTTGGCTCGCCCGTCAATGGTCCGAACGACCACACTGTTACCACAGGAGGTGTGGGCACAGGCGGTGGCGAACCACAGCTCTTGGCCAGGTAAGGACTGTTCTGGTTGGAGAACAAAGCTCTGGACTTGCGATTCTCGCTCCGGTGCGGCGCAGGCCACAACCGTGGCGCCACCAATCAGAGCGGTGGACCCCATCACAAAGCGTCGTCGTCCGAGGGTGCTCATAGTTTTGGCCCGATCATTTGTGGCATGTTGCGCAATCCAGCGAGGCCGAATTTTCTCGGTGACACCCTTGGCAATCTCCCATTGAGAGCGAACGAACCTGGCGAACCTCACTCATTGATGCCACATCGCCATGACACGTTGCGCAGTCTAAACCGGCCTGGATATGAGGCGCATGTACAAAGCGTACGTGATCAGGCACTCGGTGCACCCGAGTCCAGTCGACCGGTGTATTGGTTTCCCAATGCGCTTGGAGCAGTTGGATTTGAGGGCGGTCAGTGGCGACCACGCCATGGCAAAACATGCATTGCTGAACGGAGGGGATCGTAGCGGAGGCTTCCGTTACTACTCCACGATGACAAAACTGACAGGGGATGGCGGCTTCTCCGGCGTGGACCGAATGGTCAAACGCGATCGGTTGTTCGGGCGCACCGGTCACGGTTCCACCGGAAGCCATCAAAAAGAGCAGCACTGCAATGACTCCAGCGCCACCGAGTAACAGAGGTGTCACGGCCAATCCAATGACGAGGGCCTGAAGGCGTGTAATACGCGGGAGGAGTGCGCCGAGATACTGCATGAGTTAGATGGCAAGCCTCGGGTAAATCCCGGGTAAGACCTCGAGGCCAAGGATCACGAATTTAACGATGACGATGATAGTTGTGGTAATGCCGGCCAAAGCAATCAGGTAGAGCGGTGCTCGCATCCGTCGTGCAATGTGCGCTGGCAGTTCGCCGGTGTCAGCGAGCGACGGAATCATCGCGTGGGCCAACATATAGGTGAGTCCAGTGATAACAAGGGAGGCAGCAAATACCCAAAGGTGCGCAGCTAATGCAGAAAGTTCGACCCACTGGCCCGATGTAAGCTCCGCTAGCTGCACGCACAACACTCCGTTGGCATCCGGCCCCTCCGAACACCGGCCACATGGTAGCTGACTTAGCGGCGGGTGGCTTAGTGAAATCTTTCACAAAATCTTACCGCGTTGGGAGGCAGGTGGGTGAAACATCATCGGGATGTGAATTTCAACTGGGTTCGGGACGTAGCGCGTGTGCTGTGCCAAGATGGTGTAGCGACCTACGACGGTCGTAAATCCCGTTTCGCCAACCTGTGACCGTGCCTACTTTAAAAGTTTTGAAAGGAATGTAGTCAGAATGCAGATGTACCTTGCCGGCGCGTGGACTGACGGTCAGTCAACTATGGACGTTAGAAATCCGTTTGATGGGTCTGTTGTAGACACTGTGCCTCGCGGCACGGCGGATGATGTTGATCGAGCGTTGGAGAGCGCAACGCGCGGGGCTCGGGTGATGGCGGCTCTTACCGGCTACGAGCGATATCAAATATTGCATCGTGTGGCCGATCTTATCGTGGCGAACCACGAGAGGCTGTCTGAATCCTTGACCAGGGAGCAGGGCAAGATCCTTGCAGAGGCTCGGATTGAGGTTGAACGGGCGTCGGAGATTTTTTACCTCTCGGCCGAAGAAGCCAAGCGACTTGATGGCGAAGTGGTGCCTCTCGATGGAGGACCGGGTGTAAAAGGTAAGTTAGGTTTCACCCTTCGCGTGCCTTGTGGTGTGGTGGCTGCCGTAACCCCGTTCAATTTTCCTCTCCACCTGGTTGGTCACAAAGTGGGTCCAGCACTAGCAGGTGGCAACGCAGTTGTCGTCAAGCCTGCCAGCGACACCCCGCTTTCGGCCTTGCATCTCGTCGAACTTCTCCTTGAGGCAGGCGTTCCAGAAGAAGCAGTTCATTGTGTGACTGGTTCCGGTGCTGAAATTGGAGATGCCTTGGTTTCCGACTCACGGGTTCGGAAGGTGAGCTTTACCGACAGTCGGGATATTGGTGAAAGGATTTGCAGGCAGGCGGGTATCAAGAAGGTCACGATGGAATTAGGTTCTAACGCTCCCGTTATCGTGATGCCGGATGCGGATATGAACAAGGTTCGAAATGTGGTTCCTCAAACCGCATTTGCCAATGCTGGACAGGTTTGTATTTCTACCCAACGGGTGATTGCTCCGGAACCAATCTATGACGAGTTGGTTGAAACCCTTGTGCCTGCAGTGAAGTCGCTGTCGACCGGTGACCCTCTTGATCCTTCGACCAATGTGGGTCCGATGATTCGTGAATCGGACGCGATCCGAGTAGGCGAGTGGGTTGATGAGGCGGTTGGCGCAGGTGCGGAATTGCTGGCCGGCGGCGAGCGGGCAGGTCAAATGTTTGAGCCGACCTTGTTGGCCAATGTCAGTCCTGACATGCGCGTGTCGTGTGAAGAGCTTTTCGGCCCTGCTGTTGGAGTGACCCGTGTGCAGTCGACTGATGAAGCGATTGCCCTCGCCAATGATTCCATCTATGGCCTGAGTGCGGCGATCTTCACCCAAGACATTGATGTGGCGCTTCGGTTCGCTCGCGAAGTGGATTCGGGCAATGTGCACATCAATTGGGGTAGCCAGTGGCGGACGGATCTCATGCCTTATGGTGGCCTTAAGGACAGCGGTATGGGTAAAGAGGGGCCACGTTATGCCGTCGAGGAGATGACCGAGCATAAGCTGGTCGTTATTCACGACTGAGACGTAGGGTTTCTGGGTACAGGTTGGCCGCTGTTTTGAGTAGACGACCGAAAACTTTTTGGGTTTTCGGCTTGTTGGTGCTGACCCTGTGTTTTGGGTGTGGCGATGGGCAATCGGATGGCCCGGTAGCTGAGGGTGGGGGGCAGACGCCATCGGTGTCACTGCAGTCTCGACAGGCGCATGAACTTCAGGTTGCATGTCTGGCCGGTGGTGGGACGTGGGCTGATGGTAAGTGTCAGCGATCGACAGCAGGGGCTCCGGAAAACAGGTCTACTGCTGCGACTTCTTCCTCGACTTCCAAGCCGGAGGGGCATGACCATGGATCGCATAGTCACGAGGAGGCATTCCAGCCGACTATGTCCGGCACAACAGCTGGGCTGCGGTTGCTCAACCTCACGAGCTGGCCGACGGCGACGCTTAAGGCGGATGCTGACCGAGCATCGAGTCTTATGGCGAAGCGCCAAAGTGATGTTTGGGCGGTGATATATCCGGTCGGGGCGCACATTGCTGATGTGTCACCGGGTACTTGGTCACCGGATGGCAACCCAGAGCACGGGAAGCCGTTTGCCAAGTTTGAGCGGGTGATTTCCCAGGACCAGGTCGAGGCATTGCTTGGTGAAATCCATACATGGATGGCATCGCACGGCTGCATTGATTCCGAGCACCGGAACCATCAACTAGCCGAGTATCGCCTGTGGATTGAAGGCGGCGCCGACGTGTCAACCCAAATTCCGCTCTGTGCTGATGTGCGTCTTGTGATGATGGCTGTGCCGGAGGGCATGCCGGACTGGGACCTGCACATGTTCCTGGTGCACGAGCTGTACCACGCGTTTCAACATGATCTTGAGGGCCGTGAGTGCCAGGACGTTGGACACATGATGTTTGTAGAAGGTGCCGCCCAGTACTTTGGTTATTTTCTCACTGAGACTAGGTTCCCGGAGCGACCTGCTGTCTCCTCGCTGTTGGGTGATGCGCGAGCTGGCTTTCAGCAAGGTGACGGAATTGACCAGGGCAATTCCACGGCTGCAGCGGCGGCCCTGCGATTAATGGTTGAGCGAGGGGATTTGTCGCATAACGCGATTATGGATGGCACTTTGTTCCATTCGTGTGCCCGTAGTGGTGAGTATGGGCCCGATGTTCCGTCGGTCCAGAGTGCTCGTTCGGATTGGTTTCAGATAGAAAATCGTGACGGCGAATATGAGTTTGCCGGGGCTGTGGTTGGTCGGGCGGCTTCAGCGTCGCCGGTTACTGATGGCCGGTCCTCGGATGACTCAGGTGCTACGTCAGATAGTCCGGTTTTGCATGGTTCGGCTGGCACAGGCGGGCCATTGAACTTGCTGGTGACCGGGTGTGACGATGAGCGACTCGAGATTTCGCCATCGGTACGTCAGGCCCTGGCGGGGCTTGCATTCACCCAGTGCAGTATGCCGTTTGGAATCCTATTGGCGGCGGCTGATGACATGCCAGGGCCTGCGGTGACCTATGCCGCCAAGATTGTGGCGGAGTTCATGGACCAGGACCGGGATGGTTATGCGGACCATGCAGAACTAGCGGCCATGCTCAAATATCCAGGCGGCGTAGATGATCAACGGGCCTGGTTGGCCATGCCGACCAGACATGCTGGATGGGAAGAAGGTGCCAGTCGGGATCATAAGCAGAAGATTGGGGATGAAATCGGGATCCCGGCTTGGTGGCTTTGGGGAGATGCTGGCAGAAATGGCGACTTTTCGGCCGGCCTCGACGAGCATGCCAAAGCCGTGATCTGGGAAGAAATTGATCATTTTGTGCACCAATTCGGGCTCTCCAACGTGTTCCCATCAGAATTTGGTGTGCAGAACTGGGACTCGCTAGTAGCTCAGGAGACGAAGCGGGCGGCCTGTGAATGGTGGCAGCATCCGGAGAACGATTGCCCAGGCAAGCCAAGAGAGCATGATGGGCCGCAGGGTGGGTGTGCGGATCCTGGGTGCGACGTGGTGGAGTTTTTTCACCAGGTGCAAACCATGCGGGCCGGCATGCAGCCCGGGTGGCGGGGTATTGGATTTCCTGAGAACAAACAGGAACTGGAAGCACGTCTCAGTCCTGAATTCAAGGCACTGATGGATGATCCCCGTTTCCCTTTAGTGCGTCGTCCGCTGACGGGTGACTACCCGTTGGCCGGTGAGGCTGTGACGGTATCGGAGACTCCGACGGCGGCCCCAACTATGGCGGCCAAGGTATCTGCCCCTGTCGTGGCCTTAGTTCCTGCTCAAGCAGGGGTGACTGGTGCGGGTGTGCGGTATGTCAACTTGACGGATGTCAGCACTAGTGAGCTTGAAGAATGGACAAAAGTCTTGGAAGCGAAAATGGCGCGACGGCAAAGTGATGTGCTGTACATGATGTGGCCGATTGGGAAATGGATCGGTCCATGCGAGGGCTGTTTCGATAGTCACCCCTTGCAACAACACGAACGTGTGATTGCTCAGGACCAGGTCGAGTTTCTCCTTGGCGAACTGAAATCCTGGATGGCAACGACGTCCATAGATTCTGACCACGCGAATTCAGAATTGGCTATGTGGCGGAAGGTTTTAGAAGGTGGGGGGGATGCGGCCACTCAGTTCTCCCTGTCCCAGTCTTCCCGTTTTATCATGCACGGTGTCGAACAGGGGCGCGAAGCACGCGACGTGTATCACACTGTGACACATGAGTTGTACCACGCCTTTCAGCACGACATTTCATCTGATGGTGAATGCCACCATGGGTCTCGAATGATGGTTGAGGCTGGCGCTGACTACTTCGCGTATGTGGCGCTCGAAAATAAATATCCGGACTATGGCGTGGGTGGATTGTTGCGTGATGCGTGGCGGTCCTATCAGGATGAAGGCGAGCTGGCCATTCGCGGTAGTTCGGTGGCTGCAGGCGCGTTGCTGCGTTTGCTTGTGGAACGTGGGCACGCGTCCCATGAGGCGGTGATGGACGGTAGCTTCTTTCATGCGTGTGCTAGAGGTAATGAGCTGGGGTCCGACACCCCAGCTATGCAACAGGCGCTGCAGGACTGGTTCAGAATTGAAGCCCATGCGGGCTCCTACCGGTTTGAGCCTATTGTGGTGAGCAATGCGTGAGTCGAGGATCAGTCACGGCGTTGGGGTGCTACTCGTGTTCGACGTCGATCAAGCGTAGTCGGTTAGCGGAGGCCCCTGGGGGCTAACTCACCGATCGAGTTTTCAAGAATGTCGGGTGTGTCGGTCCGGACCTTTCGTGCTGTGGCTGGCAACGGGGTGTCGAACTGGTAGGAAGGGTCGGTCTCTTGTCGACGCCAGGTCGTAAGCATTTCTCGCCAGGCGCTGCGCAGCGTGCGGGGTTCTGGCATATCGTGCGCGATCACGCGTCCGAGTTTCTTAAGGTTGTAGCACGGGACCCCAGCGTACATGTGGTGCTCAAGGTGCCAGTTCATGCGCCAGTACAGAAACTCAAGCGGGAAAATGAGCGTGTTGGACCGGACGGCCTTTCGGAAATCAGGCACGTTGTCCATTAGGCCTGTGTGCTGGGGCAACCCGACAAAATAGATGGCCCAATTGGCAATGAACGGGGCAAACGAGATGAGTAGGGCCAGGATCCAGAGGCCGGTGCTAATTGACACGACGATCACGGTCCCGTGGAAGGCCAGCAGGAAGCGAGCCCACCATATGGAGTTCCGGTGTTGGTCCGGCTGGTCGGCATGGAGGGCGTTGATCCATTCGTTGGAACTGTCTTTCCCACAGGCCGTCTTGAACGTGGAGTAAATCCGTCCAATGAGACTGTTGCCCAGCGTCCGGCCTCGTTTGGTCAGAATGTTGATGGTGAACATTTGGATCAGGAAGGTTTTACCCACGGTTGGTTTAATGGGTAGCAGGACTTCCCGGTCGCCTTCAGGATGCAAGGTGTAGCGATGGTGGTAGGTATGACTGGTGTTGTAATCAAATGTTTCGAACCAACCGAGGAGGCTGAACACGTAGCAAAAGATCTTGTTTAATCGCTTGGTTCGGAAAACCGTGCCATGGCCGAGTTCATGGGGGGCCACGCCAACAAAGAAGCTGGCCATCGTGCCATGGACAAAGAGCATGAGAATGCACCCCAGCCACTGTTGTTGCGACCAGAGTAGAAACGTGATGGTTCCAGACAGTGCAACCAATCCCAGGTGTCCGCCGGCCTGAAGCCAACCTTGAAGATCACTTCGTTTTGACAACTCACGAAGCGTCGCGTGGTCAATGGGGCATCGATACCATTCCACCCGCAGGTCTTTTCGAACTTCTTTCAGCGGCTTGTGGAGGGATCCAGTCTCGTCTCGTGGGCTGGAGTCGTACCAGTTCATCCGGAAAGCTTTCCGGAGATTCGTAAGCGTCGAGTGTCTCATGCCAACCGGTCCGCGTTGGTGGAAATGTAGATTTAGTTCGACCGGATACTGACATATTTAAGGTTGCGTGTCAGGCCGCTTGGTACAAGGGATTGATCGTGCCTAGTGTTGACGGCTCGCCGGTAGGCGGCGCACCGCGGCGAGGCCGATAAGGCCAGCTGTGGCACCCGCCCAAAAAAGGGTTGCTGGCTCCGTGTCTCCGGTAGCTATTGCGAGAATGGCTGCGATTGTGACGCCGATGGAGTATGCCGTGGAGTCGATGGCCATGACCTGGCTTAGTTTGCGAGGTGGCGCGATGTCGGCTGCGATAGCCACGATCAAGCCATGAAAGGCGCTTTGCGTGAAGGCATATCCCGCCCAGAGAACAAGTAGGGCAAGAAACCCATGAACTTGCCCGTAGATGGCGGTGGTGATGGCACCAATAGCCAGGGTTACGGCCAGCGCGCCACGACGACCAATACGATCTGACATGGCCCCGACAACTACCTGTGCGGATGCACCAGCGACTGCCGCAATGAAGATAAGCCAGCCGACGTCGGACAGGTCTCCGCCCGCCGCGACCAGCTTCGGCCCGGCGAGGATGATAAAGGCACCATAGATGACAGTTGTACAGGCTCGGATAAGTGCGAGGATCTGCACGGCTGGATGGCGGAGCATTTGAAAGAGGTTCGAGGTTAGGTCTCGGATGGATGGTGAGGGGGATAGTGATCGCGAGGGGTTGGCCGGCAAGAACTTCGTCGCCGACAACGCGGCCAGGGCAAGTAGGCCCGAAGCAACAATGGCGAACAGGCGAAAGCCATATGTGTTGGCAAGGGTTCCCAGGGCTACGCCGCCGATGCCTGGTGCGGCCACGACGACAAAACTCATGATGGAGGATGCGAGGCCTCGACGGTTTGGTGGGGCCACTTCCATCACATAGGTCTGTGCGGACGCCCAGTGCATTGTGAGGGCGAGGCCGCCGAAGGGCGCCGCGATGACAAAGAGCCAGAGGTTTGGCGTGATAGCCATGATGGCGACGAGCGTGGCGAGGCCGGTGAGTCCAAACGCGTAGGCGCGCTGGCTACCGAATCGGCTGATTGCGACGCCAACAAAAATTCCGATTGTGCTTCGAGATCCGTGCATGGCGGCCAGTAAGAGGCCTGCGCCTGCGATCCCGGCATTGAGCTCGTCTCGCACAAAGAGCGACAGGAAGTTTACGACTGGCAACCATCCGGCCAGTCCAAGGGTAAGGATGCACACCACCGAGATAAATGGGCGGGAACGTAGTGACGTGGGGTGGTTCAGGGTGAGAATGCCCGTCGGGGATTTACTGGTAGGCTATACGGTGTAACCGTAATAGTCCTCCTGACGAACACCTGAGGCGAGCCCGCGTAGTGTGGGCCACAAAGGGAAAGCCGGTCGAAATCCGGCGCTGTCGCGCAACTGTAGCCCGGGAAACCGGGGAGCCAGAATGCCTGCCTCTGGCGGTGTCGGTGGTCTCCTTCGCACGAGAGGGACGCTGACGATGCGTGTATTGATGTGACCTGCAGCCCCGGTGTTGGGGTGTTTTCTATACGTCTGATCTGGGCCGTCATGTTGTGGCCCCGCGTGATCTCTCCAGGAGTAGTTAATTTTCCTATGTTTCAATTTATTCAACAAATAACACGTCCGCTGCTTGTGTTGGCCTGGATGGTGATGATATCGGCCTGTGGCCAAGATGGCGCTGCAGTCTCTCTGTCTGATCACGGGCCAGTGCTGACTGTGACACCAGGTATTGCTCGCATGCCGACGGCAGAGGTTTCACCGATGGCGACAAGCACTCCGAAGCCGGTATTAACGCTGTCACCTTCAACAAGATCCACTCCGGCGGTTACCTCAATGCCGAAACCCACGGGGGATGAGCCAGTACGTGTGCTCATCGATAGTGCCGGGCGCGAGGTCACGGTCCCGGTAACCGTAGCTCGACTCGTCTCGCTTGCGCCTAGTGCTACCGAAATTCTGTACGCCATTGGCGCGGGAGATTGGCTTGTAGGTGTTGATGATTTTAGTAATTTTCCTGAAGCGGCTAAGGAGCTGGAGCAATTGGGCAGCTTTACCCCGGATCTCGAACGGATTGTCGCCATGGAGCCGGATCTCGTGGTGGCGGCTCAGATTATTTCGCCAGAGATCATTGAGCAGCTCTCAAGTGCCGGAGTTCCGGTTTGGATCGCCGATAGCCGGGATGTCCGTGGCGTGGCGGCTTCGATTCGTGGTCTTGGGGTGGCGGTAGGCCGTGAATCGGAGGCGGATGCGGTCGCAACTGAGCTCGAGGCCCGTCTAGAAACGCTGACAGCTCTTGTGACCGAAGTACTCGACCGTCCGCGGGTGTTTTATGAGTTGGATGCGAGCGATCCAATGAAGCCATTTACGGTGGGCCCAGGGAATTTTGTACAGGACTTATTATCAATGGCTGGTGGCGACAACGTGTTCGCTGATGCGTCGGCACCGTTTCCGCAGGTAAGTTTTGAGGAAGTGCTTGCGAGAGATCCCCAGGTGATTATCCTCGCAGATGCTCCGTTTGGAATCACCGCAACAGCCGTAAAAGCGCGTACGGGCTGGGAAGTGTTGTCCGCGGTTCGCGACGACAGAATACTTGAAGTGACGCCTGAGTTAGGTGACATGATTTCACGGCCCGGCCCCCGTATTGCAGATGGTCTGGAGTCGCTCGCGCGCTTCATGCATCCGGAAGCCTTTATGAAATGAAACTTCTGGTGATGTTGGGATGACGGTCTCACAAGAACGTCCGGCAAAGATGGACCGCTGGCACGGGCCTCGGGGTGCACTCGTGCTCGGGGTCCTGGTGGGATTGTTGTCGTTAACCCTCATGGCAGGTGTTTGGATCGGAAGTGTTGGTATCCATCCGCTCGTCCTGGTTGGCGTTGCGTGGAACGCCCTGCCGTTCGCTGATGTTGATCCATGGTGGCGTCCCACCGACAGCCAAATTCTTATTGGCATCCGATTGCCCCGGGTGATTGGTGCGGCGGCGGTCGGGGTCGCGCTTTCCACCGCTGGCGTTCTATTTCAAGGCTTACTCCGAAACCCGCTAGCTGACCCATTTGTTATTGGATCCTCTGGTGGAGCGGCGCTTGGGGCGGCAGCGGGTTCCTTGCTTTTGAGTCTCAACATTGCTTTTCTCGGATTTGGGATTGTTCCCTTGCTGGGATTTGTTGGCTCGTTCGTGACGGTATGGATCGTATATATCCTGTCGAGACATCATGGTCGGACGAGTATTAGTGGACTTATCTTGGCAGGGTTTGCGCTTGGTTCGGTCGCAGGGGCGCTCAACGCTCTACTCGTGATCTTGAGCGATCAACTCCAAATTCGATTCATGCAAACGATTTCATGGATTCTTGGTGGGGTGTCGGTCAACGGATGGGCCCCCATCGCTTCTGTGGTTCCACTGGTCGTTGTTGGGGTAGTGGCAGGGTTTTTGCTGACGGCTCAACTAGATGCTTTGGCGCTTGGTGAGCGAGGGGCCACGAGGGTGGGGATTGACGTCGAACGCACCAAGCTCGCAGTCATTGCGACGGCGTCATTATTGACAGCGCTCGCTGTATCCCTGAGCGGATTAGTCGCATTTGTCGGGTTATTGGTGCCGCATGCGGTCCGACTGATCATTGGCCCCAACAATCGACTGCTGCTGCCTGCCGCAGCATTGGCCGGGGGATCCTTCCTAATCATGGCGGACCTCCTGGCTAGGACCTTGCTTGCCCCGGTAGAGGTTCCGGTAGGGATCTTCACCGCGATTGTGGGGTCGCCAGTTTTTGTTTTGTTGTTGCGACGGGCTCGGGGTTCCTATGACTTCTAGCGGGGCTTCCGAGGCTATTGGCGTTCGTGGCTTGCAGTTTGCCTATGAGGATGTGCCTGTGTTGCACAGTGTGGATCTTTGTGTTTTACGTGGAGAACGGGTGGCCCTGATTGGCCCAAACGGTGCAGGGAAATCGACGCTGCTCGGCTGCGTCAATGGGTTTTTGCGAGCTGCTGCTGGCGATGTGTGCCTGTTTGGTCAGGATGTGCGGACTATGTCGGCACGTGAGATTGCTCGGGTTGTGGGAGCGGTACCACAAGAGTTTCAAATGCCGTTTGCGTATCGGGTGCGGACCGTCGTTGGTCTTGGACGGAGCATTCATCTCAATTTGCTGGGTGCACTTGATGAACATGATGAAGAGGTGATTGATCGGGCTCTAGAACGTGCGGAGGCAACCCATTTGCAGGGCCGGGAGTTTAACGCGCTTAGTGGGGGCGAGCGTCAACGTGTTGTGCTGGCCCTAGCGCTAGCCCAGGAACCTGACATTCTGCTGCTGGACGAACCCACCGCACATCTGGACTTGTCACATCAGATCGAGGTTATGGAGCTGATCGGACGTGTGGGGCATGAGCGTGGCGCTACGGTGGTGGCGTCGATGCACGATATTGATCTAGCGTCTGCGTTTTTTGATCGAGTGGTGGTGCTTGATCGTGGGCGCGTCGTGGCAGATGGTGTGACATCTGAGGTCATCACGGTTGAGCGTCTACGTGACACATTTGGGGTGGATGCGGATATCACAAAGGATCCTGCTAGTGGACGACCCCGAGTCACTGCTCGAGTGCGTGCCGTAGGTAGCTGGAACAAAAAATCCTCTTCGGATCTTGACTCGGCCTGAGTAGGCTTCCGAAGTGGATAGTTCTCTCTAACGTAAGGAGCCCGTTCTGCGGTTAATTGGACGTTCGGTGTTCCGATGGCGCTGGCTGGTGATCTCTTTGTGGCTCGCGGCAGGTGTGGTCGGGTTGTTTGCGGTGCCGCAGGTGGGCTCAATTCTTCGAGCGGGGGGTTTTTCGGCAGACGGCATTGAAGCCGAGCAGGCCTTAGCCCGGTACGAGGCGGCTTTTGGTGATGTAGGCGCGCCGATACAAATCGTGTTCCACCACGATACGTTACGGGCCAACGAACCGGAATTCGTGGCTCAGGCCATGGTGGCGTTAGCACCACTATCGAATCTCCCTGAGGTGACGGCGGTGCTTCCATTCTGGGACCAGCCCGCACAGGTTTCGCCCAGTGGTAGCACCGCCTACGCCATGGTGACGGTCGATATTGAGCCTGAGTTTGCCCACCATATTGTTCCGGCGCTTCGTGAGAATCTAGGGCCCACAGATTTGGATGTCCATGTAGCTGGAGCCGCGGTGTTTTACGCGGACATTCAGGCCCTGAGTGAAGCTGATTTACAGCGATCGGAGGCTATCGGCTTACCGTTTGCGCTCATCACGCTGCTGCTCGTGTTTGGGTCTATCCCGGCTGCCGGAATTCCTGTGCTCGCTGGAGGCGCCAGCGTGGTGGTTGGGTTGGCAGCGATCTGGGGGGTTGGCCAGTTCACGAGTTTTTCCATCTTCGCCTTGAATGTGGTCACCCTGGTTGGCCTTGGCCTTGGTGCCGATTATTCCCTATTTCTGGTGAGTAGATTCCGTGAAGAGTTAGCGGATGGTCGGACGACGGCGGAAGCGGTTGAACGTACGGTTGCGACCGCGGGGCGTGCTGTTGTTTTTTCCGGCTTAGCGGTTCTCACGGGACTGTCTTCTCTCATGATCTTTGAATTCATGATGCTGCGATCGATCGGCGTTGGTGGGGCGATTGTGGTGCTGATAGCAATGGCGGCAGCGACAACGTTTGTACCGGCGATGCTTGCCGTGCTCGGGCCAAGGGTAAATGCGTGGCGGGTATGGCGGCCGCGATTAGGCCCGCGCAATGGATGGGGCCGTCTTGCACATGCAGTGATGCGACGGCCGGTGCCCGTCTTCCTCGGGGTAACCACATTTCTTGTTGTTCTTGGGTTGCCTTTTCTCCACGTCCGGATCAGTGCCCCTGACGCATCTGTCCTCACAACTGATGCGCCTTCCCGTCAGGCCTTTGACTTGTTGCGCACCGAGTTTGGCGAAGGTCATGTGGCGCCGTTGTTTCTCGTAAGTGTGTTTCCTGAGGGGCCGTTATCGGCGGAGGCAATCGCGGCCCAGCATCGGTTGGGCCGAGCGTTGAAGGAAGACCCCCGAGTTGCTCGCGTGCGAGGGTTGGCCAGCGTTGATGATCGAATTACGTTGCCACAGTATCAACTCTTGTATCGAGATGCCCCTGCTGTTGGAGATCCGTATGTTCGTGCTATTGCAGGGACGCTCGCCCGGGGGAATACGAGTGTCATGATTGTGGAACCGAGCGTTGCGTCGATTTCTCCAGAGGTCGGTGAACTTGTCGCGGCTATTCGCGAGTACCGTGATGCCGAGGGCCTTGATCTGCTTGTTGGTGGTGGCGGTGCCGGTCTTACCGATTTTGTTGATCGCTTGTATACCGACTTTCCAAAAGCCGTGGCCATCATTCTCAGCGTTACGTTTGTGGTGCTGGCCATCCTGTTCCGATCGATTGTGCTTCCTTTGAAGGCCGTCCTGCTGAATGTACTGAGCCTCCTGGCGAGTTTTGGCGCGCTAGTGCTGGTGTTTCAAGATGGTTGGCTTTCCAATGTTCTCCGGTTTGAGCCGCTCGGGTTCATCGAAGCCACGCTGCCGATCATCTTGTTTGCGCTCCTATTTGGATTGAGCATGGATTACGAGGTGTTTCTGCTATCCCGGGTTAAAGAGGCATACGACGAAGGTCATTCGAATACCGATAGTGTGGCCATTGGTCTTGAACGGAGCGGTAGTGTCATTACCAGCGCAGCCCTCGTGGTGATTGTGGTCTGTCTCGCATTTGTTACAGCCGATATTGTGTTAATCAAGGCGGTTGGCCTGGGCGCCGCGATCGCGGTGTTTGTTGATGCGGCGATTGTGCGGTCCTTGTTGGTGCCGGCGACGATGCGTCTTCTTGGTCGGTGGAATTGGTGGGCACCCCGATGGATGTCTGGAACGCATAGGGGCTTGCGGTGATGGTCGTTCGGGCAGCGCTCTGGATGGCCATGAGCCTATGGTTGCTTGCGGGGTGTGCTGATGCGGCACAGCCGTTACGTGTTGACCCAGCAAAGCCGTTCGACGTGGCTACGTTACCGCCCATCAGCCTGCCACGTGATGATGCGCCACATGACAACCTGACGGAGTGGTGGTACGTCACTGGGCATCTTCAGACAGAGGAGGGTCATCCCCTCGGATTTGAGTTCGTGGTTTTCGAGTCGATGCGTGAGGGCGCACCGACCGGGTACGCAGCGCACTTTGCAATCACAGATATTGGTCAGGGTGAATTTACCTACGCGGAGCGGACGGCGACGGGGCCGTCTCGGCCTCCGCCAGCTGAGTTGAATTTATGTGTGAGTGAGTGGTCGATTCGACGAATCCCAGGGGGCTTTTCGATCGTTGCCTCTTTGCCGGAGGCGGCGTTGCAGCTGGAACTTTTGCCAACGAAGCCAGCGGTGTTACACAACGAAACCGGGGTGCTTGATTTTTCGCCCTTCGGTTGGAGTTATTACTACTCCTATCCGCGTGTGGACGCCCGAGGTGTGTGGCTTAAGGAGGGCCTGACCCGTCCGGTTCAAGGCACCGCGTGGATTGATCACCAGTGGGGAGACTTTATTTCGGTGGGAACCGGCGGCTGGGACTGGTTCAGTGTCCAGTTAGCGGACGGGCGGGATTTTACGGCATCCGTGGTTCGTGATGACGCAGACAATATTGTGATGCAGTACGGAACTCTTGTTGATGAGGTGGGGGCCCCTCGGCATTTAACCGCTAGGGAATTCTCAATACAGCCTACGGAGGCGTGGAGTAGTCCGCATACAGGTGCGACCTATCCATCGGGGTGGCGCATTGAAATTCCAGGCGAGGCGCTTCGCATGAACGTACAGCCGTTCCTTAAGGATCAGGAACTCGATACGCGAGCGAGTACGGGAGTGGTGTATTGGGAAGGAGCGGTCGAGGTTACAGACCAAGCGCAGCGAATTGGTCATGGATACGTGGAGTTGACGGGTTATGCGCCTGTTTCCCAGCTTCCGCCTGCGACCAACACGGTTGCCCCCGGTGGATCTTGTTAATGCAAAACCGCTCCAGGTTTTGGCCGGGCACGTAGTATCACGCTGAAAAATGTTGTGATGGAGCCGAAGCTATGACTGTGGGCAAGGCACGGATTGGCGTGATAGGTGCTGGATGGTGGTCGACGTATACGCATATCCCGGGCCTCCTTAACAACCCTGACGCTGAGCTTGCAGGGATCTGTGACACGAATGATTCGGCCATCCGGCGTGTAGTTGAGGCGTTTCCCGAGGTTCCCATGTACGCAGATGTAGGTGAGATGCTTCAGGCGCAATCGCTGGATGGCGTGGTTGTATCTATACCGCATGTGGCTCATCATCCGGTAGCAGTGCAGTGCCTTGATCACGGGCTCCATGTCATGGTTGAAAAGCCCCTGACGCTGACGGCTGCGGATGCAAAGGATCTGGTGGATCGGGCGGAGGCTCAGGGCGTGCAGTTGATCGTTGGGTACCCGTGGAACTTCACTCGACTGGCTATTCGCGCTCGTGAGCTCCTGGTGTCAGGAGCGCTTGGTCGTATCGAGCACGTGCAATGCATGCAATCGTCGATGGTCGTCGAGTTTTATCGTGGGAATGATGCGGCATACCAGCCGATCTTTGACTGGACGGTGGCTGGTCCTGGTGATGTATACGCACGCCCTGAACTCTCCGGGGGTGGTCAGGGTCATTTGCAGATCACTCACTCCTCAGGGTTGATGTTCTTTGTGACCGACCTGCGCGTGGCGCGTGTTAGTGCGCTGATGAGTTCTTTGGATGTCCCGGTAGATGTGGTGAATGCAATGACGGTTGAATTTGATGGCGGCGCGTTGGGTGTGATTGGTGGGACCGGGAATATTCCTATCGGTGATGAAGGTGTTCTGACGGTTCACGTTTATTGCGAACACGGCTATGTCATGCTGGATGCTATTCGAGGAACCTTGGGGGTGCATCGACATGAGGGACCGAACGAGGACCAGGTTGAAGAGGGTTATGAGTATCCGAGGTTTGACACCGCCAACAATTTGGTAGATGTCTGTCGTGGCCAGGCTGCGAACGGTTCACCCGGTGAAATTGGGCTGCGGTCGGTCGAGATGCTTGATGCGGCTTACCGGTCGGCGGATCGAGGCGGGGTGATGGTTGAGGTGAGAGAACTGTATGTCTGAAACGATCGGTTCGGGAGACAAGGCGGAGGAATCCTCGATGTTAATTGTGGCGCCGGAAGCTGCTCTGGCGTTACGAGCGGCGCTTGATGGGGATCGGGCATCGGATGAGCTTGCGATTCGTATCTCCTTTGATGCTGGTGGCCGGATGCACATGGCGCCCAGTGACATCCAAAAAGGTGACAAGAAGGTGTTTTTTGACAACCGGGTTATTCTGGTGGCGGCGCCCGAAGTGTCTGAGGTTCTAGCTGGCCACACGCTATTAATTCGCAAGTCAAATGCCGGTTCCACGTTTGCCTTGCGGCGCACGTCGGGTGGTCAGGCTGACTAGGTGGCTGAGGCGTGTATGTGCGCTGAAACAAGCTGGTCGAGTTGCTCGTCGGTTATCGGGCCAATCCAGCGAGCGACGAGCACACCGCGGGTGTTAATGATGAAGGTTTCAGGGAGACCTGTGACCCCGTATTCAACGGGGATTTCCCGTGTGGTGTCTTCGGCGTTGAGGTACGTCACCCCGACTTCATTTAGGAACTGGGTAGCTGAGGACGGATCATCCCAGACATCAATCCCAAGAACGGTAACCCCACGCTCTTCCAATCGATCAGCGGCTCGTTGTAATACCGGTGCTTCGATTCGGCACGGTGGGCACCACGACGCCCAGAAGTTTAAGATGACCACCCGGCCGCGAAAGTCGGAGAGTTGTAGGCGCTGGCCGTCGAACGACGTCAGGTTGAAGTCGGGAGCCGGTCGAAGTTTCACGTTGGCTTGTTGGCCTGTTGAGATTATTCCGAGGCTGTCCGGTCCACTGCTGCCGCGCATGACCAGCGCAATAACCATGATGAGAGCCACGAGCGCACTGACCCCTACTACCGCGATCGCTATTTCAGGCGGTGACAGACGGGGTGGGCTGGACGTTGGGTCACTTTGTGGATTTAGGGTTTCGCTCGTCATCAGGTCCTCTACTGGTATATGGGGAGCATAACGTTGGGGTTTGTCTTCGGGACAGGAATGCTGTTGCTTGATAGAGCGCGGAGTAGGGTTATGGTTGTTTTCGGGGGTTCGTGACGGTGGTGCGAAGAGGTTCTGACGGAACGAATCGGCGACAGGCTCTCAGGAAGGGAGGACTTGTTGCTGTCGGTGCGTTGGGGGCAGCTTGTAGCGGACCACAATTGTTCGCTGCACCTGAGTCAAAGTCCTTGAACTCACAGTCTTTAACGATAGCTGAAAATGTACGGCGTTCGGTTGGTGACGGTCGGGCTGCGGACTTCACCTTAGAGGCGTATCAGGGGGCCGATGTGCTTGGTGCGGCTGTGGTTCGTTTCAGCCATGTTTTGAATGCCGGGCGACCTGTGGTTCTGAATTTTTGGGCAGGCCAATGTGCGCCCTGTCGGTTTGAAATGCCGGATCTTCAACAAATATATGAGGCCACCCGGCAACGTGCGTTATTTGTGGGAGTGGATATCGGTCCGTTTGTTGGCCTCGGTTCTATAAAAGAAGGACGGGCATTGGTTTCCGAACTCGGCGTGACGTACCCGGTGGGTACAAGTCGGGAAGCAGAGGTCGTGCGTGAATATCGGGTTTTGGGTATGCCAACTACTGTATTTATTACGCCATCTGCAGAAATTGTTCGGCATTGGACGGGGATATTATCCGCTGCTACTACACGAGAACTGGTTGACGAGTTAGTCGATGTCTCCAAGGCCGGAGGCAGTGCATGAAAAGTATCCCCGATGCCAAAACTCCTTCGGCCGACTCAAGCCGTGTACAGGTGCGGATAGTTGTTGGATACGGAGGGCCGGCGGTTCTGGTTGCGGTACTCATTGGTTTGATGATCGCGTTCCAGACGAATGCCGAGATCGCGATGTCTGGATTTGCCCAATCGTTGCCAATCGGATTTGCAGCAGCAGCCGGGATGGTGGCAACGGTCAATCCATGCGGGTTCTTCATCCTGCCTGGGTATGTGGCATATCAACTGGGAACTCAGGAGGCTGGATATTCTGACGTGGCTGTGTTTTCCAAGTTGCTTCGGGCGCTGAGCGTGGGCGTCATGGCCACCCTGGGCTTTGTTTTTATGTTCTCGATGGTTGGTCTTGTTGTTGCCGGTGGCGGAAGTTTTCTTGGTTGGCTATTTCCGTACTTCGGGTTGCTTGTCGGTGTGGGCATGATCATTTTCGGGGCCTATTTGTTAGTCACTGGGCGGTATGTTGGGGTGCTGGCTGCCAGCCGTCTGCAGGTTAATCATCGTCGTGGTCTCCGCAACGCATTTATCTTTGGTGTTGGTTACGGCATAGGTTCTCTTGGCTGCACTCTGCCAATATTTCTGGTTGTTGTTGGAGGGTCTCTCGCCACGGGGGATTTTGTGGCCTCGCTGGGTCAATTTTTAGCCTTCGGGGTTGGCATGGGCGCCGTCGTGATTGCTATTACTGTGGGAGCCGTGCTGTTCCGGGACGTCGTGTTTCGATTTCTTGGGACGTTAATGCCGTACGTGTATCGTACGGGGGCGCTGTTTCTGGTTGGTGCTGGGGCGTATGTGGTCTATTTTTGGGTGTTTTTTTCCGGCTTGAATATGTAGGGCATGGTCTTTCAGGGAATGGCAGTCACTCATTGATGTATACGTGTTGTTTGCTTTGTAGCGTCCCGGGGCGTCGGACGAATCCAGTGTTCCATGCGGTTGTTGAGTTTGAAGCTGTCCGCTGGGGTTGGTTGGGGTGTCGATGATTCGCAGAATCCTCGAGTATCCGGATCCTGTGCTCCGCCGAGTGGCTGATCCTGTTGTAGAGGTGACCCCGGCGATTGAAGCCCTAGTTGAGGATATGTTCAGCACGATGCATGAGAACTTAGGTGTGGGCCTGGCGGCGCCACAGGTGGGGGAGTCCATCCGTCTAGTCGTAATCGAACTTCCGTCGAACGAGAATGATCCGCAGGCTGGGACTCGTTACGTGTTTATCAATCCCTTACTTGGTGTGCTTGGCCAACGTCGCGATATGTTTGAGGGGTGCTTATCCCTACCGGGATTTCGTGCAGAGGTCAACAGGGCTGAGAGCGCGACTATTACGTATACAAATCTTCAGGGGAAGTCGGAATCTTTAGAGGCTACTGGCCTTCTGGCGCAGGCGATTCAACATGAGTTGGACCATTTAGAGGGAGTTCTTTTTTTTGACCATCTAGCTTCGCTTAGCGATTTGGAGCAGATCCCTCCTGATGGTCTGGATTGGACATTACCCGAGGAAGATGAGGCTGTTTAGCGCGAGACCTCTCGGACCAGGTGAGGTAGTTCCGGAATCAGAAGGCCATTTAGTGCTAATTCGACGGCCGCTGTGGATCCCGGAGAGCACACCACAAGGGCTTGTTTTAGTTTGCCGGCTATAGCACGAGACAAGATTGAAGCCGGTCCGATTTGCTCCCAACTCGCGCGCCGAAACCACTCACCATAGCCATCCAGTACTTTATCGAGCATTGGCGTTACGGTGTCTACCGTGATGTCACGGTCTCCCAGGCCGGTGCCTCCTGTGCAGAAAATGAATTTGCTCCCGAGTTCGATAGCTGTCTCAAGGGCGGCACGTATTTCGATGGCTTCGTTTCGAATCAGTGCTTGGTGAATGACATTGTGGCCACCGTCTTTGATCAGCCTGGAGGCTGTTTGGCCTGATCGGTCGGTGCGTTCATTTCTACTGTCCGTGATGACGATTACTGCGCTGGGAACGGGCCCAATATGTTGGGCCTCGTGTCGATGCTCCTCCGTGGAGGCGGAGTCCCCGTGGTTATGGCTATTCACGCTGCAATGACTCATGTGGTGGGAGACGTGTTGGAATCATACCGGCGTGTGCGGGTGGTGTTGGTAGGCTCATGGCATGGTAAAAGACGAAATGGTTTATGACGGCTTGTGGAATTGATAAAAGAACCGCCGGTGATTTGTGTCACCGTACTCTTTTTTGCGTCAATTGCAGATGTGATGGGTGCCCGAAGTCGTACGGTTTGTCTGCGCGAACCCGTGACAATCGCTGACGTGGTGGCTGCCCTGGTCGACGAAGTTTCAGATCTTAGGCCTCGGGTGCCTCATGTCTCGTTCGCAATCAACGGTCAGTTTGTCACCCAAGACAGTCCGGTCGCTGACAGGGATGAGGTGGCCTTTATTCCGCCGGTGTCCGGCGGATGATTGTCGAGTTAACCGTTGAAGAGATCGACGTGTCACGTTTGATCCGTCACGTTACCAGACCAGGCAATGGAGCGGTGTGCACGTTTCATGGAGTGGTTCGCGACAATGCCGATGGTAGGGCTGTTACAAAGTTGTATTACGAAGCCTACGAGTCCATGGCTTTGCAGCAAATGCAGTCTCTTGTGGAGGGCACGGTTGACCGATGGCCCTTGGATGATGTGGCTCTCGTACACAGAACTGGCGAACTTCAGATTGGTGAGGCTAGCGTAGTGATTGCAGTTGGGTCGCCCCATCGCGCTGCGGCATTTGAGGCGTGTCGGCACATCATTGACACGTTGAAGACTACGGTGCCTATATGGAAGCGAGAGTTCTTTGATGACGGTTCGGTTTGGGTCGAGCCTATGCCACGTTCGTCAACGGATTGAACTGTGGCTTAGGAGTCCAGCATTTGGCTGTCTTTTTGTGTGCGTGTTCTCCATTCCCGCGCGATGTCGACCGGCTATCTGTGTGAACTAGATGGGGTTTGGGAATCCCATGGCGATAGCAAACTCATCCTGGAAGTCTTCGACCGCCGAAAGCTCAACGTAATCAACCTGGGCAGGGAGGTCGATTGCGCGGACTCTGGATGTTAGCGATAGGAGGCACATGCGGGATCCATGTCCCGCCGCGTTTCCCACGGCTTTAATTGCGTCGGGTCCAACATCGGGTACAAGGCCGATGGCGATCGCTCCGCCCGGGTCGATGTAACTCCCAAACGCTCCGGCCAGAATGATTTCGTCTAGGTCCTCGACTTTGAGTCCAGCGTGCTGCATCAGGACGTTGACACCGCATCGAATGCTGCCTTTTGCTAGCTGGAGTTGTCGAATGTCCTGAGCGTGCAAGTGGATCGCCTGTTCGGGTTGGTCTTTCGACTCATGAAGGATAAAAGCGCCGCCGGTTTCATCAGGGACGATCCGTTCTGCGAGTCCCGGGTCGATGTCTTTAGCTTCATCGGCGGTGAGAAGACGTCCGGAAGGTGCGATTAGTCCGATTCGCAACAGTTCGGCGACCGCGTCGACAAGGCCGGATCCACATATTCCCAGTGGTTCTGCGTTGTCGATCACGTCGATGTCAACCGAACCGTTGCTGACGCGTACGCGTTCGATAGCTCCGGAAGCTGCTCGCATGCCCTGGGTGATCTCGGCGCCTTCAAATGCTGGTCCTGCCGGGGCCGCGGTAGCAAAGAGGTCCTTACCTTTTTGGAGGACGATCTCACCGTTCGTTCCAACATCTATGGCCACGACATTGCCGTCTCGACGGCCGAGATTCGTGCTGAGCATCAATGCAACGATGTCACCGCCTACGTAACTCGCCACGTTCGGCGCAACCCAGACATTTGCTGAGGACAGCACAGGCAATCCGAGCTCTCCAGCGGTTGCTGATACGGGGTCAACTATGGTTGGAACGAACGGCGAATAGGAGATACGTGAAGGGTCTATGCCTAGGAGCAGGTGCTCCATTACCGTGTTCCCTACAAAGGTCAATTCATAAACTTCGTGGGCAGCCACGCTGGTTCTGGCGAGACAGTCGTTGATAATGGTAGTTATGGTTGATCGAACTGCTTCGGTGAGTCGATCGACCCATTCCGAACCCCGCATCGTGACACTCATTCGGCTAATAACATCGCCCCCGTAGACATGTTGGTCGTTGAGGCCAGACGCTACGGCGATCTCGTCGCCGGTGACTAGGTCCATTAAGGCTCCAACGACGGTTGTTGTGCCGATGTCGAACGCCATGCCAAACATTCGCTCTGTTGTGTTTCCGGCCTCGACCGAGACGATTTGGTTCCCAGCAATAACGACGGTGACGCCGTCATCAACTGACTCCCCAAGCTCAGCGAGGTTTTGAAGGGCTTCAAGGGTGGGATCGATGTCACCAGCGACTGCGGCTAATTCGTCTTGGATGCGTGACCAATCGGCAGTTTGGTTATGCAACGTTGCCGGAGCTGGTTTTACATAAATCTTTTGCACTTCAGGGTCTAGCCGAATCTTTCCAAGGCCTGAGCTCTCCACGACTCGGATAGGCCGAACTCCAACGGGGTGAGTGTAGATCGCGTCTTCACTTACGGGGTGTTGACAGGCGAGGCGCCAGCCGTGTGCGAGTTGTTGATCTGAGAGTCTTCGTCGGTCGTGTGCATTTGGTATTGGCACTTGAGTGTTTCGGACTAGCACCCTGCAGGTGCCACAGGTTCCTTTGCCGGAACAGACAGTCTCTACTGGTATGTCGTTCCCCTGGGCTGCATCAAGGATCGTCGTGCCTTCCGGGCAGGCGATCTTGCAGTCCTCAGGCAGAAATTTGGAGTGAACAGTGATGCTTGTGGTGATGCTGGACTCCAACCAGGGGAAACCCCTGGGTTACGTGCATGCAAATCTTCGCATGTGGTCGGTGATTTGCGGAGGTTCTTCTTGTTTATATACGCGGTGCCGCTCGAGGGTACAATCTGTGGCGCTACATGCGAAGAATGAAAAGGGTGTCCCATGGCTGATCCCGCGGATAAGAGCGGTCGTCATAGACATGACTTCGGTCTAGATCGTTTGCCGATGGGTCACCAACCGTGGGGGAAGGCTGAGCTAGAACTTGGCGACGACACCATTCCGTTGGTTCAAGTTACAGCCCAGGTTGGTGGTCTTGACGTTGTGACGTCAACTGTGGACAAATTGTTCACTTGGGCGCAATCAAACTCGTTATGGGCTATGGGTTTTGGGTTGGCCTGCTGTGCGATCGAGATGATGGCGAGCGCGGCGCCCCATTACGATCTGGATAGATTTGGCACAGTTTTTAGGGGCTCACCTCGACAGTCGGACGTGATGATTGTTTCTGGGACTGTCACCAACAAGATGGCTCCAGTTGTGAAGCGACTCTATGACCAGATGCCTGATCCCAAGTGGGTGATAGCAATGGGGGCATGTGCGACCTGCGGTGGACCGTTTCGCAGCTACAGCACGCTGCAAGGCGTTGACCGCGTAGTTCCCGTTGACATTTATATTGCGGGTTGTCCGCCCCGCCCAGAAGCCCTAATTGACGGAATTCTAGCGTTGCGTAGGAAGATTGAGCGTGACGGCATCATGGGCACAGGGCGAAGGGCTGAGGCTGAGTCCGTCCAGACCTGATAAATGTTGAGCCTGGGGGCTTTGCGTAGTGTCTGAATGGCAAAGGGTTGAACTCCATACCCACACGTGGGCGTCGCCTGATTCCCGGCTCTCGCTTGAGACTATTATTCGTGTCAATCAAGAACGAGGCATTGATGCCCTTGCGGTAACGGATCACAACACGATGGATGGAGCCTTTGAATTGGCTGCGCGGGCGCCATTTACGGTCATCCTTGGTGAAGAGATTAAGAGTACCGAGGGAGATATCATCGGGCTTTTCTTGTCTGAGCCTATCCCGCGAGACATGTCGCCTGCCGAGACTGTGGCAGCTATCAAGGATCAGGGTGGACTAGTTCTGGTTCCACATCCGTTTGACCGGTTCCGTCGTTCAGCGCTTGGACAAAAGGCGACTGACTCCATCGTGAGCGACATCGATATTGTGGAAGTCTTTAATGGTCGAACTTTAAGGCATCGCGACAATGATTGGGCCGATGCATATGCGCGGTCTCACGGCTGTGTCCGGTCTGTCGGGTCGGATTCTCACTTGGCGGTTGAGATTGGACGCTGTTGGCAATTAGTTCGACCGTGGGATGGGCCAGATGATTTCCTTGAGGCCTTGCGGCATGCCGAATTACATGCGGAATTAGCACCTGCATGGGTTCATCTCGGCAGTTCGATCCACGCGTCGTTAGCGAAGGCTGACAAAAGAATTCGGAACTTGGTTCAACGCTGACTGAATCTATGGCAGTAAATGCCAGTGGCGATGGTCGGCCTTATCTATGGAAGGCTTCCACTTTACTGTTGCCAGCCTCCCTGAACCTCGGAATATCTAACGTCCTTGCGCCGCTGCTCAACGCGATGTTGGCTCGAAGTGTTGAGCCTGAGGCAGCGATTGGCGGTTATGCGATTGCACTGAGCATCATGATGTTGATTGCACTCCCACAGCTGCGCATCCAACAACTGACGCTCGTCTTCCTGGAGGATCAGGCCTCACTGTGGCGGATTCGGATTTTCGTGGGTGTGTTTGCAGGCCTTGGTGGGATTGTCGCCTTGTTGGCAGCTTTGACCCCGATCCGAGACATTTTGTTAGACGTGGTTTTTGCCACGGAGGGTTCTCTCAGGGATCAAACTCGTCTTGCCTTAATCGCGCTTGTGCCATTTCCGGTGCTCGCAGTGATTCGTACGCACTTGTATGGGACGGCTCTGCGTATCAACCGGCCTCGCCTTATCTGGCTTGGCACGGGTACCGGCGCGGCCACGGTCATGCTTGTTGGTTTGGGTATTTCTGCAGTTAAAGCGAATGCAGGCTCGCCGATTGCGGCTATTGCCGTGTCAGCTGGGGCTGCGGCGGAGACAGTTATCTTGCTTTGGGCTACCAACCGGCCACTCCAACAGGCAGTGCGGGCCTCGTGTCAGCCGCCTCCGGAATACCAAGCCATGCTGCGTTTCTTTGGTCCTCTTCTGTTCGCAGCGTTTCTTCCGACGGTCACAACCCCGATAATTAACGCGGTTCTTACGAGAGGTCCGCATCCAGATACCAGTGTGGCCGCTGTGGCCTTAGCATGGGGTGTTAATCAAACGTTTCTTGTTTTGATGTGGGGGATCCAGCCCACGCTGTTGGCTCTTATGGCGCGCGGGGAAAGTCCTGCGAGCGGACGTAGGTTTGCCTACGTTGTAGCTGTCGTCGTTACGGTTCCTTCTGCCGTGGTTGCGTTCGTCCCGCCATTGACCTCGCTAGTGGTACATACGCTACTTGGTGCGACTGGTCGACTTCAGGACATGACGGAAGCCGGTCTTCGCGTGCTTGCCGCGTTGCCGCCTCTCCTTGTGCAGGAGGCGATTTACACCAGCGCAATTCTCTCAACGCGACACACCCGATTGATCGTCTATGTCAACATCCTTCGTCTCGTAGGGCTCCTAGTGATACTAGGGGTAACTGTGTCGTTTACGGACTGGCCGGGTGGGGTGATCGGTGTGGTTGCTATGGGCGGATCGCTTGTCGTCGAGGCCATCACGACCATGTTGTACGGATACCAGTCGCAAAAGCAGCTTGAGGACCGCTGGGCCGCTCGCGTGTCTGGGTCTCAAGCATTGACGTGATTTGAACGAACGTTTTCTTTGTCCGCGTAGTCACTCTAATTGAGAGTTGCTTCATTTGAATGTTTCTTAATTTAAGCAACGAAACCCGACCGGACGGTCTGCTTAGTCGATATCAATAGCACCCATTTTGGCCAAGCTGACTAGCGTTGTGGTTACGAGATCGTGTAAATGCGGAGCGAGGTTCGGGTCTTTGTATTCAGATCGTAGAGTGTTCAGTATGGCTAGGCCAGTGTGTTCTCCATCGATTTTTTCAACAACGGGCAGGGCGGCTATGGGTAAGTCCCCATGTTGTGGCCCGGCGTTAGGATGAGCACGGGTTACTCGAGTAATCGGCTCAAGAGATGGTCCGGATGTGATCATGTACGGCCGGTAGCTAATCGACTCTTGAAGCTGAGGCCGACGAGACAGTACGGTGCTTGAGTTTGGGTTAAGACCTTTTCCTGCATCTGTTATTGAGGCTTCGGCTTGGGAGACAGCGGTCTTGATCTCTCCAGTCAGGGCAACATCAAGGTTTTGGTAGATCAGATCAAGTTGGCGAGGACTATACCCACCAGAGTTCTGAAGGTTGTTTCCGGACTCTTTAGTGGTTGACGTGATTCCTGAGGACAGATGCACAAACGCTTGACGTATCGAGAAGTTCTGTGCCGGATCGGCTAATGTCTTAGCTCTCCAAAACCAATCGTTGGTATCCGCGTTGCCTGTATACCAATGGCTTGCCATATTCGTAAGGTCGTCTGCGACGTTTCGGTATTCGGATTGATACCAATCGAGAGCTAGATCGTTAAGCCATGGGCTTGCGTGGCTAGTTCTCACCACGCGCGCTGCTCGGGATGCTGCGTTTACGGCAAGGCTGACCCCGGTGGATAGGATCGGGTCGATGAAACATGCTGCATCGCCTACCAGGAAGTAGCCGGATCCGGCGAAGTTGGAACATGTGTAGGACCAGTCGCTTATGACCGAGACGTTCTGGCTTTTCCATTGAGCGCCGGTTAACAAGGCAGACACTTCTGGGCACGTCCGAACCTGTGAAAGGTAATAGTCCGTCCGGTCGGTGGCAGTCAGTTTTGCGGCAACGGAGGGGTCGGTTACAAGACCAACACTTCGGATATCAGGGGTGATGGGGATGTGCCAGATCCAGCCGTCAGGAACCGTCACAATAAGGATGTTTCCGGCATCCTCAGGGTCATTGGTAGGGAGAAGATCGGGAAGAGCGCAGCCGCCACTCCAATAGCCATATAAGGCGATGTGGCGAAGTCCCTCATTAAAGTTGCGAGTTCGGAAATGTCGTCCGAACAAAGCATTTTGGCCAGTGGCATCAATTGTTAGGGCGGCCTTCATGTCGAATTCTCGGCCGTCCCGGTCACGTAATCGAGCCCCGCTTACGGCGGTTGCGTTTCCGATGGGGGAAAGAGCGGTTGTTTCCTGGTGAACGGTGACTCCGCTTTTGGCAGCGTGGTCGAGCAGGATTTTGTCGAATTGAGATCTTTCCACCTGGTAGGAAAACGCTTGATCAGGGTGGACCTCGTTAAATTTGATGGTCCATGGGGTTCGGGTTCGTCCCCACACATATGTCGCGCCATATTTCTTCGTGAATCCGGCAGATTGGACGGAGGCTAGGGCACCGCTTTCTTCCAGGGGTGCTAGGACCCCGGGGATCAGTGACTCTCCAACGTGAGGGCGTGGCATGAGCGATTGTTCAACGATTGCGACGGTTAGCCCGTCGTTTGCAAGCATTGCGCCGAGTGTCGAACCGGCTGGTCCTCCACCTAGGATCAGGACATCATGGTCCGGTTGCGCAATGCTCATTCGGATGGCCCATAACTGAGGATGGGTGTGGGGATGGAGGGCATTCGCGTCGTGGCAAGTAGCGCGTTAGATGTGGCAGCCGCCCGAGTAGCGGCTTTGGGATCCGTAGCCTGCAGGGCGTGGGCTCGGATCTGATAGGCACACGCTAGTACGTAGGGCGCAGCAGTGTGGCTCAACATGTGGATGCTCTTGGCCGCTAGCTGTAAGGCAGACGAAGATGCCTCTTCAGAGTTGCGATCTGGATGCTCTAGCAGAAGACCGGCCTGAACAATGAGACATCTGGCATGGCCAATAGGGTTGTGAGTGGGTGCGAGTGTCGATACGGCGCGGCCTGCAC
>MDTE01114312.1_pt1 | contig 102670 bp, 95 predicted proteins | sample 811231 | NCBI WGS metagenome assembly MDTE01 (sample SAMN05326651, study PRJNA326480) | marine metagenome | isolation source: seawater | place: Indian Ocean: Red Sea | collected 2010 | reverse complement strand
GGACTGAATGACCGTCTTTGTCTTCTCATTGAACACCTCGTTATTAAGTGTAATGCTACCACTTAAAACAGTGTTCGGGTTTAGTCTGCCACTACAGTTTGTGTTTGACAGCCTGAACATTGGATCAGCGGGAGCGCTAGTAGAGGGTGAAAAAGTGGGGTTTGACTCGTTCTCAGCTACCGTAGATGTTCCCGCTGGATTAGATATTGATATAGGTACTATAGAACTACAGCCAGATTCAGCTTCTACGGCTTATGTATCTGGCTTTGTAACGGATGTTCGTTCTCGCCAGTTTATTAGTGGTGCGGTTATTACAGCTGTTAATTTATCCGATAATGAATTGACGGAAGAGGTTAGTGAAGATCAGGGTTGGTTTACTCTGCCCGATTTGTCTGAAGGTGAGTATGAAATTACGGTCAGTTACAGCGATTACAAAACTCAAATATTTAATGTGAATGTTTCTGACGGAAGCGGGATCGATCTTGGAGAGATTCGTTTGAGACAGGAGGGTTTAAACTCAATCTTAGCTGATTTAGTTATCACAGATATTAATGAAACCCAAGTGGAGTTCAATCAATCTAGCTTTTCTGTTGGTAATGAGTTATCCGGTACTATAACTAACCAGGGTAATGCATCAGTACAAACTAACTTTAAGGTTATTGCTTTTGAAGATATTGACAGAGATGGTAGGTATAGTTCGGGAGATGTCTTCTTTGGCGAAAGTTTGGTTGAAGTCGATAGTGATACTGGCTTATCAGTAGATAGTAGTATTCCATTTTCAATTTCTCTTGGAGGGATGCAGTCTTTTTATGAGGCGCCAATTCACCTTCTTATTGATGCAACGGGACTGGTTGCAGAGATAGATGAATCGAACAACTATAGTACCGCTGCCGGATCATGTTCTAACGGCACTGGCATTATTGACTTAGGGTTTTGTTTGGACTCTTCTGGCAGTATCGGAATTGGTGGCTATCGTATAGAGCTCAATGGGTTAGCTGATGCGGTGTTAAACGAAGACATAATTCCACATAGTAATAAATACCGTTTGACTGTAGCTACTGCAGGAAGAGGGCCAATATTTAGAGAAATACTGCCTCCGACACTCATATCGAAAGCAAACTTTGAAAGTATTTCTGATGAATTGCGTGTCGCTCCATATTACGGCGGTGATACCGATTATATGGGGTACTGTGTAAAAAGAGTCACGGATGCTATTAATGGCCAAATTGATGCTTCAAGTTTCAGTGCTTTAACAGTCACCGGAGATGGCCGTTGGCCGAGTGACGCAGGAGGTTATTCTGTAAAAGGTGGTGAATTAGCTGCTGAAGAGTCAAGGCAGTATGCTGTAGCCAGGGGGATTTCTATCATAGATGCTATTGGTGTACGGGTACGCTCAGCAGGCTTGCCTATCCTAGAAAAGCACGTATATCCTCAACCTGCTGGTGGAGATAGAGGTAAGGTAACAGTTATCTCAAGTATTCAGGAGTTCACTAGTGCTGTAACTACGGTTATTCAAGAGCAGAGCGACATTCCAGACCTTACTTTGGGTGGCCTCTCTTTATCTGATAATGGCTCCACCCTGAGTGCATCAATGGTTGTCGGTAATGCAGGTTCTGGAAATGTTGGAGATTCCTATATTGTCAGCCTGTATAACTCAGAAGGTATTCTGGTAGCTGAGCAAACGGTTGCCCAGCCATTAAGTTCCGGAGAGAGTATTCCGGTGACTGTGACAGGCATAGATGCGAGCAATTTAACTTCTGGAACTCTTGTTGCCGAAGTTTCCTCGAGCAATGGTTTTGCGGAATGTAATTCCGACAATAACCGTCAGCAGATCTCTGTACCCTCATTATCTGGGGATATTCAACTATCACTTAACGCAATGGTGTTCTCTTCGAATAGCGATGTTTCACTAATGACTAATGTTACCAATACCGGGGCTCTTATTGGTAACTACGTGACCTCATTAAGAGTACTGGATGATGAAGGTGTAGTGATCTCTGATGTGACTTCTTTTGACATTAACGACCTGGCAGCAGGTGACTCTACAGAAAACAATTACACTTGGAATACAGGTTTAACTCTTTCGGGTAACTATGTTGCTGAGGCCATTTTGTTTAACGCTGAAGGTGACCAGTTATCAACCGATACCGTTCCATTTATCATCAGCGAATTACAAAATGGTGATGGGAGTGGAAACGGAGTGGCAGCAGCAACAGCACGGGCTGCGACGGACCGACTGACCTATCACATTGATGATGTCGTAACATTGGACTCCTTAGCTAAGAATGTCACTTCAATTCACACGATAGATGATCCGTTACTTATTCTCGAAGTGTTTGCTCCAGATAACTCTGAAATTTATCGGGAAGAGATACAGTTAAACTCTCTTGTGGCTGGACAAATAGTCGAAAGAACACGCCCTCTGACGCTACTCCAGGCGGCAGAAGGTATCTACCAATACCGGGTAACTTTAAGTAGCAATGGCTCTGATTATGCGGTTGATTCAACTAGTTTTGAGGTTGTTAATGACCTTAAAGCGGCCATTAGAGGAAATATCGAAGCTGACTTGCCTGAGCTTTACATAGGTGAAGTTCAATCGTGTTCTTTTGATCTGAACAATACAGGACTAATGGGCATATCAGGTGTAGATTTCGAATTGCTGGTTGTTAATGTCGATTCTCAGCAAGAGCATCTCTCAGAAAGTTACCGTTTTGATTTGCCTGCCGGAGCTACAGTCAATCAAATTCAGAGTTTTTCTACTCTAGGGTATGAGGTTGGTGTTCACGCATGCGTACTGCAAACAGAGATCGATGGTGAGATCCGTATTCTGGACAGCGCTACTTTTGAAGTTGAGATACCTGCACTTGAAGTTTCTCTTGAACCAGGCTCCATGCAACGAACACTGGTATTAACCGACGCCCCTCGCCAGTGTTCGGCATTCGAAGATATCCATCTGGGTGCCGAGTTCGGTGCCGAACTATCCCTGAATAACGAAATCACGGTTCGTTTGCTCAATGATGAGGGCGTAGTTCTCGATACTGAAGTCATCACTGCTTTTGACCTCAATATTAACCAGAGCTACGGCACTCCGACAGAGCCTGACCTCGCAGTCAAAGCATCTGCTTCAGGTGAACTGGAATTCATACTCACCAAGTCGGGTGGTATGCCGCATAATCGCTATCAGGTTGAGGTCAAAGTTAAGAAAAGCTGGCTGACGACGGTAGAGAAATCATGGTCGGTTGATAGCTCGTGTGATCGCCCTTTGACCGTCGACGAGCTGTATGAAGATCTGACTCTTATCGACTGGGATATCTGGAGCAACGACAGCGACCTTCGCGAGATTGATCCCTATGGTCCAACGGCAGGACCAGATCTGAATACTCAAAATGACTTTATCAAAGATCTGCTGGATACCGCAGGTTGGGAATACACCAGTGTTCATACGCCTGAAGACTTTGCCTATGAGCTTCGGACTGGAGACTACGGTAGCTACCTGATTCTTTCAGAGCGCCCTCAGCTTCCCTGGAAAGTACAGAAAGAGATTCGGGAGGCGGTCGTCTCTGGTAAGGGCCTGTTAGTCGCAGGTGCCTATGACAAACGTAATCACTGGTTAGAACCGGCGTTGGGCATGGATGTAGTAGGGCATCACCCCTGGGCGCGTGAACTGAACACTGGCGATGACTTATTCACTGATAACATACAGGTCCCACTTACTTATCAAGATCGTGTTCAGGGCATCTGGTTGGACGGTGCGTCAGTGATTGGCGAATACACGCTGGCGGCAGATCAGAGTGATGGCTGGACCTGGCTTGACCAACACAGCTTTGTTCTGGATGACATTCTGAGCCTTAAGCGCAAAGCGATTACTCAATACGAGTATGGCCATGGTAGAAGTCTGTTCTTCGGTTTCGACCTGCTACTCGAAGCGTCTGCTGGCGGTTCACAGAGCACGTATTCTGACCTGTTACGACAATCAATTGATTGGATTCAGCCGACAATCAGTGAAGAGCCGTACCCGGGGTCAGTCCTACCTGTGGATATTACATGGACCAACAATCGTGGTGCTGTTGATGCTTATTCCGAGCTCAGCGCATCCGGCGGTGCGACTATTGTAGCCGCAGACGACTTCACGATGGATGCCACCCCCATTTCAGCGATCTTCCCTATGGCGGAAGGTGAAGTTCGGGAGCAGACCGTTTACGTAGAGCTGTCGAGTGAGCTTGATCAACAGTTGGCGATCACGACAACCTCTGTTGATGGTGATCAGCGCACAGTTCAGGCTGAGGCGCTGCTGAACTTCACTGCGACAGAACGTCCGTCGCTGGAAGCAACTCAATCAGAACTGGACAGTCTTGCATGGCAATACTGGTACCGTGTCGATTATCGTAGCGCCTGGTTGAAGTACAAGCTCGCACGGTCCGCCTACGAGGCAGGCTATTACAATGAGGCCCAGGGCTTGTTCCTGATTGCGGCAGATCTTCTCATGGATAGCGATGAGCCTGATGTCATCGCTGCGCGACAATCTCTGTACAGCCATATAGAAGCCACGGGTCGTAAGCTGGCACTGGATCAATAAGGAATTTGAAAATGACATACGGAAATAACTCAGTGTTGATGACACAAGAGCAGCCTTTTGATACCGGTGTGCGGAGCACACCGGTCATACGACATATCGCACGTCTGGTGCTCGTTGTATTTTTAAATGCAGTGATCTGGCCTTCGTGGGCGGTCGCTATAGAAACTGAAAATCAGCAGCAGCTTGAGGAAGAGCGCCGCTGGGAGCTGGAGAACAGTGAGCTGCATCAGGTTCTGGGCAACCTTAAAAAGCACATTGACGAAAAGAAACAGCGAATCAACCAACGACTGGTAGAAAACACCGGCTTTGTTGCCCAAGTCCTTGGGTTCGTCGGGCTTGGCGAGGATGCACTCGAAGATGACATCAGCACGAAGTTCCAGCAGCGTTTGCAAAGTCTGCGGGAAGGCGTTGTTGAATCTCTTGATACTGAACGTAGTTGGATAGAAGAGAAGCAGCTCCCGGCGCGCATTATGCAACGCCATGAAGAGGTGCGAGAGAAAATCTTATCGCGATACTCAGAAGTATCGGCCAACCTTGAAAGTCTTGTGTCTCCGGATCAGTCTCTTGAAGAGCAGGCAGAATACGCTGAAACCCTTAACAATATTCTCGAGAGTTTTACGACTAAAAAAGGCCGGGATCACTTCGATCCAAGCAACTTGCCGTGGGGAACCCCTGACCCTGAGACAACGCCAGAACCGGCAACAACCGCTAACGACCTCAGCAGCCGCTACGATCTACCTCTCTATGAGCAAGGCGTACAGCTGGCTTCCAATATTATTACTCCAGACATGCTCGGGAATCCCGGCGGGCCAACCCAGGCACATCTCGATGCAACGATAGATGCGCAACTCAGTGACGCCATTATTGCCAAGGCCGCAGAGCTGAATCACGACCCGGTAGAAATTTACCAATGGGTTCGTAATAACATCGAATTTATCCCCAGTTATGGTTCTATTCAGGGGGCGGAGTACACACTCGAATACCAACGCGGTAACGCCTTCGATACCTCAAGTCTTCTTATTGCGTTACTCCGCGCCTCAAATATTCCGGCGCGTTACTCCTTTGGCTCAGTAGAGATGCCTGCCGAAAAAGTGATGAACTGGGTGGGTAATGCTAAAACAACAGAAGCGGCGGGTAACCTTATAGGTCAGGGTGGCATTCCTGTGAAAGGTTTAGTCTCTGGAGGTAAGGTAAGCCACTTTTTACTGGAGCATGTATGGGTCGAAGCTTGGGTTGATTACTTCCCAAGCCGGGGCGCAATACATCGCACAGGGGATAGCTGGATACCGATGGATGCCAGCTTTAAACAATATGAATATCAGGAAGGTTACAACCTGGAGGAACAAGTCCCGTTTGATGCCGAAGAACTGGTAACCAATATCGAGCAGAATACCACCATTAATGAAGACGAAGGCTGGATACAAGGGCTACCGCAGCAGAATATTGAAGATGCGTTAACGACGTACCAGACTCAACTTGAAGACTACATCGCCAACCAGAACCCCGATGCTACCGTGGGTGAAGTATTGGGTACCTCAGATATTAAAACCGTTGTTCGGGAATCACTCGCGGCATCTCTTCCGTACAACCTGATTACCCGTAAGCTGACTTCACCGTCACTCACTGACAGCCAACGCTGGAAGTTTAAGTTTCAGCTGTCCGGTAGCTACTATGGCCAGCCAAACGGTACTTACTTCACGGTTATAAAGCCCACGGTCGAACTGGCAGGAAAGGCACTCTCACTATCTTACTCGCCTGCAACCGAAGATGACGAAGCCGTGATTACCAGTCGGCTACCAGAACCCGACGAAAACGGAGAGATCAATCCCGAAGATATTCCGGATACGTTACCGGGCTACCTGATCAACCTGATTGGCGAATTCAAAATCGGAGATGACGTCGTAGAAACAACAACCGCGATGGCCATGGGCACGGAGCTTCTCACCGAAACCGGCTACTGGGAACCTAACCGAGGCTGGAACACCAGCCGCAATGAGCCTATCGCCGGTGAGTATCAGGCTTATGCGCTTGATCTTCAGGGCGTGTCGCCAGACCAGGTAGAACAACTGAAACAAAGCCTCGAAGCCACACAGACCTATATCGAAGCTGAAAACTACGACGCCCTCACCAAACAAGGTCTGGTCGGTGACACGCTATACGCCACCATGCTCAGCTACATGGCACTGAATAACCTGCAAGATAACATTCAGTCAAAAAGCGCAGGCATGGTCAGCTACCGGGCACCCAGCTATGGCCAGTTCAAAACCAAGGTGACCCCTCTCTACTGGTACGGTATTCCACGTAATGTTGAACTGGGTGGTCTGACCATGGACGTCGACCTCATGATGAACTATCAGGTTGAAGAGTCGAACGACTACGAGAAATTCCTTGCCTATAATCAGGCACAAGGCGCACGGATGTCAGCCATGGAGCACTTAGTACCCGAACAGATGTTTAGTACTGAAGATAACCCCGCTCATGGTATCAGTGCCGTAAAAGCTCTGCAGATCGCAGGCGCAGAAGGCCAGAGGATCTGGACGATTACCTCAGAAAACGTCGATATTGCGATACCCAACCTGAACTTGCCTGACGATATCATCAGTGAGATACGCAACTCGGCCATCGCAGGGCTGGAGATCACAGCGCATGAGCAGCCGGTGAATTTTTATGGCAGTAGTCAGGTGGGGTATATTATTTTAGATCCGCAGACTGGAGCGGGTGCGTATAAGATCGGTGGCGGGGAAAATGGTGGGGATCTTCTAGTTTTCTGGGGTACAATCATTGCGTATGCCGTATTGATTTTTGTACTAATACAAGCGGCAGCATTCTTGGCACTATTTTTCACTGCTGTCGGTTTTGCTGCATGGGTTTATGGTATTACACAGTCAAATGATTCCAGAGATTTTCGAAACAATGCGATCATGGCTACACTGGGAATTATGTTGGGTTGGGCATCCCTAGTACGTGGATTGTCGGCTGATTTAGTACTTGGTATGATTTTTGTCGATCTTTGGGCGTTAGTGCTGGGATTAATTTTTTAATGATGCTTATATTTTTCTGGTTAATTATTATATTCATCTATTTCTTCAGTACGGTTGATTTTACGTCCTATGTATCTAATGTTGGAATGTCACTGATAGGTACAGGAGCCTGCTTTGGTGTTCTGATTAAAGGTAAATGGATACAGTACGCGATTAAAAGAACTACATCAGATCCTAGCTTGATTTTTGGTATGATATATTTACCCATTTTCCCCGCAGCGATATTTCCATTTTTCTATGCAGCTAGTTTTAACGAGGTCGTTTCAAGTTTTTTCTGGGTGTTGATAGGAGCGGTAGCGTTAGCTCTCGATGAGGAATACAGGTATGGTGCTTTTTTCTGGAAGTATAGGTATGCGAATTTTTCGGATATGCCAAACGATGCTGTGCTGGATGATAGCTCCGTCGAGTCGTTGAAAAATCAAAAAACAATGATAATTTTTGGATTCTCCAGTTTGATTATTGTCTACCTAGCTGTAATTTTGGTTTCTAGGTAGAAGTGCAGTCATAAAGGCGATCTCACTGTCATATTCACCCGTCGAACGAAGATGACGAAGCAGTAATAGAGAGCCGCCTTCCTGAGCCTGACGAAAACGGAGAGATCAATCCCGAAGATATTCCGGACACGTTACCGGGCTACCTGATCAACCTGATTGGCGAATTCAAAATCGGAGATGACGTCGTAGAAACAACGACCGCGATGGCCATGGGCACGGAGCTTCTTACCGAAACAGGCTACTGGGAGCCTAACCGAGGGTGGAACACCAGCCGCAACGAGCCCGTCGCGGGTGAATATCAGGCCTACGCGCTCGACCTTCAGGGTGTATCCCCAGGGCAGGTAGAACAACTGAAGCAAAGTCTCGAAGCCACACAGACCAATATTGAAACTGAAAACTACGACGCCCTCACCAAACAAGGTCTGGTCGGTGACACGCTGTACGCTACCATGCTCAGCTACATGGCACTGAATAACCTGCAAGACAGTATTCAATCCAAAAGCGCAGGCATGATCAGCTACCGGGCACCCAGCTATGGCCAGTTCAAAACGAAGGTGACGCCACAATACTGGTACGGTGTTCCTCGTATGCTGATATCTACCGTGGTCAGCTTGCTCGCAAGCCCCATGACGACCTCATTGGAAAATTACGAGTCGGGAATATCAGTTAGGTAGAGTAAGTACCAATGGCAGCCGATAGAGGTTCGTTTGTCATCTCAGACCTGTTCAACAGCGACAATGAATCCTTCAGGCCTCCATACAAGAGAAATGGCGGGAACGCCTTGGAATTCCTGCGCAATAGCTCCTAACGTTGCCTGGTCAATATCCGAATGCCCTCCTCCCATAGGGTGACTGTGCCATGTACCGACATAGTGCAGATGCCCAAGTGAGGTCTCGTTTGCTTCTTGCAATGCCGCAACCAGCCCTTGAACGCCAAGCGTAAAAGTAGCAGGAGTTCTAACGCTATCCGGTGGAGCATCAACAAGTCCGGCCACAATAATAGTTCTTGTGCTGGTGGATATATGTCCGAGCAGTGCTCCTCCCGTTTCTGAAGGCCCCCAGGATCTGGAAGCCTCATCAATCGATTCCGCAACAGACGAAAGCACGCGAACTTTCCAGTTTTGACCACCCTCATTGGCCGGGACTAACTCAAGCGTTGGTCCAAGTTGTTCCCTGAGCCAGGTCATACCTACTCCGGTATCATCCTCAACGCCAACGCATAATTGACCAGCACCCGGAAGTCCACCAGCTAGCCAAGACTCTATCTGGCCACTAATGAGAGCTGCTGCCCGTGACACTTTACTGTCAGCCATCGGCATTGTGAGAGATCTACAATTGTCACCCACAAAAATGTTGGTTAAATCTGATCCCTCGCCCTGCAGGTTCTTTCTCAATGACGAAGAGTGTCGACACATTTCAAATAAACGAGCCTGAAGGTCGCAAACCATAACGTTTCTAGCAGCGCCCTCTGAAAAAAGGTATGCAACTTTCCCTTGAGCATACATCCCAGCCTGAAGTAAGCGTCTTGGTGACTTTTCGTAAGATAGAGCAGGAGAAACTATGCTAGCAGCCGCCACAGCAAGTGACGCTGTCGTATCAATAATGACTGCCTCGTCAGTTCCAAAGACGTCATCGGCACTACCACGATCAAGAAGAGGCTCTTTTGCATCAAGCAGATGATCAACACAATCAGTGTGACCGAGCTCATTGAGTGCCCGCTCCATCATTGACGCTTTGCCAGGATAGGCAAATGTTGTCCTCGGAGGGATCAATGCGTGACGCGCTCCGTTATGAGGCGACATGGTTTCATTATCTACAAACGCGATATTCCCAATACCACTCCTACCAAGGTGGAGGGCTATCTTCGAACCAAGACTTCCGCAACCCAACATCACAATCTTCATTTTTGATGAGGTTTTCAGTCTTCCAGACGTCATGGAAAGCAAGTCTGGTGACACGCTGTGAGAGTGATATGCCGGGTACACCTCATCAGAAAGGTTAGCGAAGGTACCCCGAAACCGAACAGCATACGGCAACACTTCAATGTTCCGCCCAGGTGCTCCAATCAGGTCTGCAGGGCGGTGTATCAGAAGAACAACAATAATGGAGATACCTTCATCCAATTCATTCTCTAGAAAGAATCCCTTCGCGTAGCCTGTCAAAAATCTCTCCAGTGCATCTGACCTGGCACCCAAATCCCGAGCTTTCTCAAGCAGTGAACTAAAATCGTGAACTTCTTCTGGGGAATATGAGGAAACCACTTGTGGATTCCCTACTTCGTCTACACACCGAGCGAAAACGATCGGTAAGTTCCCAGCGTAATACTTTGATTCCTCTGTCTCCGGATACTCAAGCGTGAAGCGAGGTGCTAACTCGGGTAGTCCCTCTACTGCAACCGCTAGTAGCTCGTTAGAGTTTGAAAAATAAACTCCTTGAGTGACCAAAAGAGACCCATCGATAGGAGTACGAACGACGGCCTCTTCCGCGCTGAAAATAACGCCCGATGTCAAAGAGTCCCGCCTTGTAGGCTCCCAGCCCTGCTCCAAATCGATGAGTTGACCTGAAGCTGCCTTAGTAAGCCAATCGCTTAATTGATCTATGATGCCGTCCAGCCCCAGACTCTGGACCAATTCATCCGGTGGCCCTTCAAACAGACAGGGGTGTACCCGCTCACCAGGGCGATGAGGATTGATATGTGGAAGGTTAAGTGGAAAGTCCTCACGCAACCATACCGTTGGCGCAGCAAGAGGCCAGTCTTCAGGGAATACAAACCAACAGGGCTCCACCTGTCGAATACCATTGGACGTAACTCCAGCTGCTCTGACGCGGCAGGGAAGCGATACGTCGATCATAGCCGAAATTTCTACCCGGCCACTTCCCTGTGCCGGCGCACTAACGTTTGTTAGTGCCGGGTGTCTTTGAAGCACAACATAAGCATCATGAATGGCCGGATTCATTGCGTATTACCCGTGTGGTAAAGGAGTTTTCGCTGTGCCGGCAATTGCTGCCGATTTAGGGCCACCAGACTTTTTAGAGGGCGGAGTCACTCCTCCTGAGCCGATAGCGAAGACCAAAGGCTCTACAGCCTTATCACTGGGATATTCACCGGTACAATAAAATTCCCCTCCAACTTCGGACAATATGTCCTCATACTCTTCTTTAGCACGGATACATGGCGGATCGTTGTCGTCATCCAGTATAGGTTTGGAACTAGATACAATGATGGCACCTTCTAGTGCCTGGGAAAGAGCCTTCCGAGCATTATCGTCCACTGTTGCATTGCGGCCTTTATCCGACCAGCTATCTTTCGAAAGCGTTCGCCAAGAACAATGGTGAGGAGCTTGCAGCAAATCATACTTGAATACATCCGGCTCATGACTGTGCCGAGCCCATTGTTCACTCCAGATGTAAACTCCGGCGTCGCCTCCTGTCAGAAAGTTGGCACCATCAGGATTTAAGATATCAGCAGCCAGTTTAAAATTGATAATGACGCTGGATTGATTCTTAGCCAGGAGCTCTTCTTCATCTTTTTTGTCTTGTGGATCAAATGGACCGAGAAGATGAGCAGTGAAGAACCATGACTCAACTCCTGTGATGGAACTGAAAGAGGATCCTACTTTGTGACAAATGGGCGTCAGATCATCAGTTTTGTTCTTTTCATCCTCTCCGAGTACTTTGATACGGTCACCGTGAGTGACAGCAAAGTTCTTCTCCCGATTGACTTGCACACGCCGTCGAGCTTCTTTACTGAACTTTTTTGCGTCCTTACAGAGGGTATGATTTTTTGATGCTCGTCGGAAGACAATCGGGGATGACCAGATCTCCCTTATAACGATTTTCTTCTCTGAATAATCTTTATCGTCATCAGGATAGTCTGCTAACGCGCCCAGGTGAAAATGGCGATCGATTCCCCGACAATGATCCTCGTCTGGATGACTAAGCAAAAAGGCATCAACATAGGGGCGTCCGTCAGAGTCTTTCTTGAGCTGATTACGCAAGTCCTTCGCGACATCACGGTACTCTGCACTATCGGGATCGTCCGCATCCTTCCGAATATTAACGTCTATCAGCAGAGTGGTACCTGCTGCATCTCCAAACTTCAGCAGGGTCATGTCGCCGTTATCTACGGGAAAAAATGTGATGGTTGTTGGCATGTGTTACCTCATAAGTGTTGCGCATTGAAAGTAGCTGCAGCAGTCGTGACCAGCCGCTTCCCGCGCTCATTTGCGCGAAAGGCCACGAATAAGAGGAACAACATCAATCCTAGATACCCCATAGGCGAGCTTAACGTTAAATCCATCGCTACCCACACGACAAAGTCGATGAGTAGGATGAATACTGTGAACATGAAGATGCCCGTCGCAGCATCTCGCATGAGTAGATAACTTTTGTGTACCGAACTTACAGACGGGTCCATTTTCACTTTCCCATACAAGTTGTACCACTTAGCCTGCCTTGCTTTCTGAGTGAGGTCTTCATTCAGTAATGCGACGATCTCTGGAGAGCAATTATTTACGTCCATTCGCGAATCGGCAGGAATCAGCTGGTGGGCTCGTCCCCCTGGAAGCGGGTCATTCCAGCGAAAATGGGCAATCCGAAACTTATTTTCAGACTCCATAGAGTTTGTTAACAGGTACGTCGCCAATCCCACCAGCATGGGGTAACCAAGTCCAATAAGAGTACCGAAACCCGCTAGGGCCTTGAGAGATGGGGAATCCAGAAACCCAACTATCTGCGTAGCATTCTCATGAGCGATAGACCCATACGCGATCAGGACAGTCACCAGCATAAAGGCTTTCAGATTGGGTTCATTTTGGGTCTTTAAGTCAGTCATTCGGATTCTTGGTAAAGGTGCATAGTTTCTTTACTGGGGGGAGTTCAGGTTATTTCAATAGGCCATGTGAAATTATTTTCCACTTGGGATACTGTTGATTGACCTTATCAGGTGGCGTGGATTTTGGTTGTATGTGAGCTCTTGTCGCCTGAAGAGTATAGATCGGGGCCGGGTTTCTACACTTGGCTTTTTCGCAAAAGCTTGAGAGTATGAATGCTAGAAGGCTAGCATTCATGGTTCCTAAAGGCCGTAAACAGTCACATAGAAGTCGTCACCGTCATTAGCCAACTCCACGGTATATGTTATTGGTGCGGTACTATTTTGCTTTCTGAGATGGCTATCCTGTTTGATTCTAAGGTCAGCTGCACAGCTATGGTTTCCCGTTCTTTTGTTCGTATCTGTTGTTCTAACAGCCTCAAGCGATAGCTCGGTGATATTAGCCAATTCAGGACCAAACCTATCAATCAACTCATCGTATGTTATCTCTAGGACAAGATCTTTTGTCTCGCTATCGTTGCAATCTGGCACTTCAGATGAGCATCCGACGAACAAAAGACTCGCTGATATCGTTAACACTGCAAAGAATTTCACGTTTCCCTCTCTACGCTAGATCTATTTTTATCCAAAAGAAGAGCAGCCCCAGAGGGCTGCTTATTTCATGCTTGCTGTTCGCTAATCGCTTTTTTCGCCTTCAGGAAGGCCGTGATTGAGAAGCCAATGCCGTACATGATGGCAATAGAGCTGAAGCCGATAGCAGCTTCTACGTCAGATTCGATGAAGGCTGACATACAGAAAAAGCAGATAGTGAAGAGGATGATGCCGATAAGGCCCATAGTTTTGATGACGTTCATGTCGTCTCCTTGTAGGTCCAATTGAATTCTATAAAGGCCAGAATGTTATATATTTATCCTTAAAGACCTCTATAGAGGTCTAAATGTAACCTATGTGGCGTGGTTAGGCCAGAGCTGGAAGTAGATGATTCAGGCATATCCTTGAGGGTGGTATGTCATGGAGTCTTCGGAAGAGCAGAGCCTGCTTAAGGCCATCGGTACAGCAATCAAAATGAAGCGAGTTGAGGCCGGGCTGACTCAGGAGGCTCTGGCAAATGGTTCTGGCGTTGCTAGGTCATTTTTATCCGGTGTCGAGCGAGGGGCAAAAAGGGCAACTGTCACGTCGCTTTGGAAGCTTGCTTTAGCAATGAATTGCCTGCCCTCGGAGATATTGAGCTCTGCCGAAGGTCTTCTAAGTAAGAAAGGCTAGGATTAGCTGCCTATGTAGTCGGCCCAGTCCTGCATCATGTGTGCGCGTTTCTCAAGTAAATCCCCCCGGCGATATGCCGCTTCAACCTTGTTTTCAATGGCGTGAGCCAATGCCATCTCAGCGATGTCTCTAGGGTAGCTAGAGACTTCACCAGCCCAGTCCCTGAATGTAGAACGGAAGCCGTGGGGGACGTAGTCGCCTTTCTGGCTGCCTTTGCCGAACCCCATGCTTCTCATGAGCTTCAATAGCGTCATATTGGACAGAGGCTTATCAGCACGTGAACCTGGAAAGACATACGCAGACTCAGAGACCTTAGGTAATGCCTTTAGCAACTCGATAGCTTGCGCGCAGAGTGGCACTCTGTGTTCCTTGTTCATTTTCATGCGTTCAGCTGGGATCGTCCAGATAGCCAGGTCAAGGTCAATTTCGTTCCACTGAGTCTCAAGCACTTCAGATGTCCGGGTCGCAGTAAGGATAAGAAACCTCAGGGCCGTAGCGGAAATGCGCTTCTGACTATCGAGCTCTTTCCAGAACTGTCCGATTTCAGAATACGGCATAGCAGGGTGATGCTTTACCTTTTGTATGCTAGATGGCTTGGGAAGAAGGGCATCTAGCTTACCTTGCCAACGTGCGGGATTGTCATTGTCACAATGACCCAATGCTGCAGCATAGTCGAGAATCTTAGCGATTCGTGTTTGTAATCGTTTGGCAGTCTCATTCTTTGTAGTCCATATCGGGTCAAGTACCTTACGAACGTCGTTCACCGTAATTGCATTTACCGGCAACGCTCCTAAGACTGGATGAGCGTATGTGGATAGGGTATTCCTCCATTGACTGGCGTGTTTAGCGTTCTTCCAGCCCGCCTGATGTGCTTCAATAAACTGTGTTGAGCAATCCTCAAAGGTTGGAATGACGACCTGGGTTCGTTTTCGCTCGGTGATAGGGTCCAAACCCTCAAAGACCATTCGCCGAGCTGACATGGCTTCTTCCCTGGCTTTTGCGAGGGTTACTGTAGGGTACGGGCCCAGGCCCATTTCCCTGCGCTTTCTGTTCAATGTGTAGCGGAGTACCCAGCGTTTAGAGCCTTTTGCTGAGACAACCAGGCGCAAGCCGCCACCGTCTTCGTGCTTGCCTTCTTTTGCTGTTGCTACTGCTCTGGCTGAAAGCTTTTCGATGGCCATTCGGAATCCCCCAAATCATCCCCCACTAATGATAGATCCTTATGGATGGTCATGGAAGACCGTAGATTGTAAGTTATTGATTTAATTGGATTGTATGTCTTTGGGTGGAAGTGTGCGGACCCTATGAAGGCGGACTATCCCTCCGCCACTATTTACACAAAAAAGCCCAGCTTCTTGCTGGGCTTTTTTGTTTCTGCTTGTGCATGGCACCGTTCTAAAACAAAGATCGGGCTGCGGCGATCAGAACAGATGTGCTCACACACGCCGTTAATGCGATAAGCGCCATCTCTGCCTTCGTTACGCGCGACAGTGATTCTGGTGTTGCAACAATTGCGTAAATAACTCCAGTCTCTTGCTCTGATCTCATAGCAGTGCCCTGTTTTTGTGAACTGCTGAAATCATGCCATCTGCAATCGGGGAAATCGTGCGTACCTCTGTGGCTTTCTGTGACAGACGGTAAGTTTTGCACTCAGAGTGTGACAGGGTCGGGTAAATAAAGCGCGCTAGTTTGTTTGCAGGCCTGTCAGGTATGCAGCGACTGAACGCCCCAGAGCGTTGAGGTCGTATCCACCTTCCAGAATACTCAGTACGGGAGTGTTTCTTGCTGCTGCAATGCCATCAATCATGCGGCCGAGCCAATCATAGTCTGAATCCAACAAATTCAATTCCGCCATGGGGTCGTCTTTATGCCCGTCAAACCCAGCAGACACAATAATCAGCTCAGGCGCGTAGGACTTCAGAGCAGGTAGCCAGTGCTCTTCTATTGCTGCTCGAAATGTCGCGCTGCCAGTGCCAGATGAGAGTGGAACATTAATAAGATTATTGAATCTGGACTGCTCATAGTGCGTATATGGATAAAACGGATGCTGAAAACTCGAGCAAATCAGAAACCTCTGGTCATTCCCAAGGATATCTATGGTGCCATTGCCTTGATGTGCGTCAAAATCAAGAAGGGCGATTCGCTGAAAATGGTGGATGTCAGCGGCTCTCAACGCAGTGATGGCAACATTGTTAAAAAAGCAGAAGCCCATCGCTTTACGGTGCTCGGCATGATGGCCCGGCGGGCGAGTGGCTACGAAGGCGCGGTTCTGCTCGCCTTTTACCAGATCATCGAGTGCGAGAGTGCAGGACCCGGCCGACCAGAGCGCAGCATTCAATGAGCCAGGCGCCATCGCTGTATCTTCATCAACGTATATATGGCCATGCTTGGGTTGAATCAGATGCAGTTGCTCGACGTAACCCTTGCTGTGAGCGCGCAGAATATCTGGCATGTCTGCAGACTGTCCATTGACATGAATCAGTTGCTCCCAGATGCCCTGGGATTTAAGCTCCTGCTCTATGGCCATGATTCGCATGGCATGTTCGGGATGGTCTTCATCCGTAAAGTGAGAGAAGTGCTCTTCCGACGTGTAATACGCTAATGGCATCTGTTCCTGACCGTCTTGTTTTTGCTCAGTGTACTCTCCGCTGCCATAAACACAAAAACCAATGGAGGTTTGATGGGTACCCGATCTCTTGAGCGCTTTGTACAGCCTGAATCAGTCGCCGTGATCGGTGCATCTGACCGACAGGGCAGTCTTGGCGGTGCAATAGTCAGAAACCTGCTGAAAGCCGGGTTTGAAGGAACAATTCTCCCGGTCAACAGCAAGGGCTACAAAGAGATATGCGGCTTGCCAGCGGTAACCAGGATAAGTCAGCTGAAAAGCGCCCCGGATCTCGCCATCATCTGCACGCCTGCCGACTCGGTTGCACGTGTGATTAAGCAGCTGCATTCCATTGGCGTTGAAGCGGCAATGGTGCTTACTGGCGGTATGGCCCGGGCGCGCTCATGGCAATTTCGTCCCAACTCAGAAAAAATCGACAGGATCGTCAAGCAAACGCGAATGCGAATTCTTGGACCCGACTGCTTGGGAATTGTCATTCCGCACCGAAAACTTAACGCTAGTTTTCTGCATGTTCCTGTCAGACCAGGAAACATCGCATACATCGGCCAGTCTGGCACCCTGGCATCCGGCGTCATGGACTGGGCATACAGCAGGGGGATAGGTTTTTCCCATGTCGCGACTCTGGGTCGCAGTGAGGACGTCACGCTTTCGGATCTGATTGACTACATATCGCAGGAGCCGAAGGCTCGAACGCTGCTGATTCAGCTTGATGAGATTCGCTCGGGCAGGGCGCTAGTGCGCTCACTGAGGGCAGCGTCGCGACACCGCCTTGTACTCGCGGTAAAGAATAATCGGTTCTCCGATAGCCCACTCAACCCGGTATCGTCTCCCAAAGGGCTGGCACGCAGAGATGATCTTATTGACGAAGTACTGGCTCGGGCCGGTGTTTTGAGAGTAAATGCCACCGACGAACTATTTGACTGTGTAGATGCTTTAAGCAATCGGCGCGAGCGCTTCGGACCGCGCCTCGCCGTCATTGCTAACGGGCGCGGGCCTGCCATTATCGCGATGGATCGCCTCCTGCACGACGGCGGCGAGCTTGCATCCTTTACCAAAGATGGTGTGCAGGCGCTGAAAAATCAGCTGCCAGACTATGTGAAGGCTGAGAACCCTCTGCTCCTCAATCCTGAACTGAAACCGGAGCAACTGAGCAATGTCGCCAAGACGGTCCTTACAGATCGCAACGTCGATGCCTTACTTGTTGTTTTTACTCCTGGCCTGGGCACTGACGCTCAATCAAACGCCGATGCGCTGATTGAGGTCGCGGCGCATACCCAAAAAATGGTTTTGACGAGCTGGATCGGCGAATATTCGGTCGAGAGCGCAAGAGCAAGCTTCGACCGGGCAAAGATCCCTACGTTTGACACGCCAGACAACGCCATTAAATCCTACATGTACATGGTTCAGCACCAGAGAACACAGGATCTCTTGCGCGAAACCCCTGAGAGTATTGAAATTCCTGTGTCAGCTCAGCATTCAGGTCTCGACGAAGAGATCCGGCGAGCCTACAAGACAGGAGATTATCTGTCGCCGCCAGATGCCTACAAATTGCTAAAAGCCTACGGATACTCCTGCGCCGACAGCATCTTCCGAAAAACAACGAGTGATCTGATAAAAGACGCCCAGGCCATTCCGAAACCCTGGGTGTTGCGCGTCCATCATAAGGACTACCTGTATCCTTTTGCCTACGGTACAAACCCGCGTGAGCGTGTTCGCAGTGTTGTGCGCGACCTGCACAATGAGAAAGAATTGCTGCCAGCGATCGATTCTCTCTCTGAAGTCATTACCGAGCGGTTTCCCGACAGCCCAATTCTGGGCTACACAGTGCAGACTATGCATCGGGCATTGGATAATCTGCAGTTTTCGTTTGGTATTGGAAGAGACAATGAGGTTGGGCCATTTATCTTCTTTGGTGGAGGAGGCAGTACAGCCGACATTCTTGTTGACCGGCAGGTTGCATTGCCGCCACTCAACGCCAACCTGGCTGAAAAGCTGATTCGCAAGTCCCATTTCTACGAAGTTCTTCAGGAACGTTCAGAGTACCCAGAGAAAGATCTGCTCACACTTGAAAGGTGGCTGGTTGCACTATCACATCTGGCATTGAATCATCCCTGGCTTTCTGGCCTTGAGGTGAACGCTATTCGTCAGCAAATCGGTCGCTACCGAGTAATAGGTGTTGCTGCCGAAGTTGGCGAGCCAGTTAAATGCGCTATTCTGCCTTATCCAACGGAGCTCTCAGGAAGTTACACGTCACCGAAGAATACTGAATACCAGATTCGTCCAATACGGGGCGAAGATGAGCCACAGCTGGACGCATTTTATCATCGCCTCAGCGCTGAAAGTCTGCGCTTGCGCTTCTTCTCAGCGCGCCGACGTTTCGATCACACCGAACTGGCACGCCTGACGCAGATAGATTATGACCGTGAAATGGCTTTTGTTGCATGGCGAGATAAAGATATCTACGGCGTGGTGCGCGTCTGGATAGATCCTGATGACGTGACTGCTGAGTTCTCAGTCATCGTTGACGACAACTCGCGTGGAGAAAGGTTGGGGTTTCATCTGATGAGCCGGATTATTGAGTACCTCAAAGATCGTGGGGTATTACAGATCTATGGCTCAGTACTTCCCGAAAACGGACCGATGCTGAAGCTCGCCCAGCGACTTGGCTTTTCCAGTCGATTAAATACGGCAGACGGTGTTGTTGAAGTCGCGATGATGCTGAACAATGAAAAATACGCATGGCAATCAAAGCGAATGTACCCAGTGTGACAGCTTTGATATATTCCACAACTTGTTGTACTCGGCCAATTCTGGAGATGTTTTTTTGATTCGTGTCTTAGTAGTTGATGATCAGGATCTGGTCCGGTCCGGAATTTGCCGCTTGCTTGCCGATGCAGAGCAAGTGGAAGTTGTTGGTGATGCAGCGAGCGGGGAAGAGGCCGTCCAGAAATCTCGTGACCTTGAGCCGGATGTTGTTCTTATGGATATCAACATGCCAGGTATAGGTGGGCTGGAGGCCACGCAAAAAATACTTCAGCGCCAACCTGAAGTGCAGATCATTGCACTCACAGTATATGACGGCGACCCGTACACCTCACGACTCCTCAAAATCGGCGCGTCTGGCTATCTGACCAAAGGGGCGCATTTTGATGAAATGTTGCGCGCCATCGTAAAGGTAAACTCCGGCCAGAAGTATATAAGCCCCGAAATTGCCCAGAAATTAGCCTTGCGCCCCTTTCAGGACGATGCAGGCTCGCCATTTGAAACCTTGTCTGAGCGAGAGTTGCAGATATCGATCATGATTGCCAAGGGGCAGCGTGTGCCTTTGATCGGAGAGGCGTTGTTTCTCAGCCCAAAGACGGTAAACAGCTACCGCTATCGAATCTTCGAGAAGCTGGGCATTGAGAAAAGCGATGTCCAGCTAACGCATCTTGCCTTGAGGCACGGATTAATTGACGCTAACGAAGTAAATTAATGCCTGAATTTGATATTAAGGCTTTCCTGAAGTCGCTGACCCAGAGGGCTGGCGTCTACAGAATGTACGATAAAGATCAGTCATTACTATACGTAGGCAAGGCAAAAAACCTGAAAAATCGAGTGTCGAGTTACTTTCGCGCTCGTGGCCTGAACGCCAAAACGGTCGCACTGGTAAGTCGGATTGATCACATTGATGTCACTGTTACAGGCAGTGAGGTGGAAGCCCTGATTCTTGAACAGACTCTGATCAAGAAACACCGACCGCCTTATAACATCCTGCTCAAAGATGATAAGTCTTATCCTTATCTTCATATTTCAGACCACCCTTATCCACTTCTTTCTTACGCCCGTGGCAGGCGCCGTAAAAAGGGAATGTATTTCGGCCCTTATCCAAACCCGGGCGCAGCGCGTGAGGCTCAGAACTATCTGCAGCGACTCTTTCTTCTGCGCAATTGCGAAGATAGCTATTTCAATCATCGCAGCCGTCCTTGCCTGCAGTACGAAATTCATCGCTGCTCAGCTCCCTGTGTCGGTCATATTTCAAAAGATGAATATGAGCACGATATTCAGCGGGCCAGAATGTTTCTTGAGGGGAAGTCCCGTGAGCTGATTTCCGACCTTCAGACAAGTATGGAGCAAGCGGCAGAGGAGCTTCAGTTTGAGAAGGCTGCAGAATTTCGCGACAGAGTGGAGCTACTCAGGCGTATTCAGGAGCGCCAGATGGCGGAGTCTGGCGAGAAGAATGCGGACGTCTGGGCTGCAATTGAATGGCAAGCAATGATATGCGTTCAGCGCCTAACCTTCCGCAAAGGGCGCCTAACGAACTCTCAGAGCTTTTTTCCGGAAGATAAGACTGGGGTGCCGCTCGATGAATTGTTCACTTCCTACATTGAGCAGTTTTATTTGGGTGGGCATGCGAGTGATACGCTTCCGGAGGTGCTAATTGCAGACATTGAGTCGGATGTTCTTGCTCCTATGGTGTCGGTATTGAAAGAGCGTGGGCTCATACTTCAGCATCAGAGAGGGCTGAGAGGGGATGGCAGGCAGTGGTTGGCAATGGCGGATGAAAACGCCCGTACTGGCATTCAGTCAGTGATGTCGGGTCGTCAGGCAGCACAGAGCAAGCTTGATGCCGTTGCGGACCTGCTCAGCCTGAATTTTGTACCTTCACGAATAGAATGCTTCGACATCAGCCACGCGCAGGGCGAAGCAGCGTATGCGTCATGTGTCGTTTATGGCAAAGAAGGGTTGGACAAGTCTCGTTATCGCCGTTTTTCTGTGAAGAATGTTACTGCCGGAGATGACTATGCTGCTCTCGAAGATTCCGTTCGCAGGCATCTGACCCGCATGCTTGAGCAGAATGACTTGCCTGACATCCTGCTTATTGACGGCGGGAAAGGGCAGGTTTCAAGAGTTGACCAGGTTCTTGATGAGCTGCAGATTACCGACGTGTATCTGCTCGGCATATCAAAAGGTACAACCCGAAAGTCCGGGTGGGAGTATCTATGGCGACCTCAGACGTCGAAACCTATCTTGCCTGATGCCCACGACTCGGGTTTTCGCCTGCTTCAGTATGTCAGAGACGAAGCTCACCGGTTCGCGATCACTGGTCATAGAAAGGAACGGGCGAAGAGGCGAGGGCAGTCTGATCTTGAGAAGCTACCGGGCGTCGGACCAAAAAGGCGAAGAGAGCTTTTGCTTCACTTCGGTAGTCTGCGTAATATGCGCGGTGCGCCGCGGGGTGAGTTTGAAAAAGTCCCGGGTATCAGTAAAGCATTGGCAGGGCAGATTTTTGCTGCGCTCCATGGAGAAGAACAGGAGTAGTACCAGCAATGAACATACCTAATATACTGACTATGGGGCGGATATTGATGATTCCGCTGATGGTGGTATGTTTTTACTGGCTAGGCGAAAGCGGCCGGGTTTGGGCCTCTTTGTTGTTTGCTGCGGCTGCAGCAACAGACTGGCTGGATGGCTACCTGGCACGCAAGCTTGATCAAACTTCGGCGCTTGGGGCCTTTCTTGATCCCGTTGCCGATAAGCTCATCGTGTCAGTTGCACTGGTACTGCTTGTGGAGCACTTTGCACACCCATGGCTCACCATTCCTGCGATGGTCATTGTTGGTCGAGAAATCGTCATATCTGCACTCCGTGAGTGGATGGCGGAGCTTGGTAAGCGTGCCAATGTCGCCGTCAGTCAACTGGGAAAGATAAAGACAGCACTGCAAATGATTTCTATCACGGTATTGTTAGGAGCAGCCGAAGGCAGCCTGATTGAAGTACTCGGTATTTATGCACTCTATGGTGCAGCGATCCTGACTCTCTGGTCCATGCTGATCTACCTTAAGGCGGCATGGCCCGAGCTAAGACGCTGATTAATTTCAGAAAATAGCTCTCTAAGTTGTTAAAAAGTAAGAAAAAAGCTTGACTGGTTACGCGTATTATTTAAAATGCGCAGCACTTAAGCGGGAATAGCTCAGTTGGTAGAGCACAACCTTGCCAAGGTTGGGGTCGGGAGTTCGAGCCTCCTTTCCCGCTCCATTCTTTCTTACCCTAAGAAATGAATACCAAAGCGCGTCAATAGAGCGCTGTTTAGGCAAATGCATCAATACTGGTGCAGATGCAATGATTAGGCGCGATAGCAAAGCGGTTATGCACTGGATTGCAAATCCACGTAGGCCGGTTCGACTCCGGCTCGCGCCTCCACTTACTCCTGACGTATTTAGTCAGAAGCCCGTTCGCCCGGGTGGTGGAATTGGTAGACACAGGAGATTTAAAATCTCCCGACCTTATGGTCGTGCCGGTTCAATTCCGGCTCCGGGCACCATATCATAGCCCCACACCCTCTACTCAAAGCCATAGCATTCACTACTATGTTTCCAGACTATATTGAACCGGTATTCCGTCCGCCGTCCGAAGGGCGCTCTATGATATTTCAGGTCACGAATGGCTGCTCCTGGAACAACTGCACCTTCTGCGACATGTACACTCAGCCGCAGAAGAAATTTCGTGCCCGCAACGAAGCAGAGGTGCTCGCAGAAATTAAAAATGCGGCAGCGGTAGGCCCGAGATTCGAAAAAGTATTCCTTGCCGACGGCGATGCATTCGTTTTACCAACGAGGCGGCTAGAGACCATTCTCCAGCAGATAAGAGAAAGCCTGCCTTGGGTAAAACGTGTAGGTGCCTACTGCCTGCCCAGAAACATCAGGAAAAAGTCCGCAGACGACCTTAGGCGACTAAAAGAGCTGGGCCTTGGTATCGCTTATGTCGGTGCAGAAAGCGGAGATGATGATGTTTTAACGGCCATATCCAAAGGAGAGACGTATGACTCAACTCTTAACGCTCTGAACAAGCTGAAAGAAGCTGGTATCGCTTCTTCTGTCATGGTTCTCAACGGAATGGGTGGGCGCTCCCTGAGCACCCAGCACGCCATTAATACCGCCAGACTAATGAATGAAGCTCAGCCCGAGTTTCTTTCCACTCTAGTCGTGAGTTACCCACTTGGCCAGGAGCGCGTCGTGCAGGGTTTTACAGAAGCAGGGTTCGACTACGAACTGCCCGATCAACACGAGCTTTTTGTTGAACTCAGAACCTTTATTGATACGCTCGACCTTCGAGATACGGTATTTCGAAGTGACCATGCGTCCAACTATCTTCCCCTTAAAGGAACCCTCGGGGCAGATAAACAGGCTCTACTCTCTCAGCTCGACACAGCCATTAATAGACCAGACTCCATCAGGTTGCGCCAGGAATGGCAAAGAGGATTATAGGGCTCTCTCATGAAGTTAGATGAAATAACCAAAGCGTTCGACCTCGATAAAGTCCAGACCTACCCGATAGATAAGTGGAATCCGCCCCTGTCTGGCGATATTGATATCAGGATCACAAAGGTTGGACGATGGATTCACGAAGGAGGGGAGATTAAGCGCAAGACCCTGGTAAGACTGTTTGCCTCCCTGGTTAAGCAAGAAGGTGATGAGTTCTTTCTCGTTACGCCGGTAGAGAAATGGAAAATCACTGTAGAGGATACCGCTCTGCATGTTATTTCATTGGTAGGGGAGTCAGAGACCGGGGTTGGTGCAGTTCTATCGAATGGCCAGGTGGAGCTTCTGGATGGCGATAGCGAGATTGCACTGACTAAGCTAGATGGGAATGACATTCCAGTTATAACGACTGCGCAAGGGCTGCCTGCACGCTTTTTGAGGTCGGCCTACTACCAGCTACTGGAGATGGGCGAGCTTACAGAGAGCGGCTTCTCGATGCGTTCTGGTCAGAATTTGATTGCCTTTCCTTTGTAAGTGAAGGTAAATGCGTCATATTGTGCCACGTTGATGGCCGGGGCCATGTAAACCCTTGTGTATTGGCTGTAACAAGGTAATTTGCTACTGAGTGTCAGTTGCACAAGTATGGTGCTGGACGTAAACTGATGTAACTACAATAAAAACTTGATGGATCGCCTATCATGAAAAAATCACTACTCGCGGGTTGCATAGCTCTCGCTTCAGCAGGGACTCAGGCTGAACTCTCGCCAATGTCTGAGTTTGAACTGCACAATGTCACCGGTCAGGCTGGTGTAGACATCGAGCTCGACGTTGGTGTGCAAATTGGAGAGATTCGCTACACCGATACCGAGGAGGTCGTTGGCGGCGTCAGCGATGGAGACGGTGGCAGCTTGACTATTTCAGACGTTTACATCGGTGGCGGAGAGAATCGTAGCACTCTCTTTGGCTTTAGCAATCCTGGTAATACTGCCAACCTGAATAATCTGAGATTTAAAATTGACATCGATCAGGACGGCTCTTTGCTTGTTCTCGGTGAGCCCACTTCCGGCGGTGTTGGTGTAGTGGACATCCTCTTGACCACCGGTGAAATAGCGGTCGAAGGTGCAGGCGGTATCAACCGACATGTTCTGGTTGACTCAATCAGCATGTACGGTGGTGCACTCGCCCTTGAGATGCGCGTCGATGGTGCAACTAATGACATCGAGCTCTACACTGCAATCGGCATTGAGGATCTTGATATCGACATGTCGTCTTCTTTCGGAATTGTTATCGAAGACGCAGTTGTTGCAGGTAATGCATATAATGAAAAGCTGGCTGCAAACCGCACGCCCGATGCTAGCGACCGTGTTGCCAAGCTATATGTAAACATGAGCACGGATGTTGCAGATGGTGTGAAGTTTGATTTTGCCTCCCCGTTTGATGATGAGAATGTGATCGACATTCGTATGCCCAGCGTAAGTGTTGGAGGGAGTCAACTGGGCGGCATCGTAATTGATGACCTTCAGTTCCGTGGCGTGTCAATGGTAGTGTCGGGTCACTGAGTCCCGACAATCAGAGCCGCCTTGCGTTTCGAAACGCAAGGGTTAAACAATAAAAAAGGGCCTTTCGGCCCTTTTTTATTGTCTTACATGTTTGGATAGTTAGGACCGCCGCCGCCTTCTGGCGTAACCCAGGTGATGTTCTGGGCAGGATCTTTAATATCGCAGGTCTTACAGTGCACACAGTTCTGAGAATTGATCTGGAAGCGCTGTCCATTCTCATCTTCTACCACTTCATAAACGCCAGCAGGGCAGTAGCGCTGCGCCGGTTCGTTATACTTAGGCAGGTTTTGAGTTAACGGAATGGAAGCGTCGGTCAGCTTCAGGTGGCACGGCTGATCTTCGGCGTGGTTTACGTTACCAACAAAGACAGAGCCGAGCTTATCAAAGCTGAGCTTGCCATCTGGTTTCGGGTAATCGATCTTCTTGCAATCAGCTGCCGGCTTGAGCATTTCATGATCCGCTGTCTTGTCATGCAGCGTAACAGGGATTGGGAAAATGTTCTGATCGATAAAGTTGAATGCAGCACCGCCGAAGGTTCCAAACTTATGCATCGCCGGGCCGAAGTTGCGGCTGCGGTGCAGTTCTTCCCAGGCCCATGAAGCTTCAAATGCAGTGGTGAATTCATTGATTTCGTCATTCGCACGATCAGCCTGAAGGGCTTTAAACATCTCTTCAGCCGCGACCAGACCGCTCTTCATTGCTGTGTGCGTACCTTTGATCTTCGCGAAGTTCAGGGTGCCAGCATCACAACCAATCACCAGGCCGCCCGGGAAGGTCATCTTCGGCAGGCAGTTCAAACCGCCTTTGGCGATTGCGCGTGCGCCGTAAGATACTCGCTTACCACCTTCAAGGTATTGCTTCAGCACAGGGTGGTGCTTCATGCGCTGGAATTCATCGAACGGGCTTACATGCGGATTGCTGTACGACAGATCAGTAATCAGACCGACGACTACCTGGTTGTTTTCAGTGTGATACAGGAAGAAGCCGCCAGTTGAACCTGACTCACTCAATGGCCAGCCAGCACCGTGAAGCACGAGACCTTCCTGGTGTTTGCCAGGATCAATATCCCACAGCTCTTTGATGCCGATGCCGTAGTGCTGAGGGTCTTTGCCTGCATCGAGGTTGAATTTTGCAATCAACTCTTTGCCAAGGTGGCCGCGACAACCTTCTGCAAAGACGGTGTATTTGGCACGCAACTCCATGCCTGGCATGTAGCTGTCTTTTTCCGAGCCATCTTCAGCAACACCCATATCACCTGTAACAACACCCTTGACGACGTCGTCTTCAATGATCAGAGATGCAGCCGGGAAGCCAGGGTAGATCTCCACGCCCAGCGCCTCAGCCTGCTCACCCAGCCAGCGGCACACATTACCGAGAGATACGATGTAGTTTCCATCGTTGTGCATCGGCTTAGGAATCGCCCAGTGTGGAGTTTTGACAGATTTCTCATCGGAAGTAAGGAAGTAAACTTCATCACCTTTGACTGGCGTATTCAGCGGAGCGCCCATCTCTTTCCAGTTCGGAAAGAGTTCAGTCAGTGCGCGATCTTCAATGACCGCACCAGAAAGAATGTGTGCACCAATCTCAGAACCCTTTTCAACCAGGCACACTGAGATTTCCTGGCCTGCTTCTTCTGCCAGTTGTTTGATACGACAAGCTGCCGACAGGCCGGAAGGGCCGCCGCCGACGATGACTACGTCGTATTCCATTACGTCACGTTGCATAGATGATCTCCTCAAATCACGATGGGAGTGCCGCATTCGCGGTCGTTGCTTCACCGGATTGCCCGGTTCGAAAAAATGGTGGCCATTATACGGCGAGAAGGCCATCAGGCAACTTATTTAAAGGAAGAAGTACCGTATTTACTGGCCTGAATCAGTATTGAGAATAGCTCATACTTGACCTCAAGTGTCACAATCCCAATAATGTGGCCCGCTGGAAAGGGTATCGGGCAATGTAATAGCTGCAAAACACCCTTTAATCATCCACTAGAGAATACGAGGAATCTATGAAGGTTCTTGTCGCTGTAAAACGCGTTATCGACTATAACGTCAAGGTACGCGTAAAAGCAGACAACTCTGATGTTGATCTGACAAACGTCAAAATGGCTATGAACCCATTTTGTGAAATCGCCGTAGAAGAAGCCGTTCGCCTCAAAGAGAAGGGCATTGCAACTGAGATTGTTGTAGTTTCAATCGGTCCTAAGGTAGCTCAAGAGCAAATTCGTACTGCTCTGGCGCTGGGTGCTGATCGCGGCATTCTGATCGAAACAGAAGAGAAACTCGAGCCACTGACAGTTGCCAAGCTGCTGAAAGGTGTTGTCGAGAAAGAGCAGCCGCAGATTGTTCTGATGGGTAAGCAAACCATCGACAGCGACAACAACCAGACTGGCCAGATGCTGGGCGCTCTGACCGGCATGCCGCAGGGTACATTTGCTTCTGAAGTTGCCGTTGATGGCGACAAAGTAAACGTTACTCGTGAAATTGACGGTGGTCTGCGTACTGTAGCTCTGAATCTGCCAGCAATCGTTACGACTGACCTGCGCCTGAACGAGCCACGTTACGCGTCACTGCCTAACATCATGAAAGCTAAGCGTAAGCCGCTGGATATTACTACTCCTGCAGACCTGGGTGTTGAAGTTAAATCAACCCTGTCTCTGGTAAAGGTAACTCCACCAGCCGAACGCTCTGCTGGTATCAAAGTCGACAGCGTAGCGACGCTGGTTGATAAACTGAAAAACGACGCGAAAGTGCTCTGAGAGAGGTTGGTGTAATGGCAATTTTAGTAATCGCAGAACACGATAACGCCACTCTGAAAGGCGCTACCCTGAACACTATCACTGCTGCTACCAAAATTGGTGGTGACGTTGAGGTTCTGGTTGCTGGCGCTGGCTGTGGTGCTGCTGCAGAAGCTGCTGCAAAAGTCGCTGGTGTTGCAAAAGTACTCGTAGCAGACAACGCTGCTTACGAATACCAGCTCGCTGAAAACATGGGCGAGCTGGTTGCGGAGCTGGGTAAAGGCTACAGCCACATACTGGCTGCTGCTACTACCACTGGTAAAGACTTCCTGCCACGTGCAGCAGCATTGCTGGACGTAAACATGATCTCTGAAGTGATCGGCATTGAAGGTGAAGACACCTTTGTTCGTCCGATCTATGCGGGTAACGCGATCGCAACCGTTAAGTCTTCTGACAGCATCAAGGTGATGACTGTTCGTGGCACTGCGTTCGATGCAGCCGCAGCAGAAGGCGGCTCAGCAGCTACCGAGTCTGTTGATGTTGCAAAAGACGCAGGCGTTTCTGCGTTCGCAAGCGAAGAGCTGGCCAAGTCTGACCGCCCAGAACTGACCGCGGCAAGCGTGGTTATCTCTGGTGGTCGCGGCATGGGTAACGGCGACAACTTCGAGATGCTGTATAAAGTTGCAGACAAGATCGGCGCAGCTGTCGGCGCATCCCGCGCAGCTGTAGATGCTGGCTTTGTTCCAAACGACATGCAGGTTGGTCAAACCGGTAAGATCGTTGCCCCAGACCTCTACGTTGCTGTAGGTATCTCTGGTGCAATTCAGCACCTTGCCGGTATGAAGGACTCTAAAGTCATTGTTGCTATCAACAAAGACGAAGAAGCTCCTATCTTCCAGGTTGCAGACTACGGTCTGGTTGCTGACCTGTTCGACGCAGTTCCAGAACTGGAATCAGCGCTTTAAGATCACCCCGATCTTAGAAAAAGCCCGGCACTTGCCGGGCTTTTTCGTATTGGCCACATTCAACTGAACAAGTGTCTTGTCATGCTCTTGTCATTTATTTGTAATAGGGTACTTTACATTCCCCTGCTCGGAGAGAGTTGGGCATATATCAACTGACAGATTACATAGGATGTCCCTTTGAAAGTCACCGTCGCTGGCTCCGGTTACGAGTCATTTGTTATCAGCGCCTGTCTCGCCGAAATGGGTAATATCATTACTCACTACTCTCAGACTCCCCCAAGCTCCGTGCACAACATGAGTTTTCATGAGCCCGGACTACCAGCCATGCTGGAAAGCAATACATCAGCGAGACGATTATCTTTTACCGCTGATATTGGGCAGGCGAGTGATTGCGACCTGTGCATACTTGCGCTTGGCCATACCGACGCTGTTGATGAGCAGGCGGTAGCATTTGCAGCTCAGTTCGGTGACGCCCTTAAGACGCCATCCATTCTTGTGAACTCAAGCCCGACGTCGCTGGGAGTTACAGAGAGTATGCTTCAGGCAGCCCAATCTTCAGGAAGTACCGTCAGTATTGTTTGCTACCCGGTCTTCCTCAAAGAAGGTGAGGGTGTTGAAGATTTCATGCGCCCGGATCGTATCATTCTTGGCACTGAAAACTATGAAGTTCGCTCCACGATGGTCTCATTGCTGAGGCCATTCAGCCGCCAGAAAGACCGGGTTACCCCAATGAGTGTCCGGGATGCTGAGCTGACGCGCCTCGCTGCAAGTGCGATGTTAGCCACCCGTATTTCACTGATGAATGAAATTGCGGCAATTGCAGAATCATTTGGAGCCGATATTGAGGCGGTACGCAGTGGTATTGGTGCAGACTCACGGATTGGCTATTCTTATCTTTACCCTGGTGTAGGCTACGGTGGTGTTTGCCTGCCAGGGGATATCAAAGAGCTTATCAATGAAGCAAGCGCAAAGAACATCGAACCAGTGCTCTTGAATGCCGTCCTGCAGCGAAACAGCATGCAACAGAATTGGGCGATGTCGTCATTGACTGATTGCCTTGGCGACCTTCGTGGCAAGCAGATCGCCATATGGGGGCTCGCATTCCGGCCAGAGACGGCCGATGTATCGGGATCGGCTGCCATTGTATTGATTCGTCAACTGCTGGATGCTGGCGCCACCATCGCGGCGTATGATCCTATGGCTATGGAGTCGGCGAGCCAGGCGCTCGGCAATCAACCGGGAGTCACTTTCTGCAATCATCAATATGACGCTCTGACGGAGTCAGATGCGCTGGTATTGATGACTGAGTGGAAGCCGTTTCGTCAGCCAGATTTTAATGCGATAGGGAAGCTCCTTAAGCAACAGGTTATCATTGATGGCCGAAACCAATATGATGCAGCAGCATTAAAACAAGCCGGCTTTACTTATCGCGGTGTTGGTCGCGGTAACAGAGAATAATTAGAGACATGACTGCAGTGCCAGAAGAAACACAAACGGATCAGGGCCAGACTGTATCGGGCGGCAGCCTGGCAGTTCGCTTACCTTTCAGTTTTGCGAAGCGCTATGGCGTATTAGTTGACGCCAGTAGTGACAATATCAACGTACTTCATAAAGAAGGCCTGAACCCCCAAGCGCTTATGGAAGTGCAACGCCATCTGGGCCGTCCGTATAATCTTGAAGCCATCCCTGATGACGAGTTCGATCGTCGCTTAGGGCTTGCGTATCAAAGTGATTCATCTGAGGCCATGGAAATGGTAGAAGGCCTGGGCGATGACATGGACCTTGCCAGTCTTGCCGACTCAGTGCCCGAGACCGAAGATCTGCTTGAACAGGAAGGCGACGCACCGATCAAACGCCTGATCAACGCATTGCTCACCGAAGCAGTGAAAGAAAGTGCTTCTGATATTCACGTTGAAACCTATGAGAAGCGCCTTGTGGTGCGTTTTCGGGTGGATGGCGTATTGCGAGAGGTTGTTCAGCCTAAGAGGGCACTTGCGGCATTACTGGTCTCACGCATTAAAGTGATGGCCAAACTGGATATTGCCGAAAAACGTGTTCCTCAGGATGGTCGCATCGCACTTCGCATCGGCGGAAGGGAAGTGGATGTACGTGTTTCTACGATGCCTTCAAGCCACGGCGAACGCGTGGTTATGCGTTTGTTGGATAAACAGGCAGGCCGACTTAGTCTTGGCCAGCTAGGCATGTCATCTCGTGATCTGCAGACGATGCGCAACATTATCAGTAAGCCACACGGCATCATTCTGGTGACCGGCCCTACAGGGTCAGGTAAAACCACGACGCTATATGGTGCGTTGAGTGATCTGAACGATACCAGCCGCAACATTCTTACGGTTGAAGACCCAGTCGAATATAGTCTTCCGGGTATAGGTCAGACTCAGGTCAACCTTAAGGCAGACATGACCTTCGCCAAGGGCTTGCGAGCGATACTCCGCCAGGACCCCGACGTGGTTATGATCGGTGAAATCCGTGACCTTGAAACGGTAGAAATTGCCATTCAGGCTTCTCTGACAGGGCATCTTGTACTATCAACCCTACACACGAATACCGCAGTTGGTGCAATTACACGATTGCAGGATATGGGCGTAGAGCCTTTTCTCTTGTCATCATCCGTTATTGGTGTGATCGCCCAGCGCCTCGTTCGCGTCTTGTGTACCGACTGTAAAGTCCCTGCCAAGGCGGATTCTGCAGAGTGTGAATTGTTGGGAATCTCTGAGTCAGAGGCGCCCGTGATTTACCATGCGAAAGGCTGCGACAAGTGCAACCAACTGGGCTATCGCGGCCGTCAGGGTATTTACGAAATTATTGAAGTGGATGAAGGCATGAAGACCCGCATTCACGATCAAGTCGGCGAACAGGAGCTAGAAGCTCATGCGCGTCGTCTTGGGCCAAGTATTCGTCAGGATGGTATTCGCAAAGTTCTGGGTGGCCACACCACCATAGAAGAACTGTTGCGAGTAGCGAAAGGTTAATGCATGGCAGCGTTTGAATATCAGGCCCTGGACCTTAAAGGGCGTCAGAAGAAAGGCGTTCTCGAAGGAGATAGCGCCCGTCAGATTCGTCAACAGCTGCGCGAGAAGGGCTGGATGCCGCTCGAGGTGTCACCGACAACGGAAAGACAAGCAAGTGCCGGATTCAGCTTATTTAATCGCGGCCCATCGCTGTCTGTTTCAGATCGTGCACTGCTTACGCGGCAACTGGCCACCCTCATCGGGGCAGGGTTGCCGATTGATGAGTCACTGAAAGCTCTGGCAGATCAGACTGAGCGCCAGAAAACTAAGGCAATGGTACTTGCCATCAGAGCCAAAGTACTGGAAGGCTACACTCTGGCGAAAGCCCTTGAAGAATACCCACGAGCCTTCCCTTTGTTATTCCGATCAACCGTCAGTGCAGGGGAGCACTCAGGAAATCTTGCACCGGTTCTGATTCGTCTTGCAGATTACTCTGAACGTTCACACGAGTCTGCGCAAAATATCCGCAATGCGGCTATTTACCCGGTCCTCCTGACATTTGTGGCGACGGCTTTGGTTATCGGCCTGCTGACCTATGTTGTTCCGGATATCGTCGAGGTGTTCGTAAAAAATGGGCAGAAACTCCCCGGACTGACTCAAGCCATGCTGGATGCCAGTTACTTCCTGAGCAACTACGGCATCTACCTGGCTGCAGTTGTTGTTTTGGCGCTGGTGACATTTGCGCAGCTGATGCGGCAGGAGAGCTTTAAAAGCAAAGTCCATCACCTTGTACTTAAAACCCCTTTTATCGGTCGCTTTGTTCGTGATGTGAATACGGCGCGCTTTGGCAGCACCCTGGCCATTCTGACCAGCAGTGGCCTGCCTCTGGTTGAAGCAATGCGTATTGCCAGCGACGTCGTGCTGAACCTGCCTATCAACCGTTCTCTGAGCGGAGCAACGGCGCGAGTTAGTGAAGGGGGAAGCCTGCATAAATCACTTCAGGAAACACGCTACTTCTCACCCATTATGCTGCACATGATTGCCAGCGGTGAAAGCAGTGGCGAACTGGACAGCATGCTTGCTCGTACGGCAGAACAGCAGGAAAAGGCTCTGGAAAGCACGGTGTCAGGCCTGGTATCTATCTTTGAGCCCATCATGCTTTTGTTTATGGGCGGCGTCGTAGCGCTTATTGTCGCTGCGATCATGCTACCAATTCTCGAACTACAACAAATGGTGCAATAGGAGCTAATTCATGCGTCAGTCTTTAGGTAAGAAACAAAACCAGCGTGGTTTCACACTCATTGAAGTTATGGTCGTTATCGCAATTATTGGCGGCATCCTCGCCATGGTAGCCACCAATATCATCGGCTCAGCGGATCAGGCTCGCGTGGATACAACGAAGAATCAGATCAAGTTGATTGAAGGTGCACTGGATATGTACAAGCTGCACAACTTCCGCTACCCGACCACTGAGCAGGGCCTGGAAGCGCTGGTACAGAAGCCTTCTTCATCACCAGAGCCTAAAAACTATCAGAACGGTGGCTATCTGAAGGGCGGCAAGATGCCTGTCGACGCGTGGGATAACGAATTCCTGTACTTCGAAGATAAAGGCAAATACGAAATCATTTCACTCGGTTCCGATCAGGCCGAGGGTGGTGAAGGCGACGCGGCTGACATCAGCAATCTGGATATCTGATCAGCATGAAGCAGCGCGGTTTTACACTGGTTGAAGTTATGGTGGTGCTGGTCATTGTTGGCCTGCTTCTCTCCATGGTGAACCTCAATTTCAGTGACCGCGCAGCTCAACAGGAGGCTGAGCAGTTCGCTCAGAAGCTCGACGTCGCGTTCAACAGATACCGCGAAGAGGCCGTATTTCAGAACCTCGACCTCGGTGTCGCCTGGATACCCGGCGAGCTTAATCTGGTCGGTTTCTACGACCTCAGGCAAAAGAGCGTGGCTGAGGGTTTGACCGAAGAAGAGCTGTCACGGCTTTCCGAGAACCCCTGGGCGCCGATAGATGCTGCCCTGGCACAATCAATGGTCATTCCTGAAACGCTCGATATTCGCATTCTTGTTAACGATGATGAGCTTGAGCCGCCAGAAGAACCTGACGAAAACGGTGCTGTCCCGGCGTTGATATTCCTGTCGTCGGATGAATACATTCCGTTTGTTGTCGAGTTGACCCACCCTGACGATGAAAGCTTCGTTATTCGCCTCATCGGCGACGGCATAGGCCCAGTCAGACGACGTCTGGAGCGCCTCGATGTCTGACAGACAAAGATTACGTACCAGTCAGGCAGGGTTTACTCTTCTCGAAGTGATGGTTGCCGTCGCAATATTTGCTGGCATCGCCATTACCATTTCCGATACCGCGAGCATGCGGGTTAACAACCTGCTCACCATGCGCACGATGACGATGGCCTCATTTGTCGCAGAAAACCGCCTCACAGACATCAGACTGACGGGTATACCACCGCAGCCCGGTGAGACTAACGATATTGTCGAAATGGCAGGTCAGGAATGGCACCTGCTGACCGAGGTGACAAAGACGCAATTCCCGGGCCTCGTTCGTATTGATGTCGCGGTAGCCCCCGAAATTACACCTGACAACCCGGTCATTAACTTATCGACGATCATGGGGCCCAATTGATGATCGCTCGTGGATTTACTCTACTTGAAGTGCTCGTTGCGGTTGCCATTTCTGCCACCGTAGGCATCGCCGCCGTTCAGTTACTCAGCAATATCTCTGGAGTAAACAAAGCATCCATTGATAAAGCCGATGATCTGGCCGCATTGCAGCGCCTGAATCAGGTGATGGGGCGGGATCTTGCACAGTATATAAATCGTCCTGTGCGTGACGAGTACGGGGATACTATTCCGGCGCTCATGATCGGCTCGGGCGATTACCCGGTTGAACTTACGATTGCTGGCTGGAGAAATAACCCAGTCACCGAGGATCCACGATCAACCTTGCAACGCATCGCTTACAGAACGGAAGATATATTCTCGGAGGCGTGCGAGCCTGCTCTTGAACGTATTGCCTATGAGCAGGGACTCGATCCTGATGATGCAGACGTTGAAGGAGAATGCCTGGTTCGTTATTACTGGAAAGTTCTGGATCGCGGAGACGTATCAGACCCTCTCGCTCAGGTGGTCTATGACTTGATTGAAGAGGTTCGCTTTGAGGCGGTGGTATCGACACCTTCAACTACCGACATTCCGGAGCTTAATGCCGTTGATTACTGGCCTCCCGTCACTGACGTAGAAGGCGCTCGCATCGCTGCGATTAAGGTGTTTTATACGGCGCCAGGATACGGGGAAATAATGCGACAGTGGCCGGTTAGCAATGAATAAGCTCTCTAGACCTCATTCATCGCAGGGCGGGATGGTCCTGTTGATGGTTTTGCTGATATTTTCGGTTGTCGCTATTCTTGCAACCTCAATGATTGAACGTCAGGCCATTGATATTGAGCGTTCTCAGACCCTTTTTACGCAGCAGCAAGCCCGGCTTTACGCACTTGGGGCTGAATCGGCAACGCGCACAGGTCTTTTCATGGATTGGGAGGCCGATAGCGGAATTGACCACGCAGCCGAAGAGTGGAACATTGAAAGGACGTTTCCGCTCGATCCCGGTGTAATCACTATACGGATACAGGATGCACAGGGACGGTTTAACCTCAACAGTCTTCTGCCAGGCGGCAATGCCACTGTTTATGAACAGCGCTTCCGTAATCTGCTGAGCTTGCTGGGGATTGAGGTAAACATCGCCAGCGACTGGGCCAAATGGCTAAATCAGGAAAGCAACGTCGACAGCAAGTACCTGTCGATGGACCCCGGCTACAGGCCCGCTTACCAGGCCTGCAGCCACAGCAGTGAGCTAATGCTTATTGAGGGCGTTGATCTGGATGTCTACGCCAAGCTCGAACCCTATATAACCTGCTTGCCCGCAGCCGTTCAGTTGAACGTAAACACGGCACCGGATTTCGTACTTGCAGCACTCGACAGCAGACTGACGCTGACCGATGCAGAACAGATCATCGCTGGGCGAGGCGGTGAGGGTTATCGTACTGTTCAGGATTTTCTGGGCTCCGCTCCGATAAGCAACCTCAGGACAGAGGCACCCGGAGATGACGAATCCGGCAGGGCAGAGACTGTAACGCCGATGGCGGAAACTGACTTTTCGGTGACGACTGAATACTTTGAAATGTTCGCACGTATTGATCTTAACGGCCGGATAGGTACTGTAGAAGCTTTGATACGGCGAAATATAGCCGATGGTAAGATGGACACCATCAGAAGAGACTTTTCCCGCCGGGCTGCACGTGAAGCCTGGTGATAAGCACGTGTAAGAGTAACCAATGAATAGTAAAAATAACCGGGTTGAATGGGTTGCAGATCAAGGGGTCTGGCTTATTTCGGAAGCCGCAGGTAATCCACCACGTAATTTAGAGGACTGGGCTGAAGAACAAGCCGACTTGGGTAATGTCTCTCTGGTGCTTTCCGCAACCAACTACGCAACACACTGGGTCTCTTTGCCGGGTGTGAAAGGCCGCCACCTTAATCGGGCATTACCCTTTGCGCTCGAAGATGTCCTTATCCGAGATATCAGTGACTACACCGTTATCCCGGGTGGAAGCCTGGGTGGGAAGCACAAAGCGTACGTTGTGGAATCTGATCTGATTGACCGGCTGATTGAATTGCTTGCTATCCACCATCTTCGCCTGAGTTCGTTGCAACCAGAAACGGCGGGATACGCAGGCAATCAGATGTTGCGTGCGAATGATGGCTGGGTCGTCAGCCTCCAGGGTGTATTTGAAGGTTGGGTTCCAGACTCAGCACTGCCAGCAGTGCTCGATGGCGTAGGAGACAAGGTCGCTGGCGCCGCGCTGTCCATCAGTGCGTCGTCAATGGATGAAGGTAATCTTCTGAAGACTACGATCTCGAGCGGCTACCCAGATTCTTTCGATAGCATAATGGTCAGTACTGGAAAGTCCGAACCAGGAGACTCGACAGTTTCTCTTCTCCAAGGCAAAGCAGCCAATGTAGGCAGGGAGAAAAAACCGGCTCCTTGGTGGACCGGAATCGCCAGCTTTGCAGCGATATTTGCAGTGTTCGCCTGTGCGTTTCTTATCGTGGAAAATCATCGCACTTCTGAGCAAATTGAAATGGTCTCCAGCAGCAGCAAAGACCTCTATAAGCGATGGTTCCCGGGTGAGTCGACTAGCAATTACGAATCAAGGTTCAGACGCAAGCTTCGCAGCGGTGGCGATACAGCAGACAGCGCTGGGTTTGATAGTCTGATGGGTAGCGTTTCTGCGGCCTGGGCCGGACTGGACCAGAGCAAAGGCGCCGTTTCCATTCAGAGTATCCGGTACTCTGAGCGCATAGGTGAATTTCTTATAGATGTCGACGCGCAACAGCAGTCTGATCTTCAGGCGCTCAAGGCTGCCATCGAAGCCCGGGGGCTGACCGCAGAGATATCATCAGCGAAAGCTGATAAAGATGTTGTCAAAGGACGCCTGAAGGTAGGAGGAGCGGCATGAAGGCTGTCGATAAATTGCGCTCAGCGCTCGAAACCGACCCGCGTATTCAGCAAGCGAAAGACTGGTATCAATCACAGACCCCGCGAGATCAACTCATAGTTCGCGGTGTAGCGATACTACTGGCGATCAGCCTCGCATTTTTGGTGTTGGTACTGCCTTTGATTCAACAGAATTCTGAACTCAACACGACATTGAATGCCAAGGTGGGCTTTTATAACACCATGGCTGACAATGCCGATCGTTTCGCTCAGGGTGGCGGTGCCAGTGCGGGTGCGTCCAATACGCCGCTGCTAGCGCTGGTCAGCCAGCAGGCTCGTAAAAGCGGTGTTACTTTGACCCGATACGAGCAGGACGGAGACTCTCTCAGAGTCTGGGTTGATGGTGTCGCCTTTGATGACGCAATCTCCTGGATGGAGGCGCTTGGACGCCAGTTCGGTGTCAGGGCAACTCAGGTCAACATTGACCGGATAAACGATGCTGGCCGGGTAAATATTCGCGCTACTTTTTCTAAATAATACGGTTGGCAGCATCAAAGTATTTCAATAGGGGTGTAGATCATGTCTGAACAATATGACCTGGTGGTTATCGGTGCAGGTTCCGGGGGCGTTCGGGCAAGCCGTATGGCAGCTGCAACAGGTGCGAAAGTGGCAGTCATCGAGGATATGTTTCTGGGTGGTACATGTGTAAACGTTGGCTGTGTCCCCAAAAAGCTATTCGTATACGCCAGTCAGTTCAAAGGCCATATTGAGCACTCGAGTGGTTTTGGTGTTGATGCAAGTTTCAATGGCTTTAACTGGCCCAGACTGAAAGAGAATAAAGATAACGAAATCAATCGTTTAAATGGTATTTATAAAAATATTCTCGAAGGTCCAGGCGTTGAAATCATCCGTGGTAGAGGCACTGTAGCAGGCCCGGGCAAAGTCGAGGTTAACGGTGAAATTCTTGAAGCAAAAAGAATTCTGATCGCAACAGGTGGATGGCCTTTCAAGCCCGATATTCCAGGTGGTGAGCTTGCCCTCGATTCCAATGACGTGTTCGCCATGGAAGCGCTGCCGAAGAGAATTGTCGTCGTCGGCGGTGGCTATATTGCTGTTGAATTCGCAGGCATTTTTAATGGGCTGGGCTGCGACACTCAATTACTGCACCGGGGCGACCAGATACTTCGGGGTTTTGACAATGAGGTCAGGCGCTTTGTCACTCAGGAAGTCACCAAGGCTGGGGTAAAAATCCGCACCCAGACGGATGTAGAAAGAATCGAAAAAGATGGTGATGAAAAAATCTGCCATCTCTCTGACGGCTCTACACTGCGTTGCGATATGGTGATGATGGCGACTGGTCGCCAGGCAAAGACTGCAGGGCTTGGTCTGGAAGAGGCCGGCGTCGAGCTTCGTAAAAACGGCAGCATCATTGCCAATGAACGATTCGAAACAAGCGTCCCCGGCATTTATGCTCTTGGTGATGTCATTGATACCCCAGCATTGACGCCAGTTGCTCTCGAGCAGGGCATGGTATTTGTCGATCAGCAGTTCGGCGAAGGTAAGCGCACGTTGAACTACGAGCTCATTCCAACAGCCGTTTTCTGCCAACCCAACATCGGAACGGTAGGCATCTCGGAGGAAGAAGCCGGGGAACGCTTCGCCGGAGATGTTGATGTTTACACGTCAGAATTCCGCGCTTTGAAGCATACCCTCAGTGGATCTTCTGAACGCACACTGATGAAGCTCATAGTGAGAAGGTCAGATGATCTGGTGCTTGGTGCGCACATGGTGGGTGACGAGGCAGGTGAAATCATACAGGGAATCGCGATTGCGATGCAGGCTGGCGCAACTAAATCTCAGTTTGACGCCACCCTGGGAATACACCCCACAGGTGCTGAAGAATTTGTCACGATGAGATCCGTCAGTCGCGAACTGTAGTGCACACTTGCGGGGCGGTCGGGGACGGCTTGGCAGCAGCCCCGGATACGCACCGAAGTGCGCATAAAAGCCCCCAGCAAGTGAGGGCACTGGTTATTGATCGGGGAAGTGGCTCAGCACAGTTATCCGCAAAAAACCAACCTCACACTATCGAGGATAAGCTGGGAGCCCTTGATCGCTTCAAGCACGCTATCGCGCTCTGATTCCAGCGCAGCAACTTCTGAGCCCGACACTGCGCCATTGCCTTTCGAGAGCGCCTTAAGTCGATCAATTCTGACCTCATACGCCTCCTCAGCTTTGCCTGATGCACGATCTACCATTTTGCCTAACTGGCCCATGCCCATTTTTTCCAACTTACTGATCAGTGGCCGCACCTGAGCTTCTTTTTGCTCGACCAGCCCACGAGCTGTGCCGCGTTTAAGGGGCAGTACGAACTGACCGAGGTCGGGCTCGTTAACCTTAAGATCACCCGTTGGCGTCATTGTCAGGTGCATCGCGTCAGGCGGAAGGAATCGTTCAATCTGCAAGGCGCGGGCAGCGGGGCAAACGGCAGCGAACTGTAATTGAATAAAGCAGTCACCAGTTGTGAAATCATGATTCTCGATATAACCAACGGCCGCGTTGCCAACCGGGCTGGTAGTCAGAAGCTCTAGCGCCTGATCAACAAACGGATGCTCCCAACTCAGGAACTGAACATCATCCCGGCTCAGAGCGACGTCACGCTGAGTCGTCGCCATAAACCCATCTTCAGGCAAGTGCGGCAGGTCTGGCACCAGCATATGATCGCCCGGCGCGATAGAAATACACGCACCGCCAAGGTCGGCAACTTCGAGGCCGAACGCATCTGCGAATAACTCGATAAAGTCATTCAGCTCCGCTTCATCTTCAATATGCTGAATGGCCATTTCCTGGGCCTGGCGACGAGCGCGCCCGGGAGGGCACGAGTGAATTTCGAGCAGTCTGTCACGCCCTTGTTCGTATTGTGCTTCAAGCGCCTGCCGTTCTGCCGAAATAGTAGCGGCCAGAGAATCAGCCGACTCGTCCGCGAGCACGACGGCCTTTATGTTGCCCTCGTATTTTTCAAGTATAGGCTGAGCAGTTGGATTCGGGTGGCTGAAACAGTCAAAAGCCTCGTGAAGCAGGCGGGCCCAGCGCTCTGTCGCGTGGTTTTCGAAGACAGGTATGTGAATATTAATATCTTTCTTCTGTCCAATCCGGTCGAGACGACCAATGCGTTGCTCAATAAGGTCGCAGTTAAACGGCAAATCGAACAGAACCAATTGTGAGGCGAACTGGAAGTTACGTCCCTCACTGCCGATTTCTGAGCATATAAGAAGCCTGGCTCCCTGATCCTGGTCAGCAAAGTAGGCTGCAGCGCGATCGCGCTCTACCATATCCATGTGTTCATGGAAGACTGAGCACGGTACAGCGTGCTTCTCCCAAAGGTACTTCTCAAGATCAAGCACGGTGTCTGAGTCGTGCGTAATCAGAACGAACTTCTCTGACTTATTTTGAGCCAGCATTTCAAGCAGCCAATCAACGCGACTATCAGCCGCACACCAGTCGTAAAGACCCAGTTGAGGGTGTAATTGATCAGGGCTATCTGCAAAGTCAGCGGGCAGTGGCAGCGGAATAATATCCGGCAATCGGGAAGGGAAACCGGCAACACCGTGACGGGTATTGCGGTAGAGCGCTCGTCCAGGGCCAAACCGATCGATAAGAGCATTCAGAGCGCGCTCATCAGAGTCCTTCTCATGATCTGCAATGCTGGCATCCAGAAGCGCCTGCTGATCGCTGGTCAGTTTACCACCAGCATCGAGCGCTGATGCCAATTCAGCATATGGCCGATACTTATCCTGCTGTTCAAGGAAGGCCGCCAGAGAAGGATAACGATCAGGATCCAGCAGGCGAAGACGGGCATAATGACCCTCAATGCCGAGCTGTTCAGGAGTTGCCGTCAGCAGAAGCACTGACGGTGCAATCATTGAAAGCTGCTCTACCAGTCGGTAGCCGTCATCCTGATGATCAGGAGACCACTGCAAGTGGTGCGCTTCATCGACCACAACCACATCCCAGTCCTCAGACAGCGCCTCGGCTGCTCCGATATCTGTTGTTGCCAGAGACAGCGGACAGATAAACATCTGGCCAGAAGAAAATCCGTTACCTTCGATAAAATCGGCTTCTGTCGCGACATTGAAGTGAAGATTGAAGCGGCGGACCATCTCTACAAGCCACTGATGCACAAGGTGATCGGGCACCAGAATAAGGACTCGCTGCACGCGATGCAGTCGGACCAGACGATGCAATATCAGACCTGCTTCGATGGTTTTACCTAGCCCGACTTCATCGGCAAGCAGAACGCGAGGCAGCGCGTCCTGAGTGGTCTGCTCTGCAATATGCAACTGATGTGGCAACAGGTTAGTACGCGCGCCCAGCAAACCATAGTAAGGGCGGCTACGTAACTCCGCGATTCTGGAAAGAGCAGACTGCCTCAGCTCGAACAGATTGTTATTATCTATCTGCCCGGTAAACAATCGATCGGAAGGCGCATTCAACTGAATCGCAGCGGCTAGCATGGTTTCAGGGATATCCCGGTCGCCATTACCGTAAAAGAGAATGTCGTCTATTTCGGTGACTTCAGTAACTGTAAACAGAGTGCCATCCTGAAGTGGAACTTCATCCCCCGGCGCAAATCGTATGCGGGTCAGGGGAGCCCCCTGGATAGAATAAGTTCTCGACTCATCCGTGACAGGGAAGTAGACGGTGACCATTCTGAAATCGACACTTTGAATAAGCCCCAACCCCAGATCTGTTTCGGCTTCACTGATCCATCGCTGACCAACTACAAACATAGCTTATAAATAACCTGATATATCGCGTGATACGCCGCCGGAAAGTGCGGCGAATGAGAGGCCGCGAATTTTACCCGATACACGGTTATATTCCTACCTAAAGGCTCCGACTAAAGGCACTGGCAGACCAGTACCTTCCCGATTATTCAGGGCCTGCACCAATCAAATGGCATAGTGCACGAGATTCAGGCGACGGGTGCGCTTTCGATACTCGAGTGTAGAGCCTGGCCAGTTGTTAGTGTTTTTACCGGTATCTGTCTGATACCAACTGGTACACCCCTGGGCCCAAACCGTAGATTTCATTCGCTCCTGTATCTCGCGGTTGAACTCATCCTGAACGTTCTTGCGCAAGTTAAGAAATCGCAGATTGGCACCCTTCATCTTCTGAACTGCATCCAGGATGTACTCAATCTGGCTCTGAAGCATGTAAATAATGGAATTGTGACCCAGATTAGTATTCGGCCCGTACAGCATGAACATATTAGGAAAGCCGCTTACAGTAAGACCAAGATATGCTTCAGCACCCTCGGCCCAGGCTTGTTTTAGCAGCTGACCATCGAGCCCAGCTATCTTCATGGGCGCAAGAAAGTCTGTTGCGGCAAACCCAGTACCGTAAATAATGGCGTCTACCTCGCGCTCCTTCCCATCACACGTCTTTATGCTACTCGGTAGAATTTCTGCAATACCCTTATCAACCACTTCGACCTTTGGATCAACAAGGGCTTTGTACCAGTGATTTGAAATAAGAATGCGTTTGCAACCAATAGGGTATTCAGGTGTAAGTCGACTTCTTAGGTCAGCATCTTCAACGGATGCACGCAGGTGCCTCCGAAAAACCCGATCAACAATCGACGAATCGTTCACCCGAAAATTCAGACCAAGCTGGCGCAGCTCGTGGTAACTATATTGCCACCCCCTATCCAGAGTCTGTAGAAGAGGGAAGTTACGAAACAACGCTTTCTTCAATCTTCCATACCTTTTGTCAGGCTTGGGCAAAACATAAGGAGCCGATCTCTGATACACATCAATATGAGCAACCTGAGACAGAATTTCAGGTATAAACTGGATAGCACTGGCCCCTGTGCCGACGACAGCGACTCGCTTACCCTTGAGGTCGTAGTCATGATCCCATCGGGCCGAATGAAATGTTTTACCCGCAAAAACACTGCTGCCTTTCAGGTCTGGATACGCTGGGCGGTTCAGCTGGCCTACAGCGGCCACCATAATCATCGCACCATGAACCTCCCCTTCAGCAGTACGCAACATCCAAACTGAATCAGACTCATCGAATTCTGCACTGACGATCTCGGTATTGAATCGTATGTGCTGTCGGATGCCGTACTTATCAGCGCAGTGGCGCAAATATCCATGGATCTCATCCGCTGTCCCGAAGCGATTATTCCACCCCAGTTCCTGCTCAAATGAGAAAGAATAGAGATGAGAGGGTACGTCACACGCGGCTCCCGGATAGGTATTGTCACGCCATACTCCACCTACATCGCTCGCTTTTTCAAAGATAGTGAAGTTATTGATGCCAGCCTTTTTTAGCTGAATCGCCAAGCCCAGCCCGCCAAAGCCTGAACCAATAATTGCAATACTTATATCATCTTTGCTTGTTGTGTCTTTTGCTAATGCCTTCGATCTCACCGCGGCCTTCCTATCTTGTTTTTTCGATTTAACGAAGATTACCCAAGGAAGGCTTGCTGTCCGATACCTTGCCGGGACAAAATATCGTTAAAACAGGACACATAAAGAGCAGAGAGCAACGAATGACCCAATGGAATTTCCAGCGAAGCGTTACCAGTGTGCGCCTGATGTGTGAGTTCGCAACGGAGCAGGGAATATCCATTGGATCACTACTGGCAGGAACTGGGTTGGGCCAACATCAATTACTAGAACCAAACTCGACGGTTTTAGCCGAGCAGGAGCTCAGGGTTATTGCGAACCTGGTAGCCACACTGGGCGACGCACCAGCAGTGGGAATAAGGACAGGAATGCGATACCACTTCACCGCTTTTGGCGCACTCGGTTTCGCAATTGTCAGTAGTCGCGACATGCGCAGCGCCCTCGATGTCGCCCTGCAACATTTCCATCTCACGTTTGCCTTTACCCGGTTCGAGGTTGTCGAAGATGGGGAGGATTTATGCGTCTACATACACGACGAAAACCTCCCCAAGGACCTGGCTCAATTTATTGTCGAGAGGGATGTCTCAGCACTAATTACCGTTGCCCGTGACTTATATGATTTGAGACCGATGACAAGAAGGGCATCATTCAAGACTTCAGCGCCATGCGACGTATCAATCTATGAATCATTACTCAGCACAAGTCCCGAGTTCGGATGCAGTGAGAATTGCGTGCGATTTGATCGTTCTATATTCGGTAACCCCTTACCGCAAGCCAATGAGCTTGCCCATAGTGCAGCCATAGATCAATGTCGGCAACTACTGGAACTCCGCCGAGGGCGAGAGGGATTTTCAGCCGCCGTAAGAGATCAGATAATGGTCAGGGCAGGCTGCATGCCAACGATGGATGAAATCAGCGCGTCTCTTCATATGACTCCTCGAACCTTGCGGAGACGACTTTCCGTTGAAGGGGTAACCTTTACCGAGCTCCGCGAAGAAGTGAGGATGTCACTTGCGGACGACTTGCTCTCTGGGCCACAGCTCAGCATACCTCAAATTGCTGAGAGACTCGGATACGCCGAGCCGACGAGCTTCATCAATGCATTTAAGCGCTGGCATGGAACAACGCCACATTCGTACCGCTTAAAAAGCAGGGGTTAGTCGATTTTAATAGAACAGCAGGCCGTTAGTGGATTGAAACATAACATAGCAACACCTACATTACTTCCGATAATTGTTATTATCGGAATAGATAAGACATCCGATATTCCGGTGAAACACACCAATAAATACTCAGATTTTCCTCGATTCTCCCTTGATAACTGTCACTAAAACTGTCACTGAGTTATCCGTGCCAAGCCCGACTTTGAACTGCAGACTCTCACGCTGACACGGTCTCGAATTACCATGAAGAAGCAGCCGAAACAACCCTTGGTACAACGTCACATAAATCATCATCAGCTTCACATAAAACAGACCAGCCTACTAGTGAGCACCAATGATCCCACAAGGTCAGTCCGGACAAAAGCATCCCAAAAAACAACATAAGAACTGTTAAATACATTTAATATCAACGACTTAAAAGCGTAAATTAAAGCCCAAAAGCATTAACAGAACGAACAAGGGATTCATAATGGGACTCTGTTCACCACTGAGAAGCGCCACTCCTCATTCTTGTAATAACAACACAATACAAAGTGATGACCCGGCAATCATGCGGCCATGGGCACCAAACAAATGTCTATAGCTTTCACCATACCGAGCTGTAGTCCAATCGTTTATCAGTACTTGCTACTTCCGATAATTTAAAGCACAGTTCAAGACGCTTACAGGCAGACAAACTCAAACAACACGATCAATCTCTCACATCATGAAAACTGACGTCCTGACACCAACACCACTGATCGACCAGCTCGAGGAAATCAGCAACCCTCTTTCCTACGCGCGTAAGACTCTTGCGAGTTACGGCGCCAGCCCGTCAGAGTCGTTTGATGACCTTATCCATACGATTACGTTTCTGCAGGCCTACAATGGCTCAACCGCAACCTTTAACAGTTATCGCCGCGAAACAGAAAGGCTACTTCAGTGGAGCTGGATGATTCAGAAGAAGTCTCTTGGTGAGCTCGCCCGTCAGGATCTTGAAGCTTATATTCATTTTTGCCAGAACCCACCCAAAGCCTGGACAGGCTCCGTCCAGGCGCCGAGATTTCTGTCAAAGAATGGAGAGCGTACTGCAAACCCCAAATGGCGCCCTTTTGTGAGCAAGGCTGACAAGCTGGGCAACGCACCCTCAATGGCGTTATCTCAAAAGTCGCTCCAGTCTTTGTTTGCGGTTTTGTCGACCTACTTCAATTTTCTGATCCAGGAAGACTACCTGAAACTCAACCCCGTCTCGCTGATTCGCCAAAAGAGTAAGTTCCTTCAGCGCCATGCATACCAAGAGCCGGTACGACGACTTTCAAACCTGCAATGGGATTTCATTTTAGAGACTGTTGAACAACTCGCCGAGACATCACCCGAAGAACACGAAAGAACACTCTTTATTATGAAATGCCTGTTTGGCATGTATCTCAGGATATCAGAGTTAGTGGCAGACGAACGTTCTGCGCCGGTGATGGGTGATTTCCAACAAGATCAGGACGGAAACTGGTGGCTAAGGGTCGTAGGCAAAGGCAATAAAGCGCGGATGGTCACGGTATCCGACGACATGATGTCTGCACTGCGTAGGTACAGGACTCACTTATCACTGCCGCCGATGCCCTATGTGGGAGAGCAAACACCGCTTCTGCCGAAACTCAGAGGACGCGGGCCTGTCACTAGTACGCGCCAAGTGCGCTATCTGGTGCAGCGATGCTTTGATATGGCCTACGACAGAATGTCAGATCAAGGGTTGAAAGAAGAGGCTCAGGAGTTGAAAGTTTCAACCGTTCACTGGCTGAGGCACACAGGTATCTCCGAAGACGTAAAGTTCCGACCTAAAGAGCATGTTCGCGAAGATGCAGGTCACGCCAGCATGGCAACAACCGATCGTTATATAGATACAGAAATGCGCGAGCGCCATGCCAGTGCTCGCCATAAGAAACTTAAGCCTGAGCTGTGAGCTCGGTGCAGGTAAAACACTAAACAGGTTAGAAAACCGGAGAGCGGCTGGCGTTCTCCGGTTATTTTCAGGACCGGTCAGTGCATGTACTGACCACCGTTGGCAGAGACGTTTGTACCTGTAATGAAGCTCGCGTCCTCATGAGCCAGGAAGCTCACTACACGGGCGATATCCTCTGGCTTACCGAAACGCCCGACCGGGATATTCTTGCGAATCCCCTCGCGAATCTCCTCTGGCACTTCCATGATCATTGGCGTCGCAATATAGCCCGGAGAAATGGTATTTACCGTCACGCCTTTACTGGCAACCTCCTGAGCGACGGCTTTGGTAAAGCCGTGCATACCGGCTTTCGCTGCAGAGTAGTTAGCCTGACCAAACTGCCCTTTCTCACCATTGACTGAACTGATGTTAATGATTCGCCCATAGCCGTTAGCGAGCATGTCATTCACTACCATCCGCGTCATATAAAACACGGAGGTCAGGTCAGTATTGATAACATCGACCCACTGCTCCTGATTCATCTTCCGCAGCGTAGAATCGCGGGTAATGCCGCCATTGTTCACTAGTACATCAATCGTACCGAAGTCGCGTTTGATTCCTTCAATGCAGGCTTCACATGACTCCCATTCGGTAATATTGCCGAATGCCACAGGGATATCGTACCCCTCGGCCGCCATCTGCTCTTGCCACTTCTGAGCTTTTTCGTGCTTACCGCCCGAATAGTACCCAGCAATGACCTGATAACCGTCATCCACAAGTTTTTTGCAGATAGCCGATCCTATGCCACCTGTACCACCAGTAACGAGTGCAATACGCTTCGCCATTTCCTACTCCTTCAGTTCACTTCGTGCTGTAGACGTGTTTTAACTTCTACTAATGAAACTAGTGTTACCCTGCAGCTTTGTGAACATCAGTGGCTGAAATTGTCACTAGTCCTGCCCTGTTGATATGGCAATGTTGCCACTGTCATTGCAGTGTAAATCCTCATGACTCCGACCGACGCATTATGACTCTGACCAACGCTCGGCTATAATGCCGCGTTTTGCACCTACCCCCGGTCCGTCATGAAGTTTGTTGTAAAGCTATTCCCTGAAATCACTATCAAATCCAAGTCTGCAAGAAAACAGATGACCAAGATTCTTCGCCAGAATCTGCAGGTGCTGTTCCGTCAGCACATGTTGTCGGCAGATGTGCAGAATAAGTGGGATAGCCTGCTGATTATCATGAATCAGGAAGACGACGTTTCAAGACGAAAGGCCATCGACATCCTGAGTCATACACCGGGTATTGGCTTCTCGCTTGAAATTGGCGAGTACGAATTCGAGACACTTGATGACGCGTATCAGCGTGTAAGAGATGAATACCGCGAAAGAGTCGCTGGTAAGAGTTTCTGCGTGCGCATCAAGCGGGCCGGCCATCATGATTTCACCTCTCATCAGGCGGAGATATACATGGGCGGCGGCATACTCAAAGAGACAGATGCCGTTTCTGTGTCGCTCAAGAATCCTGAGGTCGTCGTTAACGCAGAAATACGTAACGACAGAGTTCAGGTAGTACGCCAGCAAATAAAAGGACTTGGGGGCTACCCTCTGGGCAGTCAGGGCGATGTTCTGTCACTGATCTCTGGAGGGTTCGACTCGACGGTAGCCAGCTACCTGATGACGCGGCGTGGACTTAAAACTCACTTCTGCTTCTTTAACCTCGGCGGTAGCGCCCACGAAATAGGTGTTAAGCAAGTCGCCCATTATTTGTGGAGTACCTACGGAGAGTCGCACAAAGTTAAGTTTGTGACGGTACCTTTCGAAGAAGTAGTGACTGAAATTCTGACTAAGGTAGAGACCAGCCAGATGGGCGTTGTGCTTAAGCGAATGATGTTCCGCGCTGCATCACGTGTTGCGGATGATCTGCGCCTCCCTGCCCTCGTCACCGGTGAGGCGGTCGCTCAAGTAGCATCGCAAACCATCACTAATCTAGCTGTCATCGACCGGGTTACCGATCACATGGTGCTACGCCCACTGGCCGCCATGGATAAGCAAGAAATCATCAACACCGCACGCCGTATTGGCACCGAGGCGTTCGCTGCAAATATGCCTGAATACTGTGGTGTAATCTCGGTCAATCCGACCACCATGGGAGACCGGAAACGCGTCGAAGAAACCGAGTTAAATTTCGACATGGCGGTACTTGAAGATGCACTGAGCCGTTCAGTCACTCAGCGAATCGACGATGTAATTACTGAGGCCGAGAGTGGCCTTGAAGATGTCCCGATTGTCGAAACACCAAAGCTCAATGACATTATTGTCGATATTCGACACCCGGCTGAATCCGCAGACAACCCTCTCCAGTTGACCAACAATCGTGTGTTGGAAATACCATTTTACGAACTGGAATCCCGGCGCACCGAGTTCAATGACGAGCACAGGTATTTGCTCTATTGCCAGAAAGGCACCATGAGCCGCATTCATGCCCATCACCTGAACATCGACAGCACGATATCATTCGGCATTTTCAATGAACCCGACATCCGACGTCCTCTCACTGATGCACAACAGAAGGAGCCAGCTAATGCCTAAAGTCGTGAGCTTTAACATCAACGGCGTTCGAGCACGACCACATCAACTGGAAGCCATCCGCGATCAGTTAGCCCCGGATATCATCGGCTTACAGGAAACGAAAGTTCACGACGAACAGTTTCCGGCCGATGTTGTTCAGGAAATCGGCTATCACGTTGAGTTTTTCGGTCAAAAGAGTCATTACGGCGTAGCCCTTCTCAGCCTCAACGCTCCGGAGTCCGTACAAAAAGGCTGGCCCTGGGATGACGAGGACGCCCAAAAACGTCTGATTCATGCGGCGTATCGCATCGACGGTGAGCTCTGGCATGTCATTAATGGCTACTTTCCGCAGGGTGAAAGTATCCATCACGAAACAAAGTTCCCGGCGAAGCGTAAGTTCTATTCTGATCTGATGCGCTATCTGAATGAAAACTTCACCACTGACGATAACGTTCTGATTATGGGTGATATGAATATTTCACCTGAAGATACCGACATCGGAATTGGTGAGCCAAACCGCAAGCGCTGGTTAAAATCAGGAAAGTGCAGTTTCCAGCCTGAAGAGCGAGAGTGGTACGGAACCCTACTCAACTGGGGGCTTCAGGATGCCCATCGTAAGATTCATCCGTCAGACAGCAACACGTTCAGCTGGTTTGATTATCGTTCAAAAGGGTTTGACGACACGCCCAAGCGCGGGCTGAGGATCGATCATATTCTGGTAACACCGTCCCTCTATGAACGCTGTATTAATGCGGGGGTCTCGTACGAGATACGGGGCACAGAAAAACCATCCGATCATGCCCCTATCTGGGCCACGTTCAAATAACTTTTGCGCATACGTCTGGGATTAAGGTAGCAATCTACCTTAATCCTGCCTTTTGCAGATCTGACAAATACGCCAGCCATTGAGAGGCGATCACCGCACTGTCAGCTTTCTCGCCAGCTCTCTGAAACCATTCTCTTGCACCCGCGGTGTCGTTATCATTCAGTTCGCACTGCGCAACCGAAATCATCGTCACACCTTCGAGCCTGCGGACATTTGCTCCCGCAAGCTTCTTAACCAGCGGGCAATCACCGTCCATCATCGCCAGCTGAATGGCTTCATTAACGGACGCGACATCACCTGACACCATAGTCTTAGCGGCAGCGGCGAGGTCACGAGCTTGACGCTGGAAGGCACTCAACAGGCGCAATTCATTGGCGATGTCGCTGTCGGCAGATGTTTGATCGGCAATTCGCCGCTCAAGGTTCCTGGCGGCGCGGGCGGGCATATCCTGCGCTGCCTGCAGCTGTATCATCAGCAGCTCTTCGCTACTCCCTGAAAGCAGACCGCGTTGATGTGCAATTTCCAGGCTTACGAGTTGTTCAGCCTGTTTATCCTGAAACTGCTGCGCTGCTGCAAGTTGCACCCAGTAATTTCTTTTGTCGGGAGCCCGTTCAACAAGTCTTTTCATGGTTACTTCGGCTGCGGCAAAATCACTCGTCTGAAACTCTGCCGCGGCACGCATTGCCAACCAATTTTCTGGAATTGATGTTGCGTACGCTTCCGCTTGAACCAACCACGGCAAGGACTCGCGCCAGCGCTCTTGTGTCTGATACGAAATGGCCACAATAACATAGGCCTGCGGGGCGTGATTAAGACCATCACCCGCAGGAGCTTGCAACGCCGGAATCAGAATATCCCTGGCCTTCATCGGCTGACTGCCAATCAGATACAACTGTGCTACCGCTGCAGCCAGGGCTGAGCGGCGAGTTCCCTCGAGTACATCAAGGGACAGTGCTCGCTCGTATGATTCCAGCGTTTTCTCCGGCTGATCGAGCATCTGATAGACCTGGCCTCTTAACTGAAGAATAAGCACCAAACCAAGCCCTGCGTCCCAATCATCCGCGGCATCCTGCGTTTCTTCCAATGCCTCCTGATACGACTCTTCAGCGACTAATTCCTGTGCTTTTTCAAGCAGGCGATACTGTCGCTCAGAGAGCGTTGATGCATAGGTAGAGAGCCCGGGAAAAAGCAAAACAAGGCAGATCAGGCTGTAAACAAGACGATTCATTGCAGTGAAAACTCCAGCGTTTGTGTGGCTGTTTGCGTCACCGCTTCACCATCAACCATTTTGGGAGAGAAACGATATCGATACATCGCCCTCATGGCCTCTCGCTCAAAGACGCCTTCTGGCTCTGCCTGGATAATCTCAACGTCACTGACTGTTCCATCAGGCCGGATAGTAAGCCTGGCTGTGACGCTACCTTCGATGTTTCTCATCTTTGCTCTGGCTGGATATACCGCCGGTGGCCGGACCAAGGGGGCCACTTCGGCGTCAGCAACCGACACACCATCCAGCAACCCTGACGAGGACACAAGTTCACCCACGCTCAAATCCGGGCTGAGAGGGCTCAGACTCAATGCCGGCGCGGTCACCGGGGCAGGAGTTTGATCCTGCGTGTTTGACTGAGGAGTCATCGGCGTTTCGGGAGGAGGTGGCGGTTTCTTACGCGAACGCGTTTCAGACGCCGAATCCTGACGCCGACTGGAAAAGTCGACCAGTACAGGTTCTTCACGATTTAACGCAAAATCATCAGGTGGCGCTACCATGGCCGCCATACCAAGAAAAAGAAGAACGGCGACTGACAAGCCACCGAAAACAGCTACCAGTGGTTTAATCGATATCATTCTGTTGCCGCTACCGATATATCCGTAACACCGGCAAGACGTACCTGATCCATTACCTTAACGAGTATTCCGGTCGGTGCGAACTCATCTGCCTGAATGACCACAGCACCTTCAGGACTCTCCGCTTTAAGTCGCTCGGTATTCGCGCGCACAGCGCGAAGATCCACCGAGCGTTTATCGATCCAGATTTCTCCGTTTGCACGAATCGCAATCAGGATATTACTGCCCTGCTTGCTTTCAGCGGTACTGGCTGTCGGACGGCTCACCGTAACGCCACTCTCTTTCACGAAAGAGGTCGTCACGATAAAGAAAATCAGCATGATAAACACGATATCCAGCATCGGAGTGATGTCGATATCACCTTCCTGCCCTTCTGAGGCAACGTGTCTGCGAGCCATCAGGCCAACTCCTCACTCAACGGCAGTCGATCTGCCAGTTCCTGCTGGCTACGCTCAGCCAATCGCTGAAAACGACTGCGAAAATACAAGCCAGATAACGCAACGACGAGACCGGCCATGGTTGGCAGCGTCGCCTGTGCAATGCCCGACGCCATCGCCCGGGCATTGCCTGTCCCTGTGGCTGACAACACATCAAACACCTGAATCATCCCGGTAACCGTACCCAACAAACCAAGAAGTGGGCAGATTGCTATCAATGTTGCCAACAGCGGCATAGTGCGGGTCGCCTCAAGATAGAACCGACCAATCCACGCCTTACGTATATAACGCGCATTGCGGCTGGTACGGTCCGAACGCAAACGCCAATCTCCCGAGAGCTTTTCAAAGAAACGCTTACGCTCAATGTAGAAAAACCAAAGTCGCAGGCAAATCAGAACCCAGAGAAATACCGCGGTCAGCAGCACGGCATACAGAACCGGACCACCACGCTCAAAAAAATCTGTCAGCCAGATCATTTGCGTGATGACTCCTGCGCCTCAGCGATTATGCCTGCTGACTGCTCATCAAGGATGTGTACCAATTCGCGACTGCGTGAGGCTACCCAGCTATGAAGCAGCAACAGAGGAACAGCAACCACCAGACCAAGCACCGTAGTAATCAGAGCCTGAGAGATACCCGCAGCCATCAGTTTTGCATCGCCTGAACCAAACGCGGTAATGGCCTGAAACGTCGCAATCATGCCAGTCACAGTACCAAGCAGCCCCATAAGAGGTGCAATGCCTGCCAGCAGCTTAATAACCGACTGACCTCGTTCAATGGCAGGAAGCTCACGTAGTACGGCCTCATCAAGCCTTGCTTCAAGCAGTTCGGTATCAGTGCGATCCCCAAGAGAGGCAATCATGACACGACCCAGGGCGTTGTCATCTTTCGCCGCCAACTTATCGCTCAGCTGGCGGCGCATACCTGCGCTGATCTGCAGAAGTGCTGCCAGTCTCCAGAGCGCTATCAGCAGGCCGACACCGCCGAGAGCAATAATGATGTAGCCAATCGTACCTCCCTGCTGAATACGCTCACCAATGGAGGGCGTGGCGGCTTCGATATTCAGGAGTGCACCACGAGAAGGGTCAAGGCCGACAAGGGCTATTCCGGTGCTATCAAGCCAGTCGGCCAGCATTGCAGCTTCGCCCGGCTGGCGGTACGGCGGACGCAGCGCGCCCAGTTGCTCATCGGCGATGAGGTACTGACCGCCGTTATTGGTGCCGATAACGGTAAAAGCACCCAAGCGCACGACGTTTTCTTCCGCTGTAGAGCCATCTGCCTGGACGACAGGCGCAGTCAGGTAAGCAACATCTCCACTCAGAGAAGCTTCCTGACGTAGGGTCTGCCATAGGGCTTTGATCTTTCCGAGATCAGGCAGAGCCTTGGACTCGGCCAGTGCATCCAGGTTTGCTGGTGTTTCTGTACCGTCTACACGGGTAATGCTGCTGGATGTAATCGTTCTTAAATCACCTGCAACCTGGCGAACCACACCAAACATTTCGCCAAGGCTACCCGTACGAAGGCGCAAAGCTTCGGTTTTTTCGGTGAGAATTTCTTCATTGCGAGAGAATTGAGAGCGAAGCTCTTCTGCACGGTTTTCTTCTGCAGCCAGTGACGAACGCGCCTGTTGCAGCGCCCTTTCCTGCGAAGCCAGATCCTGTTTAAAAGCAGCCAGGCGAGCCTGGTCAAAGTTCTGCTCGTACCTGGTGAACTGCTGAGCGCTTTCGATCAAAGTATCGGCAATCACAAGGGGGGCTATCCAAGCAAGGATGAGGGTCGTAATAAATCTCATTATTCAGCCCCTTTTTTGCCAGATATTTTTGATTCGGACGTTTCTGTTCCGGGTATTGGCACGACGATTAATTGTGGAGCGACACTCTGCTCTGCCACGCGGGCCGCGCGCTCTAAAGGCTTGGCCAGATCGCCTGAAAGAGCCTGCCAGTCACCATCCGCCCAGATCCAGGATTCTCCAGCATCAAGTGAGCGGCGATAAAGCGCGACATTGCCTATTCTGAGGTAATCAAACGCCCTGCCATCTTTATTCTCGCGATAGCGTTCAATCGTACGCCCGTAATCAACTTCAATCTGGAGAGCTTCAAGCACGCGTCTGAACTTCTCAGATACGGTGACATCCGCGCGGCCAAGCGACGCCTTCAATTTAGCCAGGCGAACCGCTCGTTCTTCTTTAAGGAACGGCAGGCCTGTTTCAATATCTGCTTCCAACTGAGAAAGCATCAACTGCATAAGAGGCAAAATACCTTGCTCAGTATCGTTAATGTCTTCGATTTGCTGATCCAGGCTTAACTTTTCTTCTTCCTGATCAGCAATAATGGCTTCCATCTGACTGTTATAGAGTGCCAGTTGCTCAGCACGTGCAAGAAGCTGACGGGTCTCTTCCAGCTTGTCGCGGGTATCGTCATCGAGAGCGTTAATTCTCTGCTGAATTGCAGCACTGTCTTTATCGCTTTTCAGCACCATTTTAGAGGCAACGTCAGCCTCGGCACCTGCCGCCAGCGGGAACATTAAAATGCTCACCGCCAGTGGCAATGTAAATCGGTTCACTCAGTACTCTCCTATTGTCAGTCCGAGTTTACTTGCTATCTCTGCAGTCCCGCGTGGTGCCACGACAGCTCGATGACCATCCTGACCCACCAGGTATTTATCCGTCACTTGCAGTACATCCGCCCAGCTTACCTTTAGCAGGCGATCGCGGAACAGCTGTCGCACAACCTGCGTGCGTCCTGACTTATCCATATGAAACGCTTGCTTGGCTTCTCCTGCTGGCGACCCCGGACGGTCGAGGCTGCCAATAATCCCGAGAACGGACTGTTCAATCAGGTCATCTCCGTTGGTGCGATTCAATACCCAACCCAGGGATTTCGCAAAATCATCGAAGCTGCCCTCGGTTCGCGGGTCGCGGTAGGTGAAGAATTTAAAACACCCGAGAGAGGAATCCTGAGATGCTCCGGCCCCATACGCTCCGCCTTTCTCGCGAATAGCGGTGTGAAGGTAGCCGTTGCGAAGCACGCCACCCAGAACGGCAAGCGCCGCTGCATCCGGATGGTCGAGCGTCACGGTTGGAATAGCCCACGCACAGAAGTTCACCTGTGAATCGACCATCCAATAGCTCGCCATTGACGTGGCACTCCAGTCAATGCAATCTTTCCGATAATGATTCGCATTATCCCAGTCTTTACAAGCTGCTGCAATATGCTGCGCTGCATTTTGCTCATCATGAACGAGAAGTATTGAATCCGGACCATCTTTGATCAGAGAATTGATATCGCGAAGTGCCTCGGAGACAAAGCCTGCGCCGTCCGAGGCGAAGCGCTCTGTTCTTTCTTTCAGGCGTTTAGCCTGCGGCAGCCCGCCGAGTGTATTCATCAAATCCGCCGTGCGATTGATCGGCGCTGCGGCTGCCGACATTGCAAGCGCATGACCACTGCCCGTTATGCCTTGCTCTTTACGAGCACGAGCCTGATTTAACAGGTCCTTGAGGCGGCCTTCTTCGCTGAAGTCTGCACTTTTCCAGGTTTCCCGAATCATGTCGGAGAACGGCTCCGCGCGGTTCCCCAATGCCTTACCCGTCATCACCAGGTACCCCGAGAGACGATTACAGTCTTCGATATCACCTTTCACCGAGGCGTAAGACGTCAGAGACCCCAGCACCTCTGTCTGGCGTTGCTGCTGAGTCAGATACGAATTCCCGCCAGCACCGGCTTCTGTCCATGCCTGAGTATAGAAAGGCAACCAGGTCATTTGCTCACGGGTCATTGGGGGCAGATTGAGCATTGCCTGCTGATAGATAATTCCATTCGTACCGGTGACATACTCTGTGGTCTCGATGTGATCAGACCGCTCAGCGGTAGGCGCAACGTATGTCAGCTCAGGGCGAATATCCTCAAGCCCTACTTTCGGAAGAACGTCGGGATCATCTTCCTGCACCTGCCGGGCTTCCAGTGCCTCTGCCTTATCCTTCAATGCCTGGATATCGGCGTCTGACATGTTCGCACGTTCATTCTCCAGGCGAGCTTTTTCTTTGTCCGCCTTTTCGGCATTCAAGGTACTGGAAGGCTTAAGGGTATAGCGGACACGGTGGGTATTGGTAAGAAGCAGCTGCCTGACAGCGTCTGATATGAAGCCTGGCGACGATGCCTTAGCACGTAAACGTTCGAGTGCCGGATCAAGGTTCAGTAATGCAACAGGATCACCATAGTGTGTTGCAGCAGGCAGTGCAGTCAGGATCAGCTGCAACCCATAAGGGTAATGGTCCCCTCCTATCTCGCGTTGATGAAGCTCGAGCTGATGCAGAGCTGCTTCAACCATTTCGACAGGAACGCCCTCTTCGGCAACTTTCTCGAGGGTATTGAGGATCAGGGCTTCAACCGCCTCAGCGTGCTCCGGCTCACTACCCTCAAGTCCACACATGAACGACATTTCGCGGTTAGAATCTTCCAGACCGCAGAGAGGTGACGGTGTCGTACCAAGATCACTTTCCTCAAGAGCCCGACGCAACGGAGAGGCACTGTTATCAAGCAGCACCTGACTCAGCAGGTTAGCCTCAAGTTGGGCATCGAGATCAATAGAATCACCCAACAGCCAACCAATGACGTGGTGGGTTTTGGCACTCAGGTCATCCGAATCAACGCCGTAGAGCGCTTCTTTATGTTGAGGCTCTGAAAAACGCCGTTCAGGCTCTACCCGCAATTGCCTGTCCTGTTTATCAAAGCGACTCAATGCCTGCTGATCCATCCGGTACTGAATGTCTGCCACTTCCATATCCCCGAATGTCATGATAATGGCGTTCGTTGGGTGGTAATGACTGCGATAGAAATCAAGCAATTCCTGATACGACAGGTCGAGAATATTCTCGGGCTCACCGCCGCTGTTGTAATGATAGGTCGTTGTCGGGAATAGCTCTCCGCTGATTCCCTGCCAAAGCTGGGATACGGGCGATGACATGGCGCCTTTCATTTCATTGAAAACAACACCTTTGTATTCAAGTGCTGAGTTCGGGTCATCTTTATCGGCAAGTTCAATGCGATGACCTTCCTGCGCAAAATCCAATTCATCAAGATTGGCGAAGAAGACAGCGTCGAGATAAACATCCAACAGATTCAGGAAGTCTTTATCATTCTGCGAAGCAAAGGGATACGCAGTCCAGTCACTACTGGTCATCGCATTCATAAAAGTATTCAGCGACCGACGGGTCATCATAAAGAACGGATCACGGACCGGGAATTTCTCGCTGCCACAAAGCGCGGTATGTTCAAGAATATGCGCCACACCGGTTGAGTCGTGCGGCATGGTCCTGACGGCGAGCAGGAAGGCTTTTTCCTCATGCTCGCTACGGATATGGTAATGCGGGGCGCCCGTCTTTATGTGTTCATAGTGCTCAATAACGATATTTAGAGAGTCGACTGGCGTAGATGATACTTTTTTAAACGAAGAGTGCTGCATAGTTTCTGACATGTCGATAGCATGATCCCTGAGAACAGCCATCATCTTAACAGCAGATAAGGACCCACTAAAATGGATCAGTTGAATTCAGCACTGGAACAGGAGTTTCCGGTCAATGAACAATGCATGTACCTGAATCATGCTGCTGTCGCTCCGTGGCCAATATCAGCCAGTAAAGCCGTTGCCCGGTTTGCTGAAGAAAACGTAGCCAAGGGAGCCGCCGACTATCCACACTGGCTGGAGATAGAGAAACAACTTCGTTTGAACCTGGCCAGGCTTATTAATGCGCCTGTCGACTCTGTCGCCCTGGTGAAGAATACTTCCGAGGCCCTTTCATTTGTCGCTTACGGCATCGACTGGCGTCCAGGTGATACGGTTGTTATTTCCGATGAAGAGTTTCCATCGAACTCCATTGTCTGGGAGTCCCTCAAGAATCAGGGGGTGATTGTCCGCAAGGTTTCCCTCGCAGGTGAGAACCCCGAAGCAGAACTGTTTCAGGCCATATCCGAAACACCACGTCTGGTGTCGATCTCAGCCGTACAGTACGCCACAGGAACCCGGGTAAATCTCGCGAAAATGGACCAGCGGGGGCATTTGAACGAAAACCTACGGTTTTGAGTCCCGCGACCACATCGTAACCGCAGGTTTCCGTCCAATAGCCCTTATCCACGTAATTTAGAGGTCAATAACCGATTGATCTTATTAGAATTATTTAAAGTTACGCGCAATTACGCATGATATGCGTAATCAGGAATACCGCCGACTTCTAGGAGGCCTGTGGAAGAACCGACAAATTTGGCTCTTACGAGATCACAGCGAGTCCTGTAGTTGCTTGAATTGCCCCTGGATCAGCGCCTTTGAGCAATTCATCTACCAATTCAGCGCGCGACACAGAGACCAAGTCTGGCGACAACTCGAATGAGCGCAAACAATTAGAGCTTTCTCAGACTCAAATTCAGCGGCATGTCGAATCTCATCTCGCCGTTACGGTTACGACACAGCACAGTTCACCACCCAATTACCAGTATAGTTCTCTCGATGGCGAACTTTATGTCGTCTCAGATGATGTCGTGTTTGATACTTCATCTGAACCCAATGATCCCCAAGCAACGCTGGAAAAAGCCCAACTAATACGAATGGCGTCCATGGCACCCACTGATCCCACACCACAGGATCGTAAAGCCTCTCAACAAGCAATTATGATGGCTGCACAAGAAAAAAGTGAGATTAATACCGCTTCGATTGAAACATTGGGTAACCATGTCGATGTACTTGTGTGATGACCTGAATTTACAAATGAAATCCAACGGCGTGGGTTTCAGATAACGCCCGCATCTCGACACGCCTCCTCTCCAAATTCGAATTCAATGGTCGTATGCGCGAGATCGAACTCTCTGAGACGATCAGCAATTGTCCTTTTCAAATGAAGTTGCTGCTCCAAGGTTAATGCGCATCGCAATACCAAATGTGCAGTAAGCACATGATGCTCACCATCGAGTGACCACAGGTGTAGGTGGTGAACACTACGGACGTCATCAAGCGTGGACAGACATTGGTGAAGTGACTCTGACAGTGCTTTGTCGGGTGCTGCCTGAAGAAACAATCGAGTGGTACTCCAAAGGTTTTTTTCTACACCGAACAAGATATAGAGGGTAAAAACGATAGACAGTGCTGGATCTAAAATAGGCCAATCTACAAAAAGCAGCACAATGGATACAATCAGGACAGCCACCCAACCCAGTACATCTTCCAATAAATGCCAGTTCAAGACTTTTTCGTTAAGTGTTTTCCCATGACTAAGCTTGTACGCAGCGAATCCATTGACCATGACACCAAAAATGGCCAATCCCAACATCCCTTCGACGACAGGCATTTCAGGTTGCAACAGTTTTGGGATAGCCTCTGACAAGACCCAAGCTGACCCTGCAATGAGTACCAAGCCATTGATCAAGGCACCTAATAACGACAGGCGGCGATATCCGTAAGTAAAATCAGTATTAGAGTCTTTCTCACTGACCTTGCTGAGTAACCAAGCGAGGCCGATGGAAATACAGTCGCCCAGGTCGTGAACGGCATCCGCCATAATGGCGGTGCTGTTGGTCAATAGGCCGCCGACAATTTCAATAAGCGTAAAACCCAGGTTGAGAAAAAACGCCCAGCCAATACGTTGTGAACTGCTGGTGTGACCGTGATTATGCATAGCCCCTCCGCTAGGCGTTTCCGGTGTTGTGGCGCTGGTGAGGACGCAGCCAGCGCGCACAACACCGGGAGTGTTAACGACCGTCTATAGGTAGCGCCTGCTCAATGGGGCTGACATACACCCATCCGGAAATGTTAGCACCAATTTTTCCAGTTTTACGGATGATAGTTGTCACCGCATCAACCTGTTCGTCTTCGCAGGCTAGTGATAATTGAACTTCTGAAATCACCACGCCAGCTTCGGACGAATAGGCCAGCTCCTGTTCCCCTAACGGCTTCAAGGTGCCTTTGATATCAAGCATTGCCATGTTCTTGTAGCCTGCATCGTGTAGTGCATCGATTACGTCGGCAGTTCGTACATGATGAATGAAGGCCGTGATTAGTTTCATGTGAATATTCCTATAAAGTGTTGCTGTTACGTTAGACGACACGCGGCATGAATCACATGCCGCGAGCTTTAGTCAGTTATTGTGCAATGGATTCGCCATTTCCATTCAATGCTTTCGGTTTTCGCCATGCAAGACGATACAAACCAGGCAACACCAACAATGTGAGTAAAGTAGAAGAAAGGATTCCGCCAATAACTACTGTGGCTAAGGGCCTTTGTACTTCGGCCCCAGTACTGGTGTTGAGCGCCATGGGCAAAAAGCCGAGCGCGGCCACCAAAGCGACCATCAATATCGGCCGCAGCCTCAGCATAGCTCCACTCTGAATCGCAGACTCGATGACTTCGCCACGATTAAGCGCGTCCCGAAATGCGGATACCATCATAACCCCCGTCAGCACCGATACCCCGCACAGGGTGATAAAACCGACACCGGCAGTAATTGACAGCGGTATGTCACGCAGCCACAAGGCGATGACGCCGCCGGTCAGCGCCAGCGGCACGCCACTGAATACCAGTGCGGCATCTTTAGCTGAGCCAAAAGTCATCATCAACAGGGCAAAGATCATCACCAGTGTCACAGGCACCAGCAAACTTAACCGTTGTGACGCCGATTGCAGTTGTTCAAAGGTACCGCCGTATGCTAGCCAATAGCCGGGCGGTAACTTGACCTGCTGTGCTACTTTGCCCTGTACTTCAGCCACAAACCCTCCCAAATCACGACCGCGAACATTGGCGCTGACCACCAATCGGCGTTTACCGTTTTCTCGGGAAATTTGATTGGGACCGGGTGCCAGCGTCAGTCTGGCGACCTCACGCAACGGCACATAGCCACCGCCCGGTAAGGGTACGGGCAAACGCTCCAGGGCGCTCACGTCGGCCCTTAATCGTTCTGCCAAGCGCACGACGATCGAGAAACGTTGGTCACCTTCAAAGATCAGCCCAGCCTCTTCACCGCCTGTGGCGGCAGCGACGACGTCCTGCACATCGGCAACGTTCAAGCCATAGCGATACAGGGCGGAGCGATCCGCTTCGACTGACAAAATGGGTAAGCCCGACACCTGTTCCACCTTTACGCCTTCAGTGCCCTCTATACCGTTCAGTACAGCGGCGATTTCGCTTCCCGACTTCAACAGTTGCTGCAAATCATCGCCGAATACCTTGATCCCTAAATCCGATCTGACACCTGAAATCAATTCATTAAATCGAAGCTGGATCGGTTGGCTGATCTCATAGGCATTGCCGGGCAACAACGAAAGTTTTTCACCCATTTCTTCCAGCAGGTGGGCTTTGGTTTTATCGGGATCAGGCCATTCACTTTTGTCTTTCAGCATGACATAGCCATCAGAGATATTGGGCCCCATGGGATCGCTGGCGACTTCAGCGGTTCCGACACGCGAGAAGTAGGTTTTGACTTCAGGCATTTCCAGCACGGCTTTTTCCAGGCGAAATTGCATATCCAGGGATTGGCTGAGGCTGGTGCCGGGTATTCGCAACGCCTGGACGGCGATATCACCCTCATCCAGGTTCGGGATAAATTCAGTCCCCATTTTAGTTGCGAGTGTTCCTACGATAATCACGAATATCAGGGTCATTGACAGCACCCAAACGCGAAACTTCAGGACCCACGCCAATACTGGTGCGTAAAGCCACTTGGAAGAACGAACTATAAAATTTTCCTTCTCCTCAATGTGTCCGCGCATGACAAGTGCCGCAGGAACGAAGGTCAGCGACAACACCAATGCGGACAACAGTGCCATGATTACCGCCATCGCCATGGGGGTAAACATTTTTCCTTCCACGCCGGTCAGCGCCAGAATGGGCAGATTCACCAGAATTACCACGAGCACGCTGATTAAACTCGGGGTGAAGACCTCACGAGTGGCAGCAAACACCGTTTGAAAGCGCTCGTCCAATTTCAAGGTGCGCCCAAGATGGTGTGGCGCCCCGCCAGCCGCAAAATGCAGTTTTCGACAATGGCGCGGGAAGTGTGGAAAGGCACCTGGGCGGGAACCAATGGTTTCTGTCGCCCGGTTTGATGTGGACACATCAGAATTTTGCGTTCAAGGCAGGCTTACAACTGCCCGTCATCGATGATTTGTCCGCCGATCAGGAGCAAGACGACTACCGTGCCAAAATTGAGCTGGAATGGCACCTGTAAAGAGACAACCGTTTTAGGAGTTTAACCATGAGACAGTGTTTACTTATTGCAGCATTAATGATGCTTTCATTTATGGCGCAGGCGGCTGACAGGCGCTATGAGCTGCATGTTGATGGCATGGCCTGTCCTTATTGTGCCTACGGGATCGAAAAGAAAATCAAAGCGCTTGATGGCGTAGATAAATCCAGTGTGATTATCAAATTGAATGATGGATTGGTGATCTTTGAGGCGGACACGCTGGAACCCATGAATCAAGCATCGCTTAAAACCTTGATCAATGACGCCGGGTTTACCTTGCGCCAATTCCAGGTGCAACCCGTAAAGCCTCAAAAAGAATGATCGCAATGATTAGATTTCGATGAACACTGAACAGGCGAAAACCGATACCTCTCTTTTCAGCGGCCTGGGGCTCGCGCTTATCGGTACCACCTGTTGCGCGCTACCAATTGTATTGGTCGCGCTTGGGCTCGGAAGCGCTGTGGCTTCGATGGTGGCCGTGATGCCTTGGTTAACGACATTGTCGCAGTACAAAGTCGTCACATTTTCCTTAACCGCTGCCGCATTAGTTTATAGCTACTGGCGATTGCATCGGATCAAAGTCTGCGCTCTAGCGGACAAAAACCGCTTGCGATGGCAAAAGGCAGTATTGTGGGCGAGTACAGTGATACTTCTGCTTTCCCTTTTTGCGGCTTACGCCTTGCTGCCGCTCACTTTGTGGTTGCAAAGCCTGTCATGAGCGCAGAAACTGAAAGCCAGTCAGTCTTAGTGGAAGTATTGACGGCTTCCGGATGCGGTCGTTGTCAGAAAATAAAAGCGCTGGCAAAAGCGGTGATCGCTGAATTGAACGACGACCGGGTGCGCTATCAAGAGATCAAGTCAGGAGATTCTGAAGCGATTGGAGGAGCCTTCAGCACCTCAAGGTAAAGCGCACTGATGGATACCACAGCCTGGATGCAAATGGGCGGAGTTGCCGGTCTGGGTGCGGCTTTATTGGCTGGGTTTCTGTTCAGCTTTATGCCGGTGGCTTTCGCCTCCATTCCTGTTGTACTGGCCTACGTCACTCGCGCACGCGCTTTCCGTGAGGCGGTCAGTTATGGCCTGGCCTTTGCCGCCGGGCTCATACTCACCCATGTGGTGTTAGGTATCGGTGCAGCGCTGGGTTTGCTCTGGACGGGCTGGTTGAAAATTCCGTTACCCTGGTTGCCATTGCGGGGAAAACGCGCGGCGACGCTCTGGGGAGCCTTCTTATTGGGTATGCCGTTTACGGTCGGGATCTGTCCGGTCTGTTCGCCGGGGTTATGGATCGGACTCGGTGTTAGTGCCTCGATCGGATCGGGTTTTTATGGTGGTTTGTTGATGTTGGCGTTCGCTCTCGGTCGGGTGATCCCGCTTGCCGTGGGTGCTATCAGCATCGGCTGGTTGGAAAACCTGAAAACCATCGAGTGTTGGCGTCGTGGTTTTGAGATTGCAGGAGGCATCACGCTAATGGCCATTGGGGCTTACCTGCTCAATGAAAGTTATTTACTATGAAAAAGTGGCTCATGGCTGTTTCTGGTTTTAAATCATGATGCGAATTGGTGAAGTGGTCGCAACATTGGAAATCAGTGCTGATACCCTGCGTTATTACGAAAAAATCAAACTGGTGCCCGAAGTACATCGCAATGATGCTGGAGTCCGACTGTATTTCGATAAAGATCTCTCACGACTGCGCTTTATCAAGCGGGCGCAAAAGATGGGATTTAGCCTGAATGAAATCAAACAGCTACTTCAGTTTCGGGAAAACCCGCAAAAAGCCAAGCCCAAAGTCCGGGAACTGGCGCATCACAAGCTGGAAGACATTCAACATCATCTGGAGGAATTGACCACTTTGCGGGACGAACTGCGACTGCTCACCAATCTGTGTGGTTCCAGTGACAAGGGTTGTCCAATCCTGGAGTCTTTCGACGGCGAAACGAGTGAGCAATGAAAGAAAAACTCAAGCACTTTACCGCGAACAATCCGGCCTGAACCGTACAATGTCAATATGAGTTCTCTAAGAACAGCAACGCCCCTCTTGTTGAACAGGCGGGCATGGTACCGAACCGTAAGAACAATACACACAACAATCACCGGGTTTGGGTTTAAGTACAGCGTGACAACCTTCGCACTCATAGAACCACTGGCAGGCATCCGTCGGCATGGTTTCGAGCTTCTTATGGCCACATTTCGGACAGGTCAATTCTGAATCTAAAATCACATTTGAGGTCATGACGTACTTCCCTGTACGCCACCCTTCGGGCAGCTGAGCTGTGCAAAACGCCTTTCCTGTCGTTTTGTCATGGCGTTTCTGTTTCCACAAGGGTTGAGGGATAACCGGCATTGGTGGTCGCTTCAATGAGTTTCCCTGCGCTGGTCTGAGTATCCTCAAAAGTGACCACCGCCTGCTTGTGTTCAAAACTGACCTCGGCCTTGGTGACGCCTTTTACTTTGCTAAGGGCCTTCTTGACCGTGATCGGACACATGGCGCAGTTCATGGTTGGCAGGTTCAGAGTTACAATCTGAGGTTTAGCCCAGGCAGACAGGCTGGTGATGGTGAATACAAGGGCTATTGTGATTTTGTGCATGATTCACTCCAGTCTTGGGCAACGCATTTTTAAACCATCAGGGGAATCCAGTAGCTGCTGGTGACAAGAACCAACGCGATGATGGCCATGATCCAGAAAATAACCCGTCGGCGTTTTCGCGTTTGCGGTACGGCGCAGGCGGTGCCCGGCTCGCAGCCCTCAACTGGCCGGTGGATCTGCCAGCCCGCCCAACCCAATAGCATCATCACGATGGCGATAAAGACGGGACGATAGGGCTCCAGCAGAGTCAGGTTCCCGATCCAGGCCCCGCTGATCCCCAGTGTGAGTAAAACGAACGGGCCGATGCAGCAAAGGCTGGCGCCAACAGCAGCCAGCACCCCGCCGATCAGGGGTAGATTATTTTTGGCGAACTCGTCGTTTGCGGGCATGGCGGACTCCATGGAATGCATTCAATGAAGCCAGTGTAAACGCCGTACTTCGGTACGGAGTCAAGTCCGACTCAGGAGAGGTCTTTGTCAGGTTGTAACGACTCCACAATCGGACAGGCTGTGTTGTCGGGATTGGAGCGGCACTGGGTGACTAAACCCTCTAAAACACGCTCCAGGCGGCACAAATCGTTGATTTTTGACCGCACGCTGACCAGTTTACTTTCCGCCAACTCCTGGACTTCCGAGCAATGGGATTCGCCCAGTACCAAGAGGTTTTCGATCTCCTCCAGAGTAAAGCCCAGTTCCTGGGCACGTTTGATGAATAAAATCCGTGCCAGGGTGGCCTTGGTATAAGTGCGGTATCCTTGAGCCGGTTTTGGAGGCTGAGTGATGAGGCCACGGCGTTCGTAGTAGCGGATGGTTTCGACGCTGACTTGTGCAGCTTGCGCTAATTTTCCGATGGAAAATAGACTCATGGCAAAGCCCCTTCTTCGCAGTCCCAATTAATAGCCGCTTGTGGAAAGCAGATCGAAAAGGAGGTCATACCGTAATCTGAAGACACGTCGATACTGCCGTAGTGTGCTTCCACGATGGACTTAACAATCGCCAAGCCCAATCCAGCCCCTTCACTCTGGCGCTGACGTGAAGGATCAACCCGGTAGAAACGGTCGAAAATTCTGGGCAAATGTTCTGCGGGAATTTCCGGCCCCGTATTCTGTACGCTGAGTAAAACCTGCCCTTCGTCCGACACATCCAGACGAACCTTCACGCTTTCTCCCTCGGGTGAGTGGCGTATCGCATTGGATAACAGATTGGACATGGCGCGCCGCAGCATGGCACGATCACCCTTAATTTTCGGCGCCTGTCCTTCCAGCATTAACTGTATGTGCTTTTCCTCTGCCAGCGCCTCAAAAAAATCAAATAGCTTACGGACTTCCTGAGCCATACCCAGTGACTCCCATACCGGCTTAAGCAGTCCATGCTCGCTTTGAGCCAGCCAGAGCATGTCGTTGACCATTTTTGCCAAGCGTTCCAATTCTTCCAGGTTTGAATAGTGCAGTTCGCGGTATTCAACCAGGCTTCGTGACTTTCCCAGAACGACCTGAGTCTGGGTGATGATATTGGTAAGAGGCGTGCGCAATTCGTGGGCGATGTCGGCGGAGAAATGGGACAAGCGGGCAAAACTGTCTTCCAATCGGCCAAGCATAAAATTGAATGAAGAAACGAGATTTTGAAGTTCCCCGGGCACCGCCTCGGAATCAAGTCGCACATGCAGGCGATCAGCCTGTATTTCACGCATGGCTTCGCTCAACCCGCGCAGTGGCGCATGCCCCTGATGCACACCATACCAGGCCGCCAATAGCGTCACCATGCCTGCGAGTAACATGATAAGCCATAAGCTACGACGAAAATTCTCCAGAAATTGGATATGAGCATCCATGTCAATGGCGGTAACGATGTAGTATTCTTGGCCACCCACCTGGGTTTGCGTGATGGTTCCCCGGTAGGTTTTCCCATCTCCCTGCCAGTGATATACGTTGCCAACCTGAATACTGGACACCGGGGCAAAGGTATTAATAGGTTTTGCAAAATCGTTCGCTGAGGGGCCGTAAATCAGGCGCTTTTCCTTATCCCAGACCTGAAAATAGACACCGTGATGACCCGATATCGCGTGCGACAACGCCTCACCCAAGTGTGAAGAGCCGTCACCCGTTTTGCGTAAGGCTCGATCCACAGCCCTTGTCATGACCTCCAACTCGTCAGCGTCCTGTTCGGCGAAATGGCGCTTGACCGCGTTGTCCACCAGATAACCAATCACCAGAAGACTTAGCCCAATGGCAAGGGCAACAAAGGCCATCACCCGGGCGGTTAGCGATAGTGGATGCTTGCCAAGACGACTACTCCACATCATGCTCGTCATCCACTTCCAGCTTGTAGCCCATCCCCCTTACCGTGTGAATCAATTTAGGCTCAAAATCGTCATCTATCTTGGAGCGCAGGCGACGGATGGCCACATCGATCACATTAGTATCGGAATCAAAGTTCATGTCCCACACTTGCGAGGCAATCAGCGAACGCGGTAGCACTTCACCCTGGCGGCGAACCAGCAACTCCAGCAAGCAAAACTCTTTATGGCTTAAGTTGATTTTACGACCCGCACGCGTGGCACGGTGCCGAGGTAAATCCAGAGTGAGATCGGCTACGCGAATCTGGTCAGTCATTACGGGCACAGAACTGCGGCGCAATAACGTTCTTACACGGGCCAACAACTCGGCGAATGCGAAAGGTTTAACCAGATAATCATCCGCACCCAACTCAAGGCCCTTAACCCGGTCATCAATGCTATCGCGTGCGGTTAGGAAAAGTACCGGGGTCTGACGTCCAGCCTCGCGCAACGACTGAATAATGCGCCAGCCATCGACATCCGGCAGCATGACATCCAGCACCAACAGATCGAAGGTTTCCGTCATGGCCAGGTGATGACCATCTAAACCATTTCGCGCCAAAGTGACCATAAACCCGGCCTCCGTCAGCCCCTGCTGTAGATAATCGCCAGTCTTGATTTCGTCTTCGACCACCAATAGCCGCATCGTTGTCCTACTCCGTCGTTTCAGAATGGGTTTGGAAACAGCATAAACCTGGCTAACCCGCAGGAAGATGACACCCAGATTACAACTTTGTCATTCTGGAGTCATGCGGGTGTCAGGCATGCCTGGCTAGTATGCGGGACCAAGATATGGAATAACCAATATTTCCCTAACAAGAGATTGACCAATGACCTCATGGTTTCCCCAACCCAAGCCGTCCTGGCAGCTGAGTCGCCGCCGATTTGTGCAGGGCCTGGCCGCTGGTGGTGTACTGGCCGCCACACCGTCCTGGTTGCAGGCTGCCGTAAGCAGCACGACTTCACTTGGCTCAGCACCCGTGCTCAGCGGGCGTGAAATTGATCTGGTCATCGCAGAGACGCCGGTCAATTTTACCGGTGTCACTCGGATGGCCACGACCATCAATGGATCAATCCCGGCCCCAACCCTGCGCTTGCGCGAAGGTGATGAGGTCACAATCCGCGTGACTAATCGCCTGCCCGTGGCCACCTCGATACACTGGCACGGCATTCTGTTGCCTTATCAGATGGATGGTGTGCCCGGCATAAGCTTCAAAGGTATTGCACCCGGCGAAACCTTTATCTATCGCTTTACACTGCGCCAGAGCGGCACCTACTGGTACCACAGCCATTCCGGTTTTCAGGAAATGACGGGGATGTACGGCGCTTTGATCATCGAGCCCCGCGCAGGTGAAAGACATCACACCGATCAGGATCACGTGGTGCAGCTCTCTGACTGGACTGACGAAGACCCCATGCATGCCTTCAGCAAGCTGAAAATGCAGAGCGATATCTACAACTTCAGCCAGCCTACGTTTTTTGATTTTACCCGTGATGTATCGAACATGGGTCTTCAAGCCGCATTGGATAAGCGTCAGATGTGGAATCAGATGCGTATGAATCCAACGGATTTAGCCGATCTGTCGGCGGCTACGTTCACGTATTTAATGAATGGCACTGCTCCTGCTAGCAATTGGACGGGACTGTTTAACAAAGGAGACCGAGTAAGACTGCGTTTTATCAATGCTGCCAGTAACAGCTTCTTTGACGTGCGCATTCCCGGCTTAAAAATGACCGTCATCCAATCGGACGGCCAAGATGTTGAGCCAGTAAGCATCGATGAATTCCGTTTTGGTCCAGGTGAAACTTACGATGTGCTAGTAGAACCTAAAGACGATGCTTATACCCTCTTTGCACAAAGTATGGAGCGTAGCGGTTATGCTTTAGGCACACTGGCCACTCGCCAAGGCTTGTCGGCTTCCATACCAACACTTGATCCGGTGGAATGGCTGACCATGACCGACATGATGGGCGCCATGAGTCACCAGGAAATGAACCAAAAAGGTATGGATCACAGTGCGATGAGCATGGGTAATATGGATATGGGGGGCATGGATCACTCCAACATGCACGGTGGCATGGCAATGGATCACAGCCAGCACAGCGGCCAAAGTATGCCGGGTATGAACCAGGCCACACGCAGTCCTCTCGCCAAGCCCTCGTCTACCGTGCGCCACGCACGCACGGAGTATGGCCCATCTGTCGATCAGCGCGTCAATACACCCCGTACTACTTTGGATGATCCTGGCATAGGCCTTCGAGATCTAAGCGAAAAAGGACTACGACCACAGGGCCATCGCGTACTAACTCTGGCAGATTTAAAATCCATTGACGGCATTTTGGATGACCAGCGCGAACCCGTGAGGGAACTCGAACTCCACCTAACCGGTAATATGGAACGTTACAGCTGGTCGTTTGACGGGCTCGAATTTGGCAAAAGTACGCCGGTATCATTGCGCCATAATGAACGGGTCAGAATCATCCTGCAAAACGACACAATGATGACCCATCCCATGCATTTGCACGGCATGTGGAGCGAACTGGAAACTGATCAGGGGGAACTGCGGGTGCGTCGTCATACTATACCGGTACAGCCCGCCCAACGAATCAGTTACTTAACTACACCGCATGACCTGGGCCGCTGGGCCTGGCATTGCCACCTGCTGTTTCATATGGATGCGGGCATGTTCCGTGAGGTGGTAGTGTCATGAGAATGGGAATGAAAATGAAGACTATGAACTGGTTGGCAGTGTTGGTGCTATTTGCCACCAGTTTGCACGCGAATTTTGTCCTTGCACAGATGGATCAAGGCGAGAAGAAAGCGCAAGGTGGTAGCGCACCCGCTGACGCCCGCGACCCTCACGCCTACTCGGATGGTTTTAGTTTGACCGCTAGCCCCTACGTTCAATCAGGGTCGCCACAACTGAAGCTGGCCGATGAACATAGCTTTTGGGCGGTACTAGGTGACCGTTTCGAATACCAGGAAGACAGTAAAACCGGTAGTGAAACCATAGTTTACGACCTCCAGGCATGGTACGGCACCACCTTCGATCGACTCGTCATCAAGGCGGAAGGTGATATTGCAAGTGGAACCTTGGAAGAAAGCTCCACCGATCTGCTCTGGGGTCATGCGCTGAACGCCTATTTTGATACCCAACTTGGCCTGCGATTTGACCAATATAACGAAGGCAAAGATCGCCAATGGTTGGCGCTGGGTCTACAAGGGCTTGCCCCCTATTGGTTTGAACTGGATGTTACCGCCTATGTGGGCGACAACGGTCGGACCGCACTAGCCGCTGAAGCTGAATATGAATTATTGCTGACACAACGCCTGATTTTACAACCCCGCGCTGAGCTGAATCTGTACGGCAAGGGCGACCCGGAAAATGGTTTAGGCTCCGGCCTGTCGGATCTCGCGTTGGGTGTGCGTCTGCGTTATGAGTTCAGCCGTCAATTTGCCCCCTACATTGGAGTGGAATGGACGAGCACTTATGGCGATACAGCGGATTACCGGCGCGCCGCAGGCGATGATCGCTCTGACACCCAGATCGTCGCGGGCCTCAGGTTCTGGTTTTAATAATTAACATTGTCTGGTCAACATGACTTTTACTCCTCCGAGGAAACACTCAATGAAACGTAAACTTCTATCCCCCGTTCTCGTTCTCGCTGCCCTTGGCGTGACTTTTTCAGCTCAAGCCCATGATCCTAAGGAGCACATGAAAGACGCAGAAAACCCGAATTGCGCCGCAATGAAGGATATGGATCACAGCAAGATGGATATGAACGATCCTGTCATGCAAGCCATGATGAAGCAGTGCATGAAGGATATGCATCACAGCGATGGTGACTATTCAATGAGCCACGAAGATGCTAGTGAAGATGGCCAGAAGAAAGCTTCAGATGAACAACACTCTGAACATCAGCACTAACGCATAAACCTAAGGAATGTCCTATGCCAACGCTCACCGCATTTATTAGGAGCCTGCTTATCGCTACGGTCATTGGCCTGGTGGGCGCTGGCTTATTTATCTACTCGGGCCTATATCCCATCGGTGCCGACGTGCCCCATAACAAACTCAGTTACTGGCTGCTGGAAACCCTGCGCGAACGATCCATTGCCCGAGCTGCCAGCGATATTCAAATTCCTAGTAATTTGAATACGTCCGATCGATTGTTGGCTGGAGGTGCTGACTACAACGATATGTGTGCAGGCTGCCACCTCAAGCCGGGTAAAAATGAGAGTGACTTTACCATCGGCCTGTATCCTTCCCCACCTAACTTGACCGCCACGGCAGATGCCCATGGGCATGAGCATGGCAGCGACACAGGTAGTGAAGAAATAGCTATTCAACGCCAATTCTGGATTATCAAGCACGGCATTAAGGCATCGGGCATGCCCGCTTGGGGACCAACTCACAGTGACGACCGGATTTGGAATATGGTGGCATTTCTACAAAGGCTTCCATCACTTACGCCGGATCAATATCAGATACTGACAGCAAGAGGCAATACAAGCGATTCGCACGACCACTGAATTTATCGCCATCGAAAAATAATTAAATCCGCTTAGGCAATCACGACTCTAAATCCATAAATATGAAAAATCACATGTTGAAAAGATCTCTCTCCATATTCGTATTTTTCTACCCGCTGTTATTTGTTGAATTGGCTTATCCACACTCTGCACATGACCCCATAAAAGACATTGAAAAATATGACCGCACAGTAGCGGAACGGCAAGCAAGCTTCCAAACCCTTGGCAGCTCTCCGGAGCGTATGCAGAACCTTCAGGATCAAGTCGACAGAATGCAAAGAAAACTACTTGCTATGAGAAATCTGATGGCCAGCGACTATCCACACGTCAAGGAAAAAATGAGTAAATACAAGTACGATTACATGGGCACGGTAGATGAAATGCTAGCGCAATTAAAAATAACACTTAAACAAACGGATTCATTGTTTGATAAATGAGATATGGTAATGGAAGAGAATCCAGAAAGACCCAGCAGCTAGACAGTGGATATAGCGATTCGCCCTATGCCGGCTAAGGTATTTATTACTGGTGGCGCTGTGTTCACCATGGTGTTATGGGCAATATGCTTCCCGCTCATCTCCCTTAGTTTACCCTATGCCCCGATTATGTTGACGGCATTTCTTAGAGCAGCGATTGCGGGTTTCTTTTTAATTGTCATCGCTTGGATGCTAGGTAGACCTTTCCCAAAGTCCACTAAAGTCTGCCTCTATATCCTTGGCATTGGTCTAACCGCAACGAGTATTGGGTTCTGGGGCATGTTCTATGCGGGCAGCCTAATCACACCCGGACTGGCAACCGTACTCACCAACACACAACCTCTAATTGCCGGCCTTCTGGGCTGGCATATTCTGAACGAACGCATAGGGAAGCGGGCACTGCTGGGTACTCTACTCGGTTTTTCAGGAATTGTGGTCATCAGTGCGGAAAGTCTTTTCGCCACAGATGTTCAGTCATTGAGCGGTATTGCCTATGTTGTTATTGCCGCTGCGGGTTTAGCGATCAGCAATATCTTGTTGAAGAAGTCTGCTAATCGTGTCGATGTGCTATATGCCATGGGATTCCAGCTCTTACTGGGGGCTATCCCCCTGTCGCTATTGGCCTTTTTTAACACTTCCTTGCCGCCCCTGAGTTGGAACTGGGATTACGTGTGGATCTTACTGGCACTGGCATTGCCCGGCACTGCTCTGCCATTTATTCTGTGGTTCTGGCTGATGGATACTGCGCCATTATACAAAATCAATGTCTACAGTTTTCTAACGCCTGTATTCGGGCTGTATTTAGGTTACACATATTTTGCTGAGTCGCTATCTTCAATACAGTGGCTGGGTATTTTCCTGGTTATAGCCGCCATACCTCTGGTGAATTCGTCAACCAGAGCAGTGGTATGAGGAAATATGAAATCGGATAATCTACCTGTATGACAGGCTGAATCGATTTACTAACAAGGTGATGTGATGACAAGTTCAGCGAAGAAAAAGCCATCCTATAAAACAGAACTCAGAGAGCTCCAAATACAACTCGTTAAACTTCAGCGGCACATTATCAAAAACGACCTGCAACTGCTGGTCATATTTGAGGGCCGGGATGCCGCCGGTAAAGATGGTGTCATCAAGCGAATCACTGAGCATCTAAGCCCGAGGGAAACGCGAGTCGTCGCCCTGGGAAAACCCTCTGAGCGCGATACCAATAGCTGGTACTTCCAACGTTACTCAGCCCACCTGCCAAGTCGGCAGGAAATGGTCCTGATGAATCGCAGCTGGTATAACCGCGCGGGTGTGGAAAAAGTCATGGGCTTTTGCTCGGAAAAAGAATATAAGCAATTTATGAAAGCGGTCGTACCGTTTGAAAAGATGCTTTGCGATACAGGTATCCAAATTATCAAATACTATCTCGATATATCGCGGGATGAACAGCAAAGTAGATTAGATGATCGACGAATTAATCCATTAAAACAGTGGAAGATCAGCCCAATTGATACTACAGCTATCGAGCACTGGGACGATTACTCCCTTGCCCGTGACAAAATGCTACAGCATAGCCATAGCGATCATGCCCCCTGGTATATCGTCAAAGCCAATAATAAAAAGTGCGCTCGTCTTAATGTCATCCGACATTTGTTATCGATTGTAGATTGTCCTGATAAAGATCAGCACTTGATGAAGCCGGATTCAGGCACCGTATATCCGTTTAACGAAAAACTTTTAACCGATAAGAAGATGTTACGTTAATTGTTCGAACTAATTTTCCCTAACGTATGTAAGCATCACTTGCGTACCTCCGCATCATACGGTGACTATTAAAAAATGAAGCATTTTACCCAATACTTGCTTTCATCACCTTGATCCATCCTTTGTGGTTATCGTAAAAACGGCAGTATTTTTCCTTCCAGTTTGTTATACAGCGCACCAGAATCATCACTGCCAGCATTGCTCTCACTGATAACGCTCCCGCGATGCCCACAAGGCAACTCTGTGTCCACCTGTCGTGGAGAACACTCAGGTTAGCGTCACCATTAAATGTCTCTTTCATGCCACTTTAGATCTGCGAAATCAACCTACCGGGATAGCGAACACCACTATCAGAGCCAACATCATCGCCATCGCCGAAAATGACGTTAATAGAATCACGCACTGTACTCCGGTTAACCGGACAGCCCTAAAAGTAGCCGCTATTGCCACCAGGCACTGCAACAGGTAGTACGCCGCAAACACACGCGATGCCAATGTCACAATATCAAACACATTACCGGTCCAAACCAACAAGATCGCTACCGCCACAAGACCGATATAGCCCAGTCGAGATGAAAGTCGGCTACCGCTCAGCTCACTGAACAATCCCCCTGCCCCCACTGTGTCGGCAACGGCAGCACTGAATTGACTCATCACCGCCGCCAGTATCAATAGCGCGGGCAATATTTCGGCAACACGACCCGCCAGGGTAATAATCGCCGTTTCATCGGCAATACCATGAAACTCCATCAACAGAGGCAGCCCCGTAATCACAAACAGCAGATAAATACCGCCGGCGATGAGTTGCGCCAATCTCATTGATCGCACCCGCATTGCAGGATCATAGGCGTTGCCCAGGTAACGCGAGGTTTCGAATCCCTGCACAATCAGCAGCAGTCCCGCCAACAGCCTGATACTTTCAATTCCGGTAAGGTTTTCATTCGGATTAATAAGGGTTTGATCACTGACGATCCAATGCCAATCGAACCCAACCAGACCAATCAACAATGCAGCGATGATGGCCAGCTTGATTGCCACCGCGGCTTCTTCCATTTTCTCCAGCCCACCGAGGCCGCGAAACCAACCCACGATGGCAATAAATAACAACACTACCGTGGTCAGCACATTTTCGATCACCGCATCACGGTGACCGCCAAAACGCAGTACAAAGGACGCCAGCAAACGTACGTAGAAAGCGACCGAGACAATATAAGCCAATCCCAGGGCGAGGTCCGACAGGCGTTGTAACGGCATAACGATGCGGAAATGCCCGGCATCGGCAAGAAGTGGCTCGGCATGGATAATGTTGAAACGGATCACAGCACCGATCGCAAATGCCACCAGGAGAATACCCAGCATCGCAACCGGAGCCCACGCCGCCACGACATGAGTCAGCAACGGCCCGGAAATCAGAAATCCGCTGCCGATAATCGACGCCAGTGGTGTCACCGTGGCTCTCCAGCGCGCAGCATTGCGTACTGTCGGCAGAAATAAAACTACCACCGCGACTAGTGCCACACCAGGTAAAACAAAATTAGACATTGACCTCCATTATGGACGGTTGACTTGATTTGTTGACAGCATCTGTAATATCACCATCATTTCAGCAATCGGTGTCGAAATATAAATTTTTACCCCGTATTTTCACGTTAAAGAGAAGAAGCCAAATTCTCTTTAAACAGGGGTGCACGCGATATAGGTATATTGAAGATCAACCCCTAAGATTCTCTATACCAAGGGCTAACAGATTTCATCGCCAACCATTAGTGACGGCATCACACCCATAGCGAGACAGCGAAGTAAAACGGACTGAATTCATATTTTGTTTTACTTTCAACTTCCTCCGTGGCAGCTACCGTCCCCGCCGGGATGCGCGAGATTATCAAGTTCACACTCCTCGCTGTAATGAATAAATCCGCGTTTTACCCGCTCCAACATACCGGAATGTAGCTTTGCCGCAGTTTGCTCGATAGTTGCTTCGATTTCCTCCAAGGAAACTTGAAAAAGATCGTAACTCACGTAAAGGCAGTGCCCCTCAAATCTGAGTGCTTCTACCCCCATAAGAGACAACAGGGATTGATCCAGTGTGGCTTTAAGTTCGTCGCCAACAGCCTCAGCGAAACCAATGCGACGTGTTTTCAGTGCCGCCTGTCCCTTTTGCTTTGGCGACAAGCCATGTTTGGGGTCGCCCACAAACAGGTGAGGGTGCTCTTTAAATCGCTCTAGACACTGAGATGAACAAAAGTAGTGATCGACGCCCTGATATTTGAGCGACAAAGATCGATCTATTTTTGTCATTTGACATACGGGACAATGTATTGTGAATTCACGTTTGCTCATTGGCCTCACCTTCTCTAATACTCCACCATCTGCTGATGTTTACTAATAAATAGGGGAGTGCGTAAATAAGAAGCCGATGCTTAGTTTCATTAGGTTCATTCATGCGCTTTTCCGCCACTTAACCACCTGATGTTTAAATTTGAACAGCAGACATCAATGCTGACGCTGGTGCTTACCGTCTTCGTGTAGTAGTCGTTGCCGTCTATTCGAATGCAAGAACCACCTCTCGCCCGCTGCGATCAGTAACATCGCGATAAGAGCAACGCCGATAACCCACGGGTCAGCGTTCAGTTTCACCCAAACAAAACCGATCAGTGCCAGCAAATCGAAAACAATGGCCACAATGGGCACCCAGCGCTTGGCTTTTATTTCATCCGCCAAATAACGAATCACGCCCCAATGAATGGCGATGTCCATGACCAGATAAAAGACAATACCCAGGGCGGCTATCCGCGACAGGTCAAAAAAGGCCGTAAGAAAAATACCGAGTACCACGGTATAGACAAGTGTATGTTTTTGGATGCTTCCCGGCATACCGAAATGGCGATGAGGAACCAGTTTCATTTCGGTCAACATGGCCAGCATCCGGGACACCGCAAAAATACTGGCAAGAATGCCGCCCGCAGTTGCCGTCATGGCAATTGCGACTGTAAACCATACTCCGTATTCTCCAAGCGCTGGTCGCGCAGCCGCTGCCAGGGAATAATCGCGAGTATCTATGATTTCACTCAGGGATAGGTTACTGGCCACTGAAAAGCCAACCAGGGTGTAGATGACTACACACGCAACAATAGAGATAACGATAGCTCTTCCAACATTTCGCTTAGGATCGATTACCTCGGATCCACTGTTGGTAATGGTGGTAAAACCTTTAAAAGCCAGAATCCCGAGAGCGGTAGCACCAAGAAAATTTCCGGAGGTTTCAACGTTATCCGTGTGACCGAAATCTAGCGCCAGGCTATCGGCCACCCACACACCGATAATGCCGAACACCAAAATGCCGCCAATCTTTAACACCCCGATAAACCCAGCTACCTTTTGAATAAAGCGGTTACTCAACAAATTGACGATAAACGCAAAAATAATCAGCCCCACACCCAGCATCGCCACCGTTCGCCCGGATTCATCACCACCGAATAATTGCATGGTATAGGAGCCAAAAGTCCGCGCCAGGAAGCTCTGTGCAATCACCATGGAGAAGTACATCAACAGTGCATTGAATGCCGTCGGTAAGCTGTCGCCATAAGCCTTGTGTAAATACATCCCTATCCCTCCGGCGGAAGGGTAGGCATTGGAAATTTTGACGTAAGAGTAGGCACTGAAAGAAACGACCACCGCTGCTGCCAGAAATGCCAGCGGGAACAGTACGCCCACCATTTCCGCCATTTGCCCGGTCAGGGCAAAAATACCCGCGCCTATCATGACTCCGGTCCCCAGCATCACGGTACCGGAGAGCGTTAGGCTACCCTTATCATAGTGAGTCGTGCGACCATCTTTATCCATCAATCTTCTCCTAAACTCATCTTTTTCAAAGTCGCTGCTACAATGAACCGGGCGCTACATTGATTTGCCTCCAGCAAGCCCAGCGTATCTAATGTTCCACCGCGGTTTCGATAACCAAATGCCAAACAACGGTCATTGCCCAAATCCAGCGGCCTACAAGTGCCCAGCAATATTTCAGGTCGCATATGGGATACAAAAATCCGCAAACGAATCTCATCGTCAAACAACTTGGTCTGCTGCGATGACGAACAGACAAATGGCTGTTCGTGCCTGTCGCGCGGAATACGAAAACGGCCAGGCTCAAGCAAATAAGTAATACGGCAGCCAATGCCTTTTTCTCTGAGACGCTGACCAACCTCACGACAAACCTGGAGTTGATAAGCACCCACCGCAACTAATTGAACATCAACTTTATCATCTTCTTCCAATGTCAACGCTCCATTTTCAACTAACTGCTGAGCTTGTTCGTAACTGAATGAAACCACAATTTCCTGTTTAGGTATGGTCATGGCCCAAACCTGGCCCTGGCTCTGGTAACAGGCATCGAGACAAGCAACCGCCGTACTGGCATCAGCGGGATATACGACGCGTGCCATATCACTCATTTCACCCAGTAGAACTTCACCAAACGCGGAATCCTGATGGGATTGCTCATTTTTGCCGTTCTCCCACAAATGCGAAGTAGCGATAACCGGCAACGATAACCAGCGCGGATGTCGATTCAGTTCTTTTTGGTGCCGCGCAAAAATGATTTCCTGCCGCAAGGCACCAATCATTTTCATGGCAAAGGCTTCATAGCTGACCACCAGGTTCATACCACCTTTATTCGCCAGTGCCGCACTCACTACGGCTTCCTCATTCAGAGCGGTAATGACAGCCCCTTGTATCGACTCGGCCACACCGTCTTCCGGGTTTAACACCCGGTGTTTGAGAAGGTCCAGCGTTTGGCCCATGCGGTTACTGCGTAGCTCATCAGGGTTGCCGATACGTACGCGCACGCCCGGATTGGCGAGATGCCACTCACACAAGCGCTTATCTACGGCTGCCATGGGTGACAATGCTTGCCCCTTTTCGCACTGTGGTGAAGCAGTAGGTAGTTTTAAAACGACATCACGCTGACCGAGCGCATGGTATTTTTCCGGTACCCGGTTATCTGCCTTATGTTGTGTTATTTTTTCGATTGCACTGGTCAGCTCAGTACGCGGCAGAAAGAGCCTGGCAGCGTGTTCATTGAATAGCTGCCGAGCCGCGGCATCGCTACGAGGGTTGCCGGGCAAAGACGTGCCGTGGGCTGCATTGGTGCCACCACCGTAAAAACCGTAGCCTTTTTCCGTTTCGGCAATCAGGTACGGCAGTTTCACCGGATAACACATTTTTCCTGCACGAATATGTGCACTGCAGGCTTGCAAGCGTGCTTCAGATTCAAATATTCCCCAGATAAACGCAGCTGGATCGCGCCCGTCGATGGCGATCGGATGAAATTCATTCTGCTCCAGATGTTCGTAAAACCAGGGCAGACCTCCCTGCTGGTACATGTTGGAACGCTGATCGATACGCCGACCATTGGCAATCATCACCGGCGTTACCAAGCCACAATCCTCGGCGCGCCACCAACGGCTGGCCCAATCACTGCCGCGTTGCTCTTCAAAGGCGCCATCGCTCAAAAATGCCACCAATCGTTCGCCGGGCAGTGGCATATGCACGTATTGTAGCTCCGCAAAACCCAAATCCCCGCCTTCAATCAAACCGCCCGCCGTGTGTGGATTGACATGGCTGCCTACTGGCACTGCGGGGCGACCATCATCCGTAATCGCGTAGCTGTAAAAATCCTGCGCCAATTGCGATAGACCTTCATCACTTAGGGGGTAGCGCTCCGCCTGTTCCGGATAGAGGTTTTGCAGTAACACATTGACCGCGTCGATGGCCGCCACACAGTGGCCCTGACCCATCAACCAGCTTCGTGTGATTCCCGCCAGGTGGTTAGCCACCATGTAAGCGACATAGGCAGGCACCATATTCAGGGAGCCACCGGTATGCCCCTGTGGATTGGCTTTAAAATCTTCAGCGTCGAGTGCGCTACCGGAAAAATCCACTTTGGTGCTATAAGTCATATGCACCACCAACCACATGGCCGCACTGGTCAGCCGGTCGGTAGCCGACAAAATCTCCAGAACCTCATCAATCTGTTTGAAGCGCCCCTCACACACCAGTTGCTGGCACAGATCAAATATGCGTACCTGTGTTTCATCGCTGTGCTGTATCACCCCGTAACCGTTTGCCCAATGAGCAAACGCTGGGTAAGTCTCGCGGTACATCCTGGCTCGTTGCTCAACACGGTGATCGTTTTGTTGGTCTATCACATACATGGCTATGCCTCAGTCAGCGACTGGCTGATTGCTAAATTCGTTAGAGAATTGCTGCTGGACAGCGTGTAGCATCATCGCCGCCTCATCCGAGGCAACTACCCAGCACTGCACTTTTGATGTCATTGAGGAAAGCGATATCGGCAGGTTGCTGTTGGCCGATTCGGCGTGCAATTCAACGCCCAAATGGGATAACCCCAACAAGAGCTCTTGGCAAAGAGCCGGATTAAGTTCAGCAACACCACCGCTGAGCACAATACCGTCCAGGCCACCTAAAATCGCAAAGTAAGCCCCCAATGTTTTCTGGAAGCGGTATCGAAATAGGTCAAATGCCAGATGGCACTGTGGGTGGTCACTGGCAAATAGTTCAGCCATATTATCAACACCACCAGACAACCCCCGCCAACCGGATTCCTGATTAAGCAGTTTATCCGTATCTTCAGGCGACCATCCTTCCTGCTTTTGTAACCAGGCCAGCAAACCTGGATCAACATCACCGCTGCGCGTACGCATTAACAGCCCCTCATTGGGCGTAAATCCCATGGAAGTATCCATTAGAAAATGTCGCCCACTTAATGCTGGAACTGTCAGGGTTGAGGACTGAAAAAAACAGGCATAACAGACGCTTGCACCCTGGTTCAGGCCAGCAAGCGGTTGTAAATAGTGGCAAGCAACCACCCGGAAAAACCAGCCACCACAGCCCAGGCCACCAACCCCCAAAGTGCGCCGACCAGGGTTAGGTGCCACCCCATATCCTGCAACTGCATATGCACCATGTCGCCGGACATGGACATCATCATTGCGGGCATCGCCGCGACGAAGACACTGCAAATGACCCAAAGCACAATGGCACTGATTGAGCAGGCCAGACCAAATTTAAATGCATGCAGTTTCATATCGTTTCTCCTTCTATCGTGTGTATTTACCAGCCTATAAATCACCAAACCGATTAGACGATTGCGCCATGCGCATCACTTCGTGTTCCTCCAACGACCGCAAGGACTCCAACAATTCCTTAGCCGACGGAATATCCGCCCGTGACGCCAGATAGCGATACAATTCGATGACCTGCTGGTGCTGATCGACGATCACTTCCATAATCTGCGCGGTATCCAGTTCGGCAAAGGGCGCATCACAGTGAACATGCCGGGTAATCGGGTGATGCTCCACGTATTCATAACACCAGGTGTTAAGGGCGTGCTCATCCCCGGATTTTTCAAAACCGCTTACCACGTCGGTCAGCGTTTTTTCGTGTTCCGAGAGATAAGCCAGTATCATCCGTGCCCGCTCGTCAGTGTTTTTATCCGCGCAGTGGGACAAGCACTGGCTCAGGTGTTGGTGAAACTCTTTGGTCCAGTGCAACACATCTTTCAGGGTTTCAATTTGCATCATCTTTTCCTCTAATTAATAGATATCTTGTATCGTCTACAGCCGTAAAATATCTCGATACCCGGCAACATCGACTTTAAACTGGGTTTGCTCTTGTAAATACACTCGCAGCCCTTCCAGCGCATCGGGGTCACCGTGAATCAGTTTGATGGGCGTTGTCCTGGCCAATTTTGATTGGCGCAACCATTCGGTGAGTTCGAGATAATCCGCATGCCCCGAGAGTCCGGAAATCACCTCAACCTCCGCCCTCAGTGGAATCCAGCTACCGTGGATTTTCACTGCATCGACACCTTCAAGCATCTTGGCACCACGGGTACCACCGGCCTGATAACCGGTAAACAACACCGTGGTTCGGCTATCACTCAATAGCCGTTTAAAGTGGTGAAGAATTCGCCCACCAGTGGCCATACCGCTGCCGGCAATAATGATATGGGGGAAAGCCTGCCCCGCTAGCGCCTTGGATTCATCCACGGTACGGGTATAAGTGACGACATCGCACATGTGATGACATTGCTCATGGCTGAGTCGATGCTGATCGCTGTGATGACAAAAAATATCCGACACTTTGATGGCCATGGGACTGTCGAGATAGATCGGCAGTTTGGGTATGGCACCCTCTTGCATCAGCGTTGCCAGCAAATGTTGCAAGGCCTGCGCCCGCCCCACGGCAAACGCGGGCACCAGTAAAACCCCACCGTTTTTAGCAACACGGTTAACCACGGCAGCCAATTGTTGCGCAGCGTCCTGCGGATCGTGCTGCCGATTGCCGTAAGTGGACTCCATCAGCAACAAATCCAGTTCGGGCAGCGGGCGCGGTGGTTTCATCAACACGTCATCGAAACGGCCCACATCGCCTGAAAAGCCAATGCGTTTGCCTTCCGCTTCAATAATGATACTGGCGGCACCGAGAATATGCCCCGCCGGTTGCAGGTAAAAACGGATATCGCCGACTTCAACCTGTTCATCAAAGTCAACCGACTGAAACAACTCCATACTCGATTCGGCGGTTTGACGGTCATAGAGCGGCTCGGGTTGTTCATGTTTGCTCAGCTTATGTTTGGTGTAGTATTTCGCGTCCTCCTCCTGAATATGACCACTGTCTGCCAACAGGATCTGACACAGGTCTTTAGTGGCGTGATGGGTAAACACCGGGCCACGAAAACCGTGCTTGTATAAGGCGGGGATATAGCCGGAGTGATCCAGGTGCGCATGAGTGAGCAACACGGCATCGAGCTTATCGATATCCAGCGGCAGCGGTTGCCAGTTGCGCTCACGCAACCATTTGTAGCCTTGGTACAGGCCACAGTCGATCAGCACCTTGCTGCGCTCGGTTTCCAGTAGAAATTTTGAACCGGTTACGGTTTCGGTACCGCCTAAAAAGGTGATTCTCATGATACGACTCCTGTGGAATCTGATCTTGTTGGTTGCAACATGGAGATAACGGCTGTAATCAGCTGCGGCGTGATATCAATGGCATTGGATGAATGAGGAATGGTATTAGCGGTTACTAATTGGCTGAGGCCCGCCTGGATCAGTGCTTGATCAGAGCCGTCGGCGAAAATGCCATGTACGGCGACACACTGGATGTGTTCAATGCCATTGGATTTAAGGGTTTTGATACACTCCAGAATGGTCTGCCCGCTCGATATGACATCATCAATAATGACGGCGGTTCTATCTCTGTGCGCTTCAATGTTCGGCAAGGACACTTCGACATGACGATCACCGAAACGCTGTTTCTCGCCAATCACAAACGGGTGCTGGCTATAATCGGCGATATCGGATACCCACTGTTCACTCTCGCTATCCGGCCCCACCAGCAACAGGTTGTTTTGTGTCTTCAACCATTGCGCCAACGCCGGGGCACCTTGCACGACACGGCTGGGTACGGAATAAATTTCGTCCAGGGAATGATAACGATGCAGGTGCGGATCTACCGTCACCAACCAATCAATATGGTGAGACAGACATTTGGCAAAAATACGTGAGGTAACCGCCTCCCCATCGACAAAACGGCGATCCTGTCGCATATAGCTGAGATAGGGCGCCACTAGGCCAACTTGCGAAGCACCCAGTTCCCGCAAGGTTTCGACCAAAAACAGTAACGGTAGATACTTGGTGTTGGGGTGCGACAAATCCGCCACAACAATACAGGCGCGGCCTTCCACATCAGAGGTGATACGCAAATAGGATTCACCATCGGGGAATTCACGTGAACTAAATTCTCCCCGCTGCACACCCATCGCCTTTGCTAACGAATCCGCCAATGGGTGATCGTGTAAGCAAAACACCAACGGTGTCTTTCCTGAAACCGGGTTCAGTTCACTCATGAGATTGCTCCAATCGTGAAAATGTTGGATTGTCGGTAATAGGCCAATGCGTATTGCAGCTCGCCTTCTGTGTCACTGAACAGTGTGAACAAGGGTTCACCTCGCTCTACAGTTTCACCGACACGCTTATGCAAGCGCAAACCCGCTGCCGAGACATTGGGCGCTCCCGCCAGTTTCGCCAAGCGCGCTAATTGGCGATTATCAATCGTCTGCAAAGTGCCGGTTGATGCGGCAGTTTCCGTATGTTGAAAATCTGCAGAAGGCAAAGATTTCATCCCGCCCTGGGCCGCTATAATTCGCTGAAATTGTTCCCACGCCGCACCGCTATCAAGAATTTCGGTAGTCCTTTGCAAACCTTGTTCATAGGTTTGCTGATACGCGAGAGAAAACAGATGGGCAGCCAAAAACAGTGCCCGCTCTCGAAGGTCCTCGGGCGCATCGCTGCTGCGCTGCAAAACAGCCATTACATCGCGGGCTTCCTCCACGGGACCAACACCGCGCCCGACAGGCTGACTGCCGTCCGTTATCAAGCAACGAACCTGAAGGCCGCACGCAGCACCCACTTGTGTGAATAATGAAGCGAGACGATCGGCGTCTTTTTGCGAACGCACTTTTGCAGTAGGGCCGACGGGAATATCAATCACCGCATGGGTAGAACCCGCAGCGATTTTTTTCGACAATACCGATGCAATCAACTGCCCTTCGCCATCAAGATCCAGCGCGCGCTCAATCCGAATCAATAAATCATCGGCGGGGCTAAGATTCACCGCTCCACCCCAGGCGAGACAACCGTGAGTTTCTGCTACAACTCGTTGAATATCCGCAAGGCTGAGATTGACGGTCGTCAGCGCCTCCATAGTGTCAGCAGTACCCGCCGGTGACGTGATAGCGCGAGACGACGTTTTCGGAATGGTTAAACCGGCAGCGCTGACGATCGCCACCACCAGCGGCGTGGTGCGATTGCCCGGCAGGCCACCAATGCAATGCTTATCCAGCACCATGGGTGAATCGGGCCAGCTGAGACGCTTACCGCAAGCTACCATGGCCTGTGTCAAGGCAATGATTTCATCCACATCCAGACGACTGCCCGCACAAACGCTGAGAAAGCTGGCAATTTCGATACCGGAATAACGATGGTCGCTGATGTCCTGTACGATCTCAGTGACTTCCTCGTCGCTGAGCTTATGGCCAAATATTTTTTTGCGAACAGCTGCCAGCGATGTCACCACCGGTGCATGACTGACGCTAATCAATGCCCCTGCGGTAACTCCCAGCCGTTCGATGGCGATTTTGGATAAACCAGCGCTGCCTGGTTCAATGACCTTCTCATCCACCACGTTGATCGTTGCGATTATTTGGTTTTGGCCATCTTCCACTGAAACGCGACTGTTAGCTGTAAAACCTTCCGAGCGGCAGATATGGCAATCGTTTCGCATATAAAGGACGGGTTCTTGGTGGGTATCGATACCTATATCAATAACCTTAAGAGCGTTTGCTGACTCCATCGTTTTCACCGTCATTGCTATTTTCGCCTGTTGCGTGGCGGTGACTTGTGACAACTCCACGGCTCATGCCCTGCGTTATCCTTAACGTTTTCATCCACAAACTTGTAATAACCTTCTTTGAAATGAGTCCACCAGTCGTGGCCAACTTCAATGCCATATTTGGCCAGCACATCCTCGATACCATCCAGGCAAAGACGTGACGCATCGTAGGCGAGATTCAAAACCTGTGACTTTTCATCGAAAGACACCGCATCCAGTCCATATAGTTTGTCGATTTCTGACAATGCATCCTGGATGCCGCCTACGCTTTTTGTGTCTAGCTTCAAATGACGGACAACAAGATTGACTTCGGACACACCCAATCGGTGCTCAGTGTTTTTCATCTCCAGTCTCCTTTACCTATTACCTATGCGGCATTTTGTTACAGCAGTGCGGCTCATGTTTGGCGTTATCTTTAACGTTTTGATCAGTCTGACGTTGCCAGCCGAGTTTGACGCGACTCCACCAATTGTCTTTGATCGACGCCCCATGCTTTTCGACGATAGCAATCATATCGTCAATAGAATGGTGAGAGGCGTCGTAGGCGACGGTGAGCATTTGTTTCGCCTCAATAAGTTTTACTCTATCTATGTAGGGAAGATCGCCGATGTCGTGAACAATCAACGGTGCATTATGCTTATCTAATCCGTATAGACTCAGGGTATGTCTGGTGACAAATCCCGGGTTAATGCCTGATCGATGTTCGCTCATCGGCCCTGTACCTTTCTTAAATAATCCAACAACTTATTTTTTGTGTTTATGCACCGGTGATTTTTTCGTCTCTGATTCATGGTCCATCATTTGCCCCATCATTTTTTGCATCATCCCCATGTGTTTTTCCATCATATCCATACGTTTTGTGATATCCATTTTGTCCATTTTCTTACCGCCTTTCATGCCGTTCCCCATATTCATCATCTGCATACCTTCTTGCATAGTTTGCATATGCTCATTCATTAATTGTTGACGTTTTTCTGGGTCGGTTTCGGCTTTGATTTTTGCCATTGTTTCCTGCATTTTTTGCATATGTTCATGCATCGCCATCATCTGCTCATGATTCATCATTGTCATCATCATGCCACCAACTTTGTCTTTGCTTGCATCTCCATGCTCATGTCCTTTTTCAGCATAAACAGGCGAAGAGATTGCGGTGGTAATAATGACTGCAGAAAGAAATTTTTTCATTGAATTTTCATTTATAAATCCTCAATATGTTGACGTTTTTAGGTTATTTAACTTTGGAATCCAAGCGGGTGTCGATTCCATATAATGACGATAGGCATCGCCAAATTCTTCAATTGCCATGCGCTCTTCTCGTTTTGCAAGACGCACGTAAACCACCAATAGGATTGGAAACATACCTAGTGTTGGAAGTGTCGGCCACTGCAACAGAAAGCCAAACATAATCATGATAAAAGCAATGTATTGCGGGTGACGGCAGCGGGCATACCAACCAGTGGTCGCCAGGGAGTGAGTTTGTTGCGCTTTGTGCAGCACGTTCCACGCCGACGCGAGCAGAAAGAAGCCGAGCACGATTAGTACATTGCTGGCAATATGCAGCGGATCAAAGTGCGGATCACCTTCAAACCCGAGCATGGTGTGCAGTAAATGGCCATTTTCATGGGAGAGGAAGTCCACTCCTGGGTACTTTTCCGCCAGCCATCCAGACAGAAAATATATCGTCAGCGGAAATCCATACATCTCGGTAAAGAGCGCAATAATGAACGCAGAGAAAGCCCCAAAACTGCGCCAGTCGGTTTTTGTTTGTGGCTTGGCAAAACTGAAGGCAAAGAAAATAAATATTGCCGAATTCAGTATCACCAGTGTCCAGAGACCATAAGCTGAATCACCGTGCATTTGTCGTTCTCCTGTTTTCTACCGGGTCAATGGTGGTGCCGATGTTCGCTATCCCGGCGCCCATCTTCTAATCCACGCTGGTAAGCATCTTGATCTGACTCACCCTCATGCTGATGGCCTTCTCCCTGGCGCTGATGGCTCCCACCATGCCCCCCGTGGCCACCATGACCTCCATGCATGAAAAGATGCATAAAAGGACATGCCAGCAAAATCAGAAAAGGTAAAAACTGCCAGACATGCTGGCGGTGTTCGATCAGCAGAAAATACGTGGCAGCACCAATTAGGCCCAATGCCGCCAGTCCTTTGGGTGTTAACCAGAATGATGTTTTTTGCGTTGCCATATCACACCTCACGGATGAAATTGAAAATCGCTGTCTATCGCACTGCGTTTATCATGAATCCAAAGCAAGTCATTCACCGGAATAATACAAACCAGCCCTTCGCTATCGGCATTGACGTGCGCCGTTTCTACAATCAGTTGCGCGATGTTATTTGCATGCTCTGACCTGGCGTAAATCTCCATTTGAATGTGCTTAATCAAATGATTCTCGTTGAAGCTGTCGAAGTATTCTCCACGACCGCGAACCGGATGCAGGGTGAAGCCTTTAACCCCATGCCTAATCAGTGCTTCTTCTACGTCCTTCAAACGAAATTCGTCAAAAATGGCGGTCACTTTTTGAATATTCATACTGATATCAATCCTTACTTTCTTTGTTGAACATTCTCTAATTCACCGTGAGCTGACCGCGATACATCTGCATCTGACAATGAAAGGCGTATTCACCAGATTTCAGTGCAGGTAGTTGTATGGACTTCAGTTTATTGAGGGGCAAGGTGTCACTGATTTGCAGTTCGGGAATCAGTAACGTTTCTGAGCAGGGTGATTCATCTTTACGTATGAACTTCAGCTCAACCGGCTCACCCGCAGGCACTTTAATTCGGGAGGGTGAATAGGTGCCATTTTCCACGGTAATCACCAGATCATTTTCACCCAGCTCTGCCTCTTTGGGCTTGTACAACCAAAACCACCATATAATGAGCGCGATCACAACAACGCCAACACTATTAATGATTAACATGTCCACTCTCCTAAACAAGTTTCTGACGAAATAGCCATTAGTGCTCCTGCGCTTTGAACAAGCGCAGTCGGTTGGCATTGGTGACGACCGTGAGCGACGAAAATGCCATTGCGGCACCCGCAATCACAGGGTTCATAAGTACCCCAAGCAAGGGGTAAAGAATACCTGCGGCAACCGGAACACCCGCCACGTTGTAAATAAACGCACCGAACAGGTTCTGTTTGATGTTACGTAATGTGGCCTTGCTCACCGCAATGGCATCGGCAAGCCCATGCAGCGATCCGCGCATCAAGGTGATATCGGCACTCTCTATGGCCACGTCGGTGCCCGTACCGATGGCGAAACCCACATTGGCAATTGCCAACGCTGGCGCGTCGTTGATGCCATCGCCTGTCATGCCGACCACTTCACCTTCCATCTGCAGTTCCTGAACCTTTTTGGATTTGTCCTCCGGTAACACCTCGGCAAAGAACTCTTTAATGCCCGCCTTTTCGGCGACGGCTTTTGCCGTGGCGCGGTTGTCGCCGGTCAGCATGACAACGCGAATGCCGTTGTGCTGCAGTCGTTTAATGGCGGCAATAGAGTCTTCTTTGATGGGGTCAGCCACCGCGATAATGGCGGAGAGCTTGTTATCCACGGCGAAATACATCGGCGTCTTAGCCTCGGCAGCCAGGCCCTGCGCTTTTTCAACAAAATCGCCGAGTTCGATATTGCGCTCTCGCATCAGTTTTTCATTGCCGAACAGCAACGTTTTGCCATCCACCTCAGCCTGCACACCGTGACCGGCGATGGCATTGAAATTGGAGACCTTCCCGGTTTCGATACCCTTCTCCTGGGCTGACTCGACAATCGCCAGCGCCAGCGGATGTTCAGAACCCGATTCGAGCGTGGCTGCCAGCTTCAGGATAGTGTTCTCGTCCTGCTCGCCAGCGACCAAAATATCGGTGACCTTCGGCGCCCCCAGGGTAATGGTGCCGGTTTTATCCAGAATCATCGCTGATATTTTCGATGCGGTTTGCAAGGCTTCGCCGTTGCGAATAAGGACACCCGCTTCTGCCGCTTTGCCCACACCCACCATCACCGACATGGGGGTTGCCAGACCCAACGCACAGGGACAGGCGATAATCAGTACCGTGGTGGCAGATACGATGGCAAACGCCACGGCTGGGTTCGGGCCAAAGTTGAGCCAGACCAACGCACTGGTGACGGCGATAATCATTACGACGGGTACAAAATACGCGGAAATCACATCGGCCAAACGACCAATAGGCGGCTTGGAATTCTGTGCGCGTTTGACCATGTTGATAATTTGCGCCAGGGCCGTGTCTTTGCCGACACGAGTGGCCTTAAACAGAATGGAGCCGGTTTTATTGATGGTGCCCGCTGCAACCGTGTCGCCCACGGCTTTTTCAACGGGCATGGGTTCACCCGTTAACATGGACTCGTCAATGGCGGTATGGCCTTCTATGACTTCACCATCCACAGGAATTTTTTCTCCCGGACGTACACGCACCACATCGTCCATGAGCACCTGTTCGATGGCGATATCCAGTTCCTTTTCGTCGCGTATGACTCTGGCTGTCTTAGCCTGCAGGCCGATCAGCCGTTTAATAGCTTCCGATGTGCGCCCGCGGGCTTTGAGCTCTAGGGCCAGGCCCAGATCGATCAGCCCGATAATGATCGCCGTGGCCTCAAAGTAAACATGGCGAGCTTGTTCTGGAACCGACTCGGGGAAAAATACGACCACCATGGAATACAGCCATGCGGTACCCGTACCCAGCGCAATCAAAGTGTCCATATTGGCAGAATGATTCAGGAAGGACTTCCAGGCGCCGACAAAAAAATGTTTTCCTGAGAAGTACAAAACGCCAAAGGTGAGTATGCCAACGATCAGCCAAGCGATCCGCTCGGTTGTGGTATTAACATTAACCTCCCCGGTAATCAGCGCATAGGCCATTAGCGGCCCACCCAGGGAAAGGGCTATCCAGGTTTCCTTCATCAGGCGTTTGTAATAAGCCTGATCCGACTTTTCTTTTTCTGCGAGCGCATCATCTTCGCTCTCCGCAGCCGCAAGCTTCGCGTTGTAACCGGCTTTTTCCACCGCCTTTACCAGATCAGCAGCATCGGCATTGCCCGTCACACTCACAGTGCGCTGAGCGAAATTCATCTCGGCATTTTCTACACCGGACACCGCCTTTAGCGCCGACTCAATTTTTCCAACGCAACTGGCACAACCCGCACCTTCAATAATCAGTTCCTGAGGACCAGAGTTATTTCCTGAACTGTGGTGATTAGCCTTATGTGCATGATGATCATGAGGCGGAGTTGTCGTACCATCTTCATGGCAAGAGACACCGCCAGATTCCGTTTTAGTTGTACTCATACCCTACTCCCGGTTATTTCTTAAGAACTGTTATCGGATGACCGCCGCTGGAAAGCCAACGCCTTGCAATACTTCAACGAGATGATCTGCATCGACTGCACCAACAACTGAAGCGACACCGGTTGCCAGATCCATAGAGGCCTCACTGACCCCGGAAACGGATTTCAGAGTATGTTCTATACTTTTAACGCAACCACCACAGGTGGCTCCCTGCACTTGTAATTGGTGCAGGGGTTGCGATGATCTGCTAACACTGTTGGTATCAGGTGCCGCAGACGAAATGGATGACTTGCCCGCACAGCAACAGCCACTTTTACGTTGATTGGCGTTCGACGTTTGGTGTGTATTCATACTCATTCCTCCACGGTGAATTCTTCAATTAAATGGCAAAGCATATGACCTGTCGGAGCCTTGTCCGGTTTTTGGCTCCACTCCAATACGGCGCGTTGCATACGATCCCGCAGCCGTATCGTTTCTTTAAACTGCTGCTCAGTTTCATGTAATCTCTGATCAATCAAGCGTCTCACCGTCGGACAAGGAGATTTTTTCTTGTCAGCATGGGAAAGAATTTCCTGAATATCCTCGACCGAAAATCCCAACTGTCGGGCGCTTAACACAAACCTCAAACGCTTAACATCGTTGTCGCTGTATTCCCGATATCCATTGGCCTTGCTTTTGGTGGGATTCAGAATATTGATGCGGGTATAAAACCGTACCGTGTCTGCCGTAATGCCCAATAGCCTGGCAACCTCGATGACTTTCATGCCACCCTCCTCTTGATCCAGTCATGCCATCCTAAGCTTCCGCCGGGATCAGGACCTTGATCTGAGTCAATCACCGGTTATAAACCGAGGTTCTACACCAAGCTTTATAACCGTGCGCTGGAAAAGGTTATACACCTGTGTCATGGACACAGGTCAAGCAGTTTTAGCGTGCGGATTCATGCCATCTATTGGCTATGTTAATGAGGGGAGACTGACACCTGGATGACCCCAACATTACACACCTGTAATGTTGGGGTAGATTATTTGATCCAAATCAACTCGAATGACATTTGGCCAGATCCCTTTCTCAGGGCTTTCTCCAAAGAAGGTAAACGGCTGGTAGCACGAGTAAAGTCAGAATGACCGCACTTAGCATCCCACCGACCATGGGCGCGGCAATACGACTCATGACCTCCGAACCGGTCCCTGTTCCGTACATTATCGGCAACAGCCCCACGATAATCGCGGCAGCCGTCATCATCACCGGACGCACCCGTAAGCCGGCACCGTGTAATACGGCGTGGCGCAGGGTTTCCAGGCGGGGTTCCACGCCCTCCTGCTCACACTCCTCCAGCATATGGCGATAAGCCTGGTTGAGATATACCAGCATGATGACGCCAATTTCCACCGCGACACCCGCCAACGCAATAAAGCCCACGCCTACGGCGACTGAGAAGTTGTAACCGAGCAGGTACATCAACCAGATTGAACCCACCATCGCCAGGGGCAGCGTGCCCATGATAATCGCGACTTCAGCAAAGCTGCGGAAGTTGAAATACAGCAGCACGATAATGATGGCTAGCGTCAGCGGCACCACGTAGATGAGCTTTTCCTTGGCTCGCAGCATGTATTCATACTGCCCTGACCAGTTCAGTGAATAGCCCGTTGGAAGCTCGACCTGATCGGCCACCACGGCCATGGCGTTCTGGACGTAACTGCCAAGATCCACCCCGTCGATATCGACAAAGGTCCAACCGTTGAGGCGAGCGTTTTCACTCTTGATGGCAGGCGGGCCATCTTCCACATAGACGTTCGCCACGTCCGCCAGGGCAATGCGTTGGCCGCTAGTTGTCACGATAGGCAACAGTGCCAGTTGCTCCGGGGAATTACGCAGATCCTGCGGGTAACGCAGATTCACCGGGTAGCGTTCCAGGCCTTCAATGGTTTGGGTGACGTTCATGCCGCCGATGGCGGTGGCCACCACCTGTTGCACATCGGCAATATTCAGCCCGTAGCGCGCGGCTTTTTCCCGTTGGATATCCACCTTGATATAGCGCCCACCGGCCACTCGTTCGGAATAAACCGAAGCCGTACCTGGAACATCCTTTAACACCTGCTCCAAGCGCCGCCCGATTTTTTCGATTTGTTTGAGGTCGGGCCCGGCCACTTTGATGCCCACCGGGGTTTTAATGCCGGTGGCCAACATATCGATACGGGTTTTTATCGGCATCACCCAGGCGTTAGTCAGGCCGGGGAATTTCACAAGCGCGTCCAGCTCTTTTTTGAGTGCATCGGTAGTCATGCCTTCACGCCATTCATCCCGCGGCTTAAGCTGAATGAAAGTTTCAATCATGGTCAGCGGCGCTGGATCGGTGGCGGTTTCTGCACGACCGATTTTGCCGAACACGCTTTTCACTTCCGGTACGGTGGCAATCAGCTTGTCAGTTTGCTGCAGAATTTCCCGCGCTTTACCGATGGACAGCCCTGGATAGGTGGTGGGCATATACATCAGATCGCCCTCATCCAGTGGCGGGATAAATTCGCTGCCAATTTTGCTCACCGGCCAGAAGCCGATAACCGTCACCACCAAAGCCAATGCCAAAGTGGTTTTGGGGTGGTTAAGCACAGTTTTCAGCGCGGGCATATAGACGGCAATCAACGCCCGATTAAGGGGATTTTTGTGCTCAGGCAAGACCTTGCCGCGAATAAAATAGCCCATCAGCACAGGCACCAAGGTAACTGCCAATGCAGCACTGGCCGCCATGGCATAAGTCTTGGTGAAGGCCAGCGGTGAAAACATCCGCCCCTCTTGCGCTTCAAGGGTAAACACCGGCACGAAGCTCACGGTGATGATCAGCAGGCTGAAAAACAGCGCCGGCCCCACTTCAGCCGCCGATTCCGCAACCACTTGCCAACGGTTTTCAGCCGTCAACGGCGTGCGCTCCATGTGCTTGTGCATGTTCTCGATCATCACAATCGCACCGTCGATCATTGCGCCGATGGCGATAGCGATACCACCCAGGGACATGATATTGGCGTTTAAACCTTGAAAGTGCATGACGATAAAGGCGGTGAGAATACCGACAGGCAGACTGACGATGGCCACCAGGCTGGAGCGGATATGGAACAGAAATACCACACACACCAGGGCAACGACGATGAACTCCTCCAGCAACTTATGCCACAGGTTTTCAACGGCGAGTTCAATCAGTCCGGAACGGTCGTAAACCGTCACGATTTCCACACCTTCGGGAAGACCCGCCTTAAGGGTTTCCAGTTTGGCTTTCACACCGTCAATGGTTTTCTGGGCGTTTTCGCCAAAGCGCATCACCACGATGCCACCGACGGCTTCACCTTCGCCATTCAGCTCGGCAATACCCCGGCGCATCTGCGGACCTACATCGATATCCGCCACATCTTTCAGCAGCAGTGGTGTGCCCTTGACGTTGATACCTAAAGGAATATTGGCCAGATCCTCGCGCCCCTGGATATATCCGGAGGCACGTACCATGTATTCCGCCTCGGCCATTTCCACGACGGATGCGCCCACCTCCTGATTACCGCGCTGGATGGCCATCTGGATATGGGACAGCGGAATATTAAAGGCCCGCAATTTATCCGGGTGTACCTTGACCTGATACTGCTTCACCATGCCGCCCAGGGCAGAGACTTCCGACACGCCGGGCACGGTTTGCAGCTCGTATTTCAGGAACCAGTCCTGCAGGCTGCGCAACTGGCTGATATCGTGTTTACCAGTACGATCCACCAATGCGTACAGGTAAACCCAGCCGACACCGGTGGCGTCCGGCCCCAGTTGCGGTCGGGCGTTGGGCGGCAAGGTGGGTGCCACTTGTGACAGGTATTCCAACACCCGCGAGCGGGCCCAATAGGCATCGGTATCCTCGTCAAAAATAACGTAAACATAGGAGTCACCGAAGAAGGAATAGCCGCGCACGGTGACCGCACCTGGTACCGAGAGCATGGCGGTAGTCAGTGGATAGGTAACCTGATCTTCCACCACCTGTGGCGCCTGTCCGGGGTAGCTGGTTTTGATGATTACCTGCACGTCCGAGAGATCGGGTATCGCATCCACCGGCGTGTTTTTCAGCGACCAGCCGCCAATTCCCACCAGGATCAGAGTGGCCAGCAATACAAAAAACCGATTCTGGACGGACCAGCGGATAATGCCTTCGATCATGGCTTACCCTCCCCGTTGTGCTGACTGTGGTCCATATTCATCGAATCGTTATCCATCTCCATGCCATCATGATTCATGGATTGATGTTGGCCGTGATCCATTTCCATACCGTTGTGACTCATCGGCTGATCACCGTCGGATATCGGCATGTCTTCGGTAGCAGCATCAGGTCGATGGATCTGGCTGATCAAATAGTTGTTGTCGCCCTCTCTTGTAATTTCTACGTGAAGAGTCATGTCAGGCTGTAAACCTTGAAGGTCTACATTTTTAGCAGCGGTAAAATTCATGGTCATGGCCGGCCATTGCCAGTTATCGATGGCGTCATGCGCCAGCGTCAACATCCGGTGTTCGGGCATCAGGCTTTTAATACGTGCGCCGACCCAGACCGATGTGGGCGCTGTAGTCTCAGCCTTATCATCCGAACCATGGTTCATGCGCCGAAAGTCCGAGGTTTTGCTGGACTCGGAATCAATCAGAAATTGTGCTGACGTCACAATGCGATCGCCCTCATCAAGCCCCGACATGATTTCCGCCTGGTCATCGGTGATATGCCCCACTTGAACCGCAACGGATTTAAAACGGCCTTCGCCCTTGGCCAGCACAACACGAGATTGACTGCCGGTACGAATCAGCGCTTCACGGGGAATCAACAGGGTATCGTCCATCGGTGCCGCCTCAATGCGCATCTGCGCAAACATGCCCGGTTTCAGATAACCATCGGGATTGTGAAAATGCACCCTTACCTGTGCGGTGCGAGTCGTTGTGTTAAGGCTCGGGTAGACATAGTCGACCTGGCCCTGCCACTCTCGCCCCGGTAAATAATTCAGCTGCATGTGCACAGGATCACCGACCTGAACCAGAGAGGCCTGTCGCTCAAAGACTTCACCAATCACCCAGATATGCTCCAGCTGACCGATCGCCATGATTTCCATGCCGGGTTTTACAAACATGCCTTCGCGCGCCATGAGGTTATCCAGTACACCCGATTGCGGGGCTGTGATGCTGATGGTCTGGCTCACCTTGCCGGATTTCTTCAGTCGGTTGATTTCTGATTTTGGCACCTGCAGGGATGCCAGGCGCTCATTGGCGGCTTCAATCAGCGTGGCGTTATTGCGCTTTAGTGCCAAGAGTAATTCCTCCTGCGCATTAACCAGGGTCGGTGAGTAAAGCGCATAGAGAGGTGCCCCCTGCTGCACTGGATCGCCAGAAGCTTTGACGTAGAGTTTTTCAATCCAGCCCTCTACCCGCGGGTGAATATGTATCAAGCGATCTTCATCGTATTGCACATAACCCACGGTATTGACGGAAACGTCCATCTGGCCTCGGGTAACGAGTGCCGTGCGTACGCCAAGGTTATTGACCACATCCGGTGATATTGTGACTGTGCCAATCTCCTCATCACCGCCGGCTTCTTCATACACCGGAATCAGGTCCATCCCCATGGGGGATTTACCCGGTTTATCACGCTTGTAATTGGGGTCCATCGGCGCGACCCAGTAGAGCGGTTCCTTTTTGGCTGTCGCCTTACCGCCCTCTCCCGCGTCTTGCATACGCCACAAGGCTGAATAGTGGGCGAGGGTTGCCGTCGCAATCAGCAAAGCAACGGTAATGAAAAATGATTTATTCAATTGCATCTTCATGGAGTCATTCCTTCCGTGCGGTTGCCGTTTGCTGCAGGAGACTGCTTTGCGCGGCTTTGCGGTAACAGCCCTGAGCGGTTTGGCGGTAACAGATAGTTCAGTTCGGCAATGGTTTTTAGCCGGTCGACCCTGATGGTCAGGAAATCGATCTTGGCGTTTAGCTCGGCGATACGGGCACGCACGGCTTCGGCAAAGTCACCATCGTCGTTGTTATAGGCAGTCAGGGCAGCTTCGGCCTGCTCTGCCATTTGCGGCAGTAGCTGCTGGTCGTAGAGTGTGCGGCGCTGATTCAGACGCTGGATTTGCACGAGCATTGTGTCCAGTTGCGCCATCAGTTTTCGCGCCATCAGTAGCTTGTCCGTTCGCAGCGCCTCGGCTCGGGAGGTGGCAGCACTAACGTCCTTATCCTGTCGATTACCCGTGAAAAGCGGCAGATCAAATGTGACACCGACCGAGAACAGATCGGCGCGATCCCGGCCCATGGGGTCATCGTCCCGATAGCCGTACTGGGCGGTGAGCCCCCACTCGGGCTTATACTTTTGCTGGGCCAATTCAACCCCGGTCTGCATAGCCTCGATACGCTGGTCAAAGGCCAATAACAGGGGATGCCGATTGATCTGTTCATAGAGCCAGCGATCATTGTGCGTCTGACCCATGGCTAAGGTTGGCTCATCACCCAATTTGCTGGATAAGGTCTGCGCCAATGGCAGACTGGCTTGACCGCCAATCCACTCGGACAGTCGCTGCTGGGCAGATTCAAGTTGTTGTCGCAACGCAGTCAGACGATCATCCAGCCGGGTGAGCTCCAGTTGTGCCCGGATAATATCCTGCTGGCGAGCGCGCCCCAATGCGGAGGAATAACTGGCTTTGGTTGCATCCACCAGATGTTCAAACAGCGCGCGATCCTGCTCAATTAAACGGATACTTTCCTGTGCCCGGTAGGCTTCCAGCCATAACTGAGTCACCGTCGCGGTCACCTTGTCCTGGCGATCCCGTCTGAGCAAGGGCTCCTGGGCCGCCAACTCCTGCTTTTGGCGGCTGGTTAGTTTCAGACTATCGCCGCGTGGAAACATCTGACTAACGCCCACAGTCAGCTGCGTCATCGGTTCCTGGTTGATATCGAAACTGTCGGTCGGGAAGTTAGCCGCCATCAGACTGACCTTAGGATCAGGCAGGGTTGAAGCGGAAATGGATTCACTGGCCAGTGCATCTTCCCGGTAACGACTGCCATTCAGCCAGGGGTCGGAACCAATCGCCTGTGCAATCGCCGCTTCCAAAGTCAACGTACCAGCCTGGTCTTGATCCAGCTGTGTTTGGGCAAACTGTTCTTGGGCAACTTTTTCCTCGGCAAAAGCAGGAACCCCTACCAACAGGAACAATAATAAAAAACGCCTTTGAATGTTCATGGTGATACGTCCTATTGCTGATCGCGACTGTTCACTGAAGCAAACACTTCAGCAGAACCGTCCTTTTTAAGCAGCCACACCTGATAAGGCATAAACCTGTCGCCCATTTCCATCCCGGGGCTGCCCACTGGCATGCCAGGCACGCTCAGGCCGATGGCACCCTGCGGTGGGTTTTCCAGAAACTGCTGCATGAAGCGCGCGGGAATATGACCTTCGAAGACATAGCCGTCACTCGTCACCGCCGTGTGGCAGGATTGGTATTCGGTGGCAATGCCATGCTCGTCTTTAACGCGATTCAAATCTGCCGGGTGGTGGATTTTGGTCTCAAAGCCGGAGTCTTCCATGTGCCGGACCCATTGCTGGCAGCACTGGCAGGTGCGGCTTTTGTAAACATCCAGTGTGGCAATCGATGCGGCTTTAGCGGCATGATTTTCGCCCTCCGAACAGGCAGCGAGGAATAACAGGGAAACTATCAGCGCAAGATGGCGCAGATAATCAGGTAAAGGTTTCATGGTAACTCCCAATCATAAGACGCGATGAGCGCATTCAGTGACGATCACGCGTTTTAAACAACTGTTTTGGGAGTTTTGTCGACTCCCGCTTGATAAGGATAAGTGGGTAGAGGCCTAAATTTCAGGCGTACCAACCCTATATCAACGGGAAATGGGGGGACGGAATAGCGAGGAAACTTCCTGAGTAAGGAAGGAAACCGAATATTCTGTATTGAGAGTTTGAGAAAACTGAACGGAAAACGGCGACAGTGTACTTACCACCGCAACACTGGCAGAAACACAGTCCATCTGAGAACAATCGTCCTGGCTGCAACAGCCTTTGGCCTTGGCATTATCGGCCGCAGCGTGGTTCATATGGGCCATATCCATTGTTGCTGCCATTGCATGAGCGGTGGAATGATGAGTCATCTGTTCGCAGGGCAACTTCACAACGGCAAACGACTGGCTGGTAAAAGCCAGTAACGCGAAGATTGCCATGTAAAACCCAAATCTGTTCAATTGCATACTGAGATGATACAACTCATTATTTATATCTGATAAGTCTATATATTTCGTCTGAATGTTCAATCTTTCGTTCCACTTCATGCGTTGAGGTGGATCAAAAAACTTGTTATTTCGTTACCGCTAAACTGAAAAATAAATTGCACCAACCATAAAAAATACCTTCTCAGTAAATAGTAAAACACAAGTCTGTCAACCAGATGACGGTATAATTACAAAGCCGTCATACACGGTTGCTTGAATTATGGCGTGGTTAAGCCCAAAGGGCTCCCAGTGGTACGGCATAAAGATTGTCACCAAAGGCTGTCGTATGGTCGCCGTCATAGAGCAGAATACCGATCTTGAAGCGATCGGCAGCCACGGATTGAAACCGTTTCAGTCCGGTAAAATCCTTCGCACTTAAGGTCGCTGCCGCCTTCACCTCGATGGCGAAGCAGTCACCCATGGCGTTCTCGATAATCACGTCCACCTCCACTTTGTCCTTATCCCGGTAATGGTAAAAACTCAATGGTTCGTCCACCCAAACCGCTTGCTTGCGCAATTCGTTATAAACGAAGGTTTCCAACAGCAGACCAAAATCTCCCGGTTGTTTGAGCAGACGGTCCCGGTTGAGGCCTCGCACGGCGCACATCAGGCCAGTATCGACGGAATGCAGTTTGGGTGTCTTCACCAGCCGTTTATATTCGTTGGAATGCCAGGCGGGCAATTGCTCCACCAGAAACAATTGCTCCAACAGTGCCATATATTTTTTGATGGTCAGCCGATCCAGTCCCAGTTTGCCCCCCAATTCGGTGAGATTGACCAGTTTACCGGCGTAAAAGGCGGTGAGCTTGAGCAACTTGCCCATTAAATCCGGATGATCAATGTGGGTCAGATCACGAATATCCCGTTGCACCAGAGTGCTCAGGTATTGCTGATACCAGGCCTGGGAGCGTCGTTCACTGGCGCGCTGTAGCGGCTCCGGAAAACAACCGGTGACCAATCGGTTCAGGATGTGCTCCCTAACACGGATGGACTGGGTTGAAGGAGCTTCCCGGTTCAACAGCTTAGAGAGAAATGTCGGTTGCTGCCCCTGGATCTCACACTCCGAGAGCGTCATCAAGCGCACCGATTCCATCCGGCCCGCCAGAGAGTCGGAGAGCCTCGGCAGTAACAAGGCATTGGCGGAGCCCGTCAGCAGAAATCGACCGGGTGTACGCTGTTCGTCCACTGCCTGCTTGATGGATACGAACAACTCCGGCAGGCGTTGCACTTCGTCCAGGGCAATGCGGGTGGCTGGCAGGTTGCGAATAAAGCCCACCGGATCGGCTTGGGCAATCTCAAACTGGGCCTGGTCATCCAAGGTGATGTAGGTCCATTGCTCGGCCCCCATTTCATCCATCAAGGTCTTCACCAGGGTGGTTTTACCGGTCTGACGGGGCCCCATGATAAACACGACGGGCGTGTCGCTCAGCGCTTCTTTGACGTGGAGTTCAGAATAACGAGGGTACATAAATGGACTTCCGGCTAAACAGGAGTTGTAATTCGGCTACCTGATATTCTATTATCGTCCAATCGTTATTACAATGCCGTCCAAATGTGAAAGATGGCAGTACCCACTGTCGGCATCATAAAAACACAAATAAAAACAACTCTATAGGAGTAGTTGGCGTGACCACAAACCGATGAGGCGCTCATGACAGCCAAAGAGCAGTTTTTGACCAACCAACAACGCTATCAGCCACTGATATTGCCGCAACGCTTTTCCGACGAGGAAATGGTTCGCGACTGGACCCTGAATCGCCGCGACTGCCAGATGGTTAACAAATACCGCAAACAGTACCGCTTGGGCGTTGCCATCCAGCTCTGTGCCATGCGCCTCTATGGCCGCTTTCTGAACCAGCTCAGCGATCTCTCGTCCCGCGTGGTCAGCTACCTCAGCAGCCAACTCGATTTACCGCCAGCGCTCACTGTGGAAGTGCCCGAACGGGAAGCCACCTTATTGGAACACCGCAATAACATCCTCAAATACCTGGGATTCAGGCGTTTTGATGTCAAGGTGGAAGCCGATCTGGATCGCTGGGTCGAAGCTCAGGCACACCAGGGGTTACTGCCGGATGAACTCTTTCATCGGGCAGAGCGCTACCTGCTGTTGAATCGGATTGTTTTACCGGGGCCCACCACCATCGAACGGCAAATCGTTCGCATCTGCAACCAGGTCCATGCTCAGCTCTTTGAGCAAGTGTTTGAACAGATGTCGCCTGAATTGCGAGAGGCTATCGATGATCTGCTGCAAACTTCAGGCGGCAATCAACGAACCTATTTCAATCAGCTTAAGGAATATCCACCCGCTGCCAAAATTTCATCGCTGAAGCGCTACCTTGAGCGCTACGACAATCTGGTGGCTACCGGTATTAATGCATTCGAGGAAAAGCTCATTGATACCACCTTTCTTCACTACCTGTACCGATTGACCAAGCGCTACAGCGCCAAGGACATGAAACGCTTCAAGGATCATAAGCGCTATGCCCTGATGGTGTGTTTCCTGCTGGAATCCCGAAAGATATTGCTCGATCACCTAGTTAAAATGCACGATCAGTACATGACGGAGCTGTGTCGGCAAACCAAAAACAGTCACGACAAGAAGCATAAGGAATTTCGTAAACGCCAGAAGAAAGCTATCGACGCCGTGCTCGATACCACGCATGTTTTGCTGGAATGGCCGGATGAACAGCCGTTGTACAAGAATGACTTATGGCAG
>MDTE01090176.1_pt1 | contig 102736 bp, 94 predicted proteins | sample 811231 | NCBI WGS metagenome assembly MDTE01 (sample SAMN05326651, study PRJNA326480) | marine metagenome | isolation source: seawater | place: Indian Ocean: Red Sea | collected 2010 | reverse complement strand
TTTTCACCAGCAACATAAGGACCAAGATCAAGAACCGGAATTTCTTCCGTTTTCTTCTCACCACCTGGTTCGATTTCTACTTCTAATTGAACGCTCATTATCATCACCTTCCAGATATATTCTAACCTTAAACAGTTTTGGTAATAAACTCAAAAAAGATATTATACTTTAATTATTCTGCAATAAATAACCCAGCTCCAAATCCCTCATCAATTACAAAGTTTGCTCCAAAAATAGGGTTTCCAGTCTTAGGTGAAGCAAGAAAAAGTGCAGTATTAGCTATTTCATCAGCTGTTGAATAGGTACGGCCAGAGGGGGTAACTTTCTGCATAAAGTCTAATATTGGTTTCCATTCAGGATCTGTGCGTATCGTTTCATTCATAGGAGTTTCAGTATTACCTGGTGAGATAGAGTTAACATGAATACCATCTCTGGACAGCTCCGTCGCCATTACCTTTGTAAGCATTACTATTCCTGCTTTCGTAGCACAATAAACGCCATACAAGGGCAGGGCTCTAACTCCTGCAACAGAAGCCATATTAATGATATTCCCCCTTTTACGAGATTTCATATGTGGGACAACAGCATTTATAGTATTCAATGTCCCTTTAAGGTTGACATCAATCATGAGATTTATATCAGAGTTTTTACTGCACCCTGCTGGAGTTGGGACAAAAATACCGGCAGAATTGACTAAAATATCAATCTTTTTATGATCTTTTAAAACCTTTTCAACAAGTTTAGTAACTTGTCCAGACTTAGTTACATCACAAACGTAACCCTTTGATTTACGTTTTATATCTCTGGCTATTTTATTAGCTTTTCTTACATTTTTACTAGCAACAATAGCGCACGTTGCTCCTTCTGAAGCAAACAGACGTGCCGTAGCCTCACCTAGCCCAGAAGACCCGCCAATTATTAGAGCAACTTTATTCCTCAATTCCATAATCTGACACTCCATTTAAGTCGTTTGTTTAGAATCCTATATTAGCGCCTTCATCCATAACTACTGTCTCACCATGCATTGGCTTCGTAATGTCTAAAGACAAAAACAGCGCCATATTAGCTATTTCTTTCGGATCAGAAAATGGCCTCCCACTAAGCGCCCTTTTAGAAATAATTTCTCTTGTCTCCGCGTACGACTCCTCAGTTCTTACATCCTCATTCATCGGGGTAGCAGTATTACCTGGAGATATACAATTTACATTAATACCAGATGGGGCTACTGCACATGCAAGGGATTTTGTCATCTGCATAATGCCAGCTTTCGCTGCCCCATAAACAATATAAGAACTTCGCCCTTGTATACCGGCAGCAGACCCAAAATTAACAATTTTTCCAGAACCCTTACTAACCATAAGCGGACAAATAGCATTACACATAAAAAAAGTACCCTTAAGACAAGTATCGACTATATGATCAAAATCTTTTTCGAGCGTCTCTCCAATTCTTGTAGGGTAAAATACTCCCGCAGCATTAATTAAGATATCAATTGAATTAAATTTTTTGATAACGTTATCAACTAGGTTTTCCACTTCGTTCAACTTACGAACATCACAAGAAAAAGCTTCTGCGTCATGGCCTTTTTTCAAAATTCCATCGACAATCTCTTGGGCTTTTTCTTTGTTTCGGCTAGCGACAACAGCGACTTTTGAACCTTCCTCCGCAAATAATTTACAAATTTCGGCACCAATACCAGAAGAGCCTCCAGTAACTAAAGTGACCTTATCTTTTAAGCGCATAAATCAGCCCTCTATTCGATTAATTTAAAAAATAACATGCTTTACTTAGACGAACTTGCTTCGTCCCTGAGAGATAAACGCAATTTTGTTGTTTCTTCAACAGAAACTCCACCCGTTTGATCAAGTAAAACTCCATAAGTTTTTTTAGCTCTGGCCACAGTTATGAATCCTTCTGAAACATCCTTAGCAACAGAATTAGGATCCCTCTCTATTGGCGATCCATATCCCCCTCCTCCGCAAGAATATGAAACTATCATCTCCCCATTATTAAGAGTGACACGCCCACAATTGGGAACAGAAACATTTTTCCCATTCTTGTCAATTTTATGCTGATAAGCTGAAGCTCCGGAGGCACCTCCTCGAACACCTTTAGGAGCATTAATATTCCCATCACTGTTATAAACAATATCCATGGAACAGTTTTGAGGGCCAAAAATAGCAAAAGCCGCTCTAGAGCCGCAATAATGTCCAGCCCCTTCTGTATCTTCGACAAACCCTCTGGAGTGCACATAAATTGGATGACGCAGCTCATCAAGTTCTACGGAATCCATGAAACACATACCACCATTACCTACATGTGAAATTGTCTGCCATGCATCAGCCGATGAGGAGGCTGCCCCACAGGTTTTGCCTAGAAAAACCTGATTCACATAGTCTTTTCCAGTACGAGGGTCGTTCCCCGAAATAACACTAGCAGCAGGCGGATTAATAGCGCCACATTCAGCCATTCCAACTTTATGAGACAATTGTGCCATTGCAGCTTGAACACCGTTAGCCACTCGATCGGCAACATTTGTAGTTGCAACAGAACAACTTGTAGGATGGCTGGGTATACCAACCACACAGTTGTTCCTTAAACGGACCTCTAATCGACGAAATGACCCAGCATTTTTTGGAACAGTATGATCGATAGAATTAAAGACTCCCAGCATTGCCGAGGTCCTTGAACAAGATTCAGAAAGATTAAGACCACAGGGAAGACAGTCAGGATTATTTCTCAGGTCAACGCTTATTTTCCCCTCCTGCCCATCTACCTTCACTTTACTGTTAATAGGAATTCCTTCAGATGGCGTGCCTGGAAAAGCATCATGAACACTCGTATGTTCAGCAGCACCAGAGGGAATACTTTTGATAGCATTTACCATCCGTTTTTCACTATAATCAAACCATTCGCTGATAAAATCATCCAGAGTATCCCAACCTATTTCCTCGCCAAGTTTGGTTAATTCTCTTTCGCCAATCCTTGCCGCTCCAATCATCGCTAAATAGTCTCCCCACCATTGGCTGGGTACTCTTATTCTTAACTGACAAATGCGTATAACATCATCTATATTTTGGTAATTATTTTGAACCTTAACCGAAGGAAAAATTATAGCTCCCTCTTGATAAACATCCCTAGCATTTCCAAAATACGTGGTTGGTATAGAGTTACCTATGTCTGCTTGATGCGCTTTGGATTGAACAGTGAACCTATGAGTTCCTTTACTATCCATTATTGGCACTAAAATTGTATGATCGGCTGGATGGGAACAACCGTGATATGGCGAATTATGCAAAAAAGCATCACCTTTTTTAAAGTCTGGATGCAGTTCCTTCATAGATTTAGACATTAAATCGGGTCCAGAAAGAACATGTATAGGTAGGCTTTCAGCTGCTGCTAACAATTCATCTTGCGCAGTAACAACACAACAGGAAAAATCTCTGGCCATTGCAAGAACACCTGATCTGCCTGTCCGTAAAAGCGTATTAGACATTTTACGCACAATACCTTCAATTCTATTGCTAATAAGAGCAAGTTGTACCCCTGCTGTATTTACATGCGAAGTCATATTGAATTACGTAGCAGACGTGGATCGAAGCTCTTCAGTTGCAGAAACATCGATACTACCAAACTCATCAAAAACAACTTTATAAACTTCCTCAGCACGCTTCATGCTCACATAGTTTTCATTAACATCGTGAAGAACCATTTCAGGACTTCTCTCGATTGGCTTTCCATAACCCCCACCTCCAGTAGTCATAGAAACTATTCGTTCTCCAACCTCTAGAGAAACCACTCCAACATTGGTTAGTTCAACTCGATCTCCATTCCTAGAGATTTTGTAATGCTGAGAGGGAGTACCATGTAATCCACCACGAACTCCTTTAGCAGAATTTTTTGATCCATCACTTATATAAGCAACATCCATTTTGCCCCTTATCGGTCCATACTCACTATAAGCAGAGCGAGCTCCACAATAACGGCCAGCACCTTCTGTATCTTTAATAAACTCACGTGAATGAACGTAGAGAGGATGTCTTAACTCATCTAATTCAATACTGTCATAGTAACACAAGCCACCATTTCCCACGTGACAAATGGTCTGCCAACAATCAGCCTCTGGTCCTCCTGCACCCCCTGTAAAAGCTAACATTATTTGGTTAACATAGGGTTTACCGTTACTTGGGTCGATCCCTGAAATCACTCCGAGCCCAGGTGTAAAAATTCCTCCACACTCCGCCAGACCGAGACCATCAGCTATTTCAGCTATTGCTGATTGTGTTGGATTTGTAACCCGATCAGCAACATTTGTTGTCGCTGCAGAACAGGAAGTGGGATGTGATGGTATACCGCAAACGGCATTATTCTTCAGAAGAACTTTTATTCGCCTGAATGAACCTGCATTTTTGGGAAGCGAATGATCTATGGAATTGAATACACCTACCATGGCTGCAGTTCTTGAACAGGCTTCCGACAAATTAAGACCACACGGCAAAGCATCTGGATTATCCAACAGATCGACAGTTATTTCTGCTGCCTTAGGATCTATTGTTACTGAAGATTTTATAGTTATTCCTTCCTCAGGAGTTCCAGGGATTGGATCATGGGTTGACCTACAACTTGCTTTTCCTTGGGGTAAGTTACGAATGGCAGTAACCATTCTTTGTTCTGAATAGTTAAACCACTCTTCATTAAATTTTTCTAAATTATCCCAGCCAACTTCGTTTCCAAGTTCTAAAATTTCTCGCTCTCCAATACGAGCAGCTCCAATCATTGCCAGAAAATCGCCCCACCACTGATCGGGCACCCGAATGCGCATCCGGCACATACGAACGATATCCATATTTGTCTCATAGTTTTCTTGCACCTTTGTGGCAGGAAATATTAGAGCTCCTTCTTCGTAAACGTCTCGTGCTGTCCCGTGATAGGTCGTAGGAATTGAATTGCCTATATCAGCTTGATGAGCCTTAGCAGCAACCGTATATCTGTGTATACCATCATCATCAATTACCGGAACAAGAATCGTATGATCTGCGGGATGGGAACACCCATGATACGGTGAGTTATGAAGAAAGGCATCTCCCCTCCTTATATCTGAGTGAAAAGATATCATGGATTCAGCCATTATATCCGGACCAGAAAGAACATGAATAGGAAGGCTCTCGGCAACTGCCAGTAATTCGTGTTTACCTGTCAAAATGCAGCAGGAAAAATCACGAGCTATATTTAAAACTCCAGATCGACCGGTACGCATCAGAGTATTACCCATTTTACGAGATATACCTTCAAACCGATTAGACAATAACGCTAATTTAACTCCATCAACACTCTCATTATTCATAGCTAACTCCTGGGTCAATAGATAAGCTTCCAGAAACTTTCCGATAAGCTTTGGCGCCAGGATCAATCACCACAGTTGTAAAAGGGGACTCAATTATTGCTGGGCCAACTACTGCTTCTCCCAACTCAAGGGATTCAAACCTTTTAACTTGCGACATAAGAAAACCCTGATTAACAAAATAAGCCTCTCTTTCTTTCTCAATCATGTCTTGCGAGTTGACTGAGACTAAACTACCTCCTTCTTTATCACGAATCCGGCACTTTACTGAAGCAGTCCACCCCACAATTTCTATACCACTTTCTGGATCATTAATAGCGAACAAATCTTCATGTGTTTTATGAAATTCATTAACTAACTTATTAATATCATTTATATTTTCAAAATTGGGTGAACTTATAGGGACTTCAATTTCCCACACTTGCTCGGGGTATCTAGCTTCAGCAAAATACTCCACTTTGGATTCAATTGCCCCTTTACCAGTGTTTTCAATAAATTCGTTGCAGCTATGTCGTAGGTTTTCTAATAAGTGATTAACTCCTTGATAGTCAAAACCTTCTGAAGTTGTAAAATGAGTTCTCCTGAATTGATATGTCAGCTCAGACATCATGGCTCCTGCGGCGCTTAAAGCTGCACCCACTTCAGGAATAATTGCTCTATAGCATCCTAAACGTCGAGCTATCGCAACAGCATTAAGCCCAGCCGCCCCTCCCCCACCTATTAGCACAGTCTCTCTCGGATCTATGCCTTGATTTACTGTAATATCAACTATTGCTTGCACCATGTTTTCTGTAGCAACGCTTATGATTGCCGCAGATGCTTCCTCGAGCGTTAACCCCATAGGATTGGCGACGTCTTCAAGAATCACTTTTTTCGATGAATTAAGATCTAATTCCATCTCACCTCCTAGAAAGAAGACTGGATCGATATGGCCAAGTACTAACGAAGCATCTGTTACAGTTGCTTTTTCTCCTCCTTGACGGTAACAAGCTGGCCCTGGAACAGCTCCAGCGCTCTGAGGGCCGACATGAAGCATGCCCCCTTCATCTACCCAGGCAATTGACCCACCTCCGGCTCCAATACTTTTTACTTCAACAGAAGGGAATCCTGTCATATGCCCCCGATAAGGTTCACCGATCCAGGTTTCACGCGTCCAGGGTATACCACCTTTTCTCACAAGACTAACATCATAAGTGGTTCCGCCTGTATCAGTGACTACAGCGGAATCAAACTCTTCATCAACTTTAGCAAAATACCTACCCGACACAGGCGCCATAGATGGACCAGAGTTTATTAGATGTATGGGCGAATCAGCTATATCCTCAGCATCCATAACTCCGGCTTGAGACGTTACAATTAGAACCCTGCCTTTAAAGCCAGCGCCACGAAGCCTTCCATTAAGGTTGTTCATATACTCACTCATTAATGGCTTCAATGATGCATCTATAGCAGCAGAAGACGCTCGACGGTATTCACGCAAACTGGGATTAAGAGCATGAGATAAAGTAAACGGTATATCAGGAAGATGTTTTTGAAGAAGCTCACCAACCCGTAATTCATGATCAGAGTTCACTATCGACCATAAAAGACAAACTGCTACAGATTCCACCTGTTCCTCCTTAAGAAGATCAATTATCTGTATAACTTTTTCTTCATCCAACGGGGTCATTTCAGAGCCGTCCGCCAATATCCTACCAGGCACTTCAAATGTTAAGGCCCTAGGGAGATATGGCTCAGGAAACGGAACCGTAAAATTAAATGGCTCCATACGACCTCCTTCCCGAAACACAAGAATATCTCTATGTCCTTCCGTACTTAGAAATGCAGTTTTGGCAGTGTTACCAGTAACTATGGCGTTAATTGCATGAGTGGTGCCATGAATAAACAGATCTCCTTTAGACAAGAGCTCACCTAAATCAATTTTATATTCTAACGCTGCACTCTCTAGAGTGTTCATCAGTCCGCGTATTGGATCATCAGGCGTCGTTGCAGCCTTAAACATTCGTAATTTCCCATCGTCCTCTTCAACGATCAGGTCAGTGAATGTTCCTCCTGTATCTACTGCAAACCGCATGTTTTGGCCTTTCTAAATATAATTTCAAAATTCTACAAAGAATTTGATTCCCTAAGTAATGAACTATAAGACTTAGACAAAAAAATAGCTTAGTTAAGTCTGCAAAAAGGATAACAGCTCGGACACGAATATATCTCTAGACTGTACTTGCGGACAATGGCCGCAGCCAGGAATTTCAATCAGAATCGATCTTTGGATGCCACTTTTTAGTGCGTGAGACATGACTGGAGGGGTTGTCTCGTCTTCAAGACCAACCATTACCATCGTCTCGTTACTTACTTTGTTCAGATCACCTGTCATATCAACATCTGCCAGCGCTCTTGCTGTTGAGGCAAAAGCAGCAGGATTACAGGTTTCTAAGATTGTCTTTCGTTTATTCACTATATCTGGATTTTCTTTAATGTAGCTTTGAGGAAACATCCTTGCCATTGCTGCATCAAGAACCACTTTCATTCCTGCTGTCTCAACCCGATCAGCCAAAAGACGTAATGGAGTTTTATCAGTCTCAGAAAAGGCTGGCCCGGTATCAGCTAATATTAATTTACCTATACTGGTGCCATAGCGAATGGCTAGCGCCAATGCAATAAAGCCTCCAGCACCATTGCCCAAAACTGCTGTATCATTTGGTAGGTCCAAACTATTCATAAAAGCGTGTATAAAATCTGCAAAATCAAATAACTCAGGCTTATTTATATCTAGTTCAGTCGTCTCACCATAACCCGGCAGGTTAGGTAGTGTTACGCGATACTCTTTTGAAAGTTCATCTAAAACAAATTCAAAAACAGTACGGTCTGATAAAAGAGAATGTAGGAGCACTAAGTCAGGCCCCTCACCAATCTGTATAAAATCAACCTTCGAAATATCAAAATTTTCTTTATTCATAAAAATCCAAAAATTAGTTTAAATTGTAAAGCCTATAAATATTAACCCGTTATTGGTGTATATTATCAGTTAATAACAAAAAATTGCCTATATTTTAATTTATTTGTAATTCATATACTTGTTAGATTGAATAATATTCTTATAGTAAGCATCAATATTGCTGTTAGTGAGAGTTATACCGTTTAAAATCTCTCTGCAGCGATAAACATTTGAAGCGTTAGTAATGAGGGAGGAAATAATGGGATACGATTTAAGGGCTAGCATTCTAGATAACACTTTCTAGTAAAAGAAATTTATTTAATTTTTATTAATGATATGCATTAGTTATGTAAAAACAACTATCTTGACTATAATAAACAAAATCTAGGCAAATAGAGATTTTACTCATTAAGTGTCTTAGGTATGTGAGGCTTTAAAATGACTGCTGAACAGACAATTGGCGAAAATTTACCACTGACAGGGCGTGCTGCTTCAAGAGCGCAGGGTATTAGACGTTTTAAGTGGACAGTTTTAACTCCATTTTTTGCATTGCTGATATTTATATTAATGCCCGCTTTAATCGCTCAAGTCTTCTTTTCTTTAAATCACTTCTCAATATTTGATGCTGGCGATGACGATGGTTGGCGCTCTTATCTGAATGCGTCAGAGTGGATTGGTTTAGAGTTATTCATAGAGGTCTTTAATGATGAGAGATTCTTGAACGCATGTATAAGGTCCCTTTTGTTTGCTAGCGGATCCACTCTCGGATGCTTCATAGTTGGTTTTGGCTTAGCACTATTAATGTACCGTCCTTTCAGAGGACAAGCCCTATATTATATTTTCTTCATCCTTCCAATGCTTACAGTTCCAATTGTGATAGCTTACACGGGGGAAATGATACTGTACCAAAATGGGCCGTTAAATGATATTTTATCGCGAATAACAGGAATGAGGATTGACGCCCAGTTTCTGTATAAAAAAGAAATAGCATTAACGACCATAGCATTCCTTGAAGTTTGGAATTGGACGCCATTTAGTTTTATAATCATGATGGCCGGACTCGCAGCTTTACCCCAAGAACCGCAAGAGGCGGCTAAGATACTGGGAGCGAGTAAGTGGAGAATTTTCTGGGAAATTCAGTTGCCACTTCTACGTCCTGTAATTCTTCTCTGTTTAATCCTTCGTTTTCTCGAATCAATGGCTGAGTTTCCAAAAACATGGGGTCTTTTACAAGGAGGTCCCGGATCTGCAACCGAAACGATACCAGTCTATATCTTTATAACTACATGGCAGTACTTTGATATTTCTTATGGTGCAGCTCTCTCCTATGTTGTTCTTATCCTAATGGTGGCTATTGTTTGGGCGGGAATTTATTTCCTACAGCGAGAGAAAAAGAATCTGGACGAAATGTACTTCGCCAGACCGGACTCAGAATAAGGGGAAGTTATTATGGCTATGACAATGTCACAAAAGCGAAATACTTTTTCTGCCTTTCGCTATTTCATCCTGACGATATGGTTGCTTATTGTTGCCTTTCCCATGTTCTGGATGGTGGGCACCTCTTTTAAACCAGACAAAGAGTGGTTTGCCTGGCCCCCTGTCTACATCACTGAAAACGCAACAGTTAGAAATTACTTAATCGTGTGGGCTAATATCAATGAGTATACTAAAGCAGATGGTGCACACATCGATGAAAAAACTGGAGAGTTATCTCAATACACACAATCACTTCAAAGGCCTTGGGTTGCTTTACGCAACAGCACTATAATTGCAGGAATAGCAACAACATTGGCAGTTTTATTTGGAGGGGTTCTGGCATACGGGGTTTCTAGGCATAATATAATATCTGAAGGAAAAATGTTTCAGCTATTAATGTTAAGAATGGTGCCACCCATAGTATTGATAGCGCCGATATCATTATGGTACCGCCAAATAGGGCTGTTGGACACTATAACTGGGCTCGTGCTTTTATACTTTCTAACTTCTCTTCCATATGCGGTTTGGATGGCGAAAAGCTTTATTGACGAGGTCCCTAGAGAAATGGAACAAGCTGCTGAAATATTGGGAGCTAGTCGATGGAGAACAATATGGGAAATTGTTCTACCCCTTGTCAGATCAGGGCTAGTCGCAACTTTCTTATTTATCCTTATATTAACGTGGAGTGAGTACCTACTAGCACTTCTTCTTTCAAAATCAGAAGTTCTCACACTACCTGTGGAACTATCTAAATATCAAGGATCAACAGAAGGAAGGGTTTATGGGCGCCAGGCTGCACTATCTGTCGGCATAACTATTCCACTAATATTTGTTGGTTTGATAATACGCAAACATTTGGCCCGAGGCTTTAGCTTCGGTATGGTAAGGAGGTAACAAGCTGTGTCTCGAATTGAACTTACGGATCTTAGAAAAGAATTCGGCAGCGTTGTGGCTGTAAAGGATTTAAACCTAACAATTGAAGATGGCGAATTTATTGTACTAGTTGGACCATCAGGTTGTGGCAAAACGACAACCCTGCGCATGATTGCCGGCTTTGAAGACCCAACAGCTGGTGAAATAAAACTTGATGGCACTGTTGTTAATGATCTCGAACCCCGTGATAGAGATCTAGGAATGGTTTTCCAAAGCCATGCTCTTTTCCCCCATAAAAATGTTGCAGATAATATAGTATTTGGTCTTAGAATGAAAAATGTCGGCAAAGAAGAGCAATTACAAAAGCTTCATGAAGTATCAGACTTAGTCAGAATCTCTCACCTCTTAACAAAAATGCCCGCTCAATGCTCCGGTGGAGAGTCACAAAGAATCGCATTGGCCAGAACACTTGTTACCGAACCATCTAATTTTCTACTAGATGAACCATTATCTAGCCTTGATGCAAAATTGCGCCGTGAACTAAGGGCTGAGTGCGATCGTTTGCATGCAGAGCTGCAAAAAACATTTGTATATGTGACCCACGATCAAGAAGAGGCTATGACACTTGCCGACAGAATAGTTGTCATGGATCAAGGAGTAATTGTTCAAATGGGATCACCTATCGACATATATAGTGATCCGGTATCCTATTTTGTTGCGGATTTTTTTGGTAACCCAGCTATGAACCTGATCCCAGGGGAATTTGTAAAAAATGGATCAGGAATTGAGTTTAAAAGTGATCAATTCAACGTCCCCTTAAATGAAAAATTTAGTAGCGTTCCCATAGGATCAGGCACTTTTGGCATTCGGCCCGAGAACGTTCAAGTAGTGTCTTCTAACAGTGATTCAAATAGAAAAATTGGTCTGGTAGAACCACTGGGTAAAGACACGCTATTATATTTTGAGACTGACTCTGATCGACCCTTTGTTGCAGTTGTTGATGGAACAGAGAATCATACTGCAGGAAGTCCCGTCGAACTCAACTTTCCCCAGGAAAACATATTTCTCTTCGATTCCAACGGAGATAGAATAAGAGCCTAGTCTTTTGCTTAGAAAAGACGCCGCAATGCAAATAGTATTTGTAGCGTCTTTTTTTATTGATTGAGTGGTTATAGCCTAGGAACATCTTTTGCTGGATATCTCGTGTATTGAGAGACCCAATCAAAACCTACTAAATCAACATATGATTTCATTAATTTTTCTGTTATGGGTCCTGGAACGTTATTATCTCTAAAAGTACGTCCATTAACACTTCTACAAGGACAAATACAAAAACTTGTCGAAGTAATAAATGCTTCATCAGAATTATAAGCATCGTACAAATCGTAATCTTTTTCGATACAAGGTAACGAAATATCTCTTGCTAGCTCTTTGACTGTCTGCCTGCTAATTCCCGGAAGCACATATCTTTCTTGGGGGGTATAAAGACATCCATCTGATACAAAAAATACATTACTACCCCGACCCTCAGCTATATTCCCATTATGATCTAACATAAGCGCAAATGCATTAGGATCCTGAGCAGATACCTCTTCATCCGCCATAATTAGGTTAAGGTAATTATGTGTTTTTGCTCTAGGGCTTAGCATATCAGGAGAATTACGGCGCACAGATGATACAATCATATCAATTCCATCTCTGTATAACCGAGATCTTGTCGAAAGAGGTAAGGGTAAACACTCAATTATGATTGTGGGGCCTGTATATGAAGGCCAGGAAGTTCTCTCGTTTGGATCGATAATTCCTCGTGTTACTCTTTGTGAAACCCAATAATCTTCATCTTCTGCAATTAATGGCAAATTTAACTCAAGAACTTTTTCCGTTATTTGGATTATTTCATTTACAGTTAGGCCTGGATCAATACCAACATACCGAAGCGATCGAAAAAGACGTTCAACATGCTCCTCCAATTTAAAAATTTTATGCCCAAAAGTTCGCGTAGTATCGAAAACAGCATCTCCATACTTAACTCCACGGTCACGAAATGGCAGTTTTGCCTCATTTTCGGGAATATATTCTCCATTTAAATAAACAATTCTCTGATTAGGGATGGTCACGGAAGCCCTCAATATTTATTATCATTAACTAACGTTATACCAAGTGAGACAGCACCGTGCTAAGGTTTTCTTTAGGGAGAAAAGAAAATGACTAAATATGGAGTAGGACAACCTGTTCTTAGAACTGAGGATCCACGTTTACTTAAAGGGGTCGGTAAGTTTAACGATGATTATTCAATCGATGACATGTCATACGGATATGTTCTTAGATCCCCGTATCCCCATGCAGAAATAATCTCTATCGATACCTCGAAAGCTAAGAATAACCCTGGAGTTCTCGATGTTTTTATTGGGGAAGACCTACATGAAGACGAAATAGGTGGATTCCCAGGACCCCCTCCGTTTTTTGCTGATCTTACAAAACCTGATGGCTCGCCACTTAGTTATCCGCCCCAATACGCATTAACATCCGATCGTGTGCGTTACGTTGGAGATCCAGTAGCGTTTATTGTTGCAGACACTTTAGAGAATGCGAAGGATGCAGCCGAAACTATTGAAATTGACTATAATCAATTACCCTCTGTGGTGGATACTTCTGAAGCAATGGATGAAGGTGCAGCTCAATTGTGGGAAGAGGTCCCAAATAACTTCTTATTTCAAGCACAAGTAGGCGATAAAGAAAAAACTGAAAAAGCATTCAATGAAGCCACCCACGTGGTTCATGTAGGTTTGACAAATAATAGAATAGTACAAAACTCTATGGAAGTTAGAGGTGCGGTTGGTAGTTATGATCCCAAAAAAGAAAAATACACCTTGTACACGTCAAATCAAAACCGCCATATGCTTCGTGACTGGATAGCAAATAGTTTTCTAAAATGCGACCCTCAAATGCTACAGGTTCTAGTGGATGACGTTGGTGGTGGGTTCGGCATGAAGACTCACGCCTATCATGAGCAGGTTCTTGTTCTATACGCAGCTAAAAAACTTGGAACAAACATTAAATGGATAAGTGATCGAACCGAAGCATTTTTGTCAGATCTGCACGGACGAGATCATTTATCAGAATGTTATTTAGCCTTAGATGAGAATGGAAAATTTTTAGGAGTTAAAGTTGAAACAATTGCTGCTATTGGGGCTTATTCATGCTCAGCAGGTGTTGCGATACCTACCCAGGTAGGCCCAAAAATACTAACCAATGTTTACGATATCCCTACAGCTGATGTGAGCGTCAAATGTGTCATGACTAACACAGCTCCCGTAGGCCCTTATAGAGGCGCTGGGCGCCCTGAGGCGATTTATGTAATGGAAAGACTGGTTGACGTTGCAGCAATAGAATTAGGGATAGACCCTGTTGAATTAAGAAGAAGGAACTTAATAAAACCAGAACAACTACCTTATACAAATGCCATGGGAACAACTTATGATAGCGGAGAGTTTGAAGAAAACATGAACGCAACCATGTCGCTTGGTGATTGGGATAACTATGAAGAACGACGTCAAAGCTCACTAGACAATGGACGCCTCAGAGGTATAGGAATTTGTCAATACATAGAAACTACAGCAGGTAACCCGACCGAAAGCGCTGAAGTGGAAATAAAAGATAATAAGGTAGTGGTAAAAGTTGGAACCCAGCCCATGGGGCAAGGACATGATACATCTTTTATGCAACTCGTCTCCGAGAAACTTGGTGTGGATTTTGAGGATGTGATTATTGATACTAGTGATAGTGATAACTTACCAAGTGGTGGGGGCAGCCACGGCTCGAGAACTAGCCAAATTGGCAGTATAGCGACCATTAATTCTTCGGATAAAATGATTGCTAAGGGCAAGCTCATAGCTGGAGAAATTCTAGAGACCGCCCCGGCAGATATAGAATATAATAATGGAGCATTTAGTATCGCAGGTACCGATAGGGAAATATCTCTCTTTGACGTTGGACGTGAAGCTATTTCTTCTGTATCTCTGCCTGAAGAACTAAAGGGACCCCTTTCTGGTTCTGACACTCACACTATTGAAAACTGGAACTATCCGAATGGATGTCACCTCTGCGAACTTGAAATCGATAAAGACACAGGTGAAATAGAGATCCTTAACTATTGCGCTGTGGACGATTTTGGAAGAGTAATAAACCCTCTACTGGTCGCTGGACAAGTTCACGGAGGAGTAGCACAGGGGCTAGGACAAGCCATACTAGAAAATACAGTGTATGACAAAAATTCAGGTCAATTAATAACAAGTTCTTTTATGGATTATACAATGCCACGAGCTGATGATTTACCTTTAATGAATATAGACACCAACGAAGTACTTTGCAAAACAAACATACTGGGAGTTAAGGGGTCTGGGGAAGCAGGAGCTTTGGTCGCTCCGCCTGTCATTATTTCAGCGATTGTTGATGCTCTGAAAGACTACGGCATAACGCATATAGACATGCCTGCCACATCAGAAAAGTTGTGGGAAATAATGCACAAACGTAGTTGATTAACGATTATTCTTTCGAGCTAACTAAGCACCGAGATAATAACTCTTAACCATATCGTTGTCAGCGAGATCCTGCGCGTCCTTACTTGCAAACGCAATCTCTCCATGAACGATTATATAGCCTCTATCAGCAATTTTAATCGCTTGATTGAAGTTTTGCTCTGCCATCAAAATTGTTACATTACGGCTTTCACTTAACTCACCAATTTTTTCAATCATTTGAGCAACGAGAATAGGAGCTAAACCCACGGAAGGCTCATCAATCAAAAGAAGCTTCGGAACACTCATCATGGCCCTGGCAACAGCAAGCATCTGCTGCTCACCACCGCTCATACTGCCCGCTTTCTGTTCTCGTCTTTCTGCTAGACGAGGAAAGAGTTCAAAACAAAATTCTATACTTTCATCTATCCGTTCTCTGGCAGCTTTGCGGTACGCACCTAACATAAGGTTTTGCTCAACTGTCAACAACGGAAACAGACGTCTACCCTCAGGCACCAAGGCTATTCCATGATCAACAATCTGCTTGGGGCTATCAGAAATAAGGTCAATCTCTGCCCCTTCATCTTTAAATGTAATACTTCCCGCAGTAGGCTTTATTAGACCTGCCACGCAACGCATCAACGTACTCTTTCCATTACCATTCGTCCCAAGTAGCGCGACTATACTTCCTTCTTCAACTTCTAGAGACACATTATGAAGAACGCTAACATTGCCATAACCGGCAACTAAATCTTTTATGATCAGCTCAGCCATTTTTAGACACCTAGATAGGCTCTTTCCACGCCTTTATCTTTTTGAATTATGTCAGGAGTACCTTCTGCTATTAATTGCCCAGCATCCAAGCAAATAACCCGTTGTGAAAATTGCATCACAGCTCTCATGATATGCTCGATCATAATAATAGTCATACCCTGTTCATTAAAGTTTATTAATATTTGTGTTACTTCATCTACTTCGTTACCTGTTAGCCCCGCCATAGCTTCATCAGAAATGAGTAACTTAGGTTTTGCTGCAATAGCTCTAGCCAATTCTAATTTTCGCAATTCGATCTGCGTTAAACCAGAGGTCTCTTCATCAGCCTTTTCAGCCATACCCATAGTTTCAAGTATAGACATTGCTTCATCTCTAATTTCGGTCTGAGCTCTTCCAGAAGCGCTAACAAATTCAAGTGGAATTTTGAGATTATCAATTATAGTCATACTGTGAAACGGACGAGGTATTTGAAACGTCCGCGTTATACCTGCAGCAGTCCTGACATGTGCCTTCATACCCTGAAGATCTTGTCCATCAAAAACAATACTACCGCCATCATTTGTAAGAGTACCCGATATACAATTTATCAGAGTAGTTTTACCTGATCCATTAGGCCCAATAAGACCAAACCTTTCTCCGGCTTTTACCTCTGTTGTCACTTCTGACAGAGCTGTAAAACCACCGAAGTTTTTAGTTACTGAATCAACCTTCAAAAGAGCTTCAGCCATTTCTTAAAGCACCTTATTTATTTTTTTTCATAAACCAGCCAACAATACCATGTGGAGCTATTGTAACAAATATGACTAACAACAGACCTATGATCAATAAATTGATCTCAGACGAAATAGTCACAATAGCAACCTGTTGGACAGTTCCTAATAAAATTGAACCAACCACCGGTCCAATCCAAGTGAAAGTTCCACCAATCATTGGCATAGCCAATGAGTTCACAGCAAACTCCAAATTAAAAGCCGTGGGCGGATCAACGAATGTGAGATAACTCGGGAAGACTGCTCCCGCAACTCCCATAAGAGAACCACTTATAACTGTTGCAATTAGTTTAAGTTTTAAGGTCGGTACCCCCATGCATTCGGCAGCCTCTTCATTATCTTTGATCGCGTTTAGTCCACGACCTAGTTTGCCAAATTCAATCGTTCTTGCAATCCAAACACTAGCAATTGCCAGAGCGCCCATGAGGAAGAATAACCATTCCTTATTATTATAGAAGATGCCACCACCTTTTCGGTCTACAATTGTTATACCTAGTAACTCTGGTGTGCGTGGAGGCAAGATTGAAACGCCTGCGGCTCCACCTACGTAGTCCCAGTTATTAACAAATGTTTCCAAAACAATCGCTATTGCCAATGTTGCAATGGCAAAGTAAACACCCTTTAACCTTAGTGTTATGTATCCTATACCCAATCCCAAAAGGCCAGCTAAAGCCCCCGCTACTATGATTTGTTCTATAATTCCAGCTCCGTACCATTGAATCATAGCTATAGCAACGTAGGTGCCCAGTCCAAGGAAGCCAGCGGTTCCGAAGTTTATGTAACCGCCATATCCACCCAATATATTCCATGCAGTTGAAATAAGCACATATTGTAGGATAGCAAAGCCAGCAAAATAATAAAATCGATTGAGCTCTACTTGTGTAATTAGGAAGCAGGCTAGCAATGCCACCACACATCCGATTTCAAATCTATAGCGCTGTAACATTACCTTGTATCTCCGGTGCCAAATAAACCGGTCGGTTTAAACGCCAAAACCCCCAATAATATTCCAAAGGAGACCGCCGGTGCCCAAGATGGGCCAAAGAAGGTTGAAACTAAACTCTCAGCTATTCCCAATATTAAAGCGCCCACTAAAGTGCCCGGTATTGAACCTAAGCCCCCCAGGACTACAATGGCAAAAACGTTACCAATAAAGAAACGCCCAACCGCAGGCTCTATGGGAATAACTATGATCATAAGTGCGCCAGCCAAGCCACAGGTCGCTAATCCAAGAGCAAACGCGATCCGTTTGATCATAACCGGATCTGCGCCCATCAAGGATAAAGCCATCATGTCTTGATGTACTGCACTTGTTGCACGACCAAAATATGAACTAGATAGATAATAGGAGATTCCTAAAGTCATGAGGCCCGCAATTACGAACGCAGCCAGCAACCTATAGGGGATTGAGAAGGTCATTCCCGTCACGACTGCTGTAAATGATTCCCCAATATACGGAGCACTTACTAGCCTATGGTCAACGCCAAAGATCATAATCATTACGACCTCGGCAATAAAGAGTAATCCAAAGAAGAACGCTAATCCTCTTAAGGCCTCGGCACTCTGTCGTTCAAAGAATTGATAGTAGAGGGAGTAAATTCCCATCCCAAATAAGAAAAATACAGGAGTTAATATTAAACCAGCCACAATAGGGTCTATACCCAGTAAGTCATTCAATAAAAATGTACAGAATGCTGCCCCCACTATAATAGTTGGGTGAGCAATATTAACGGCATCCAGCAGACCAAAACATATAGAAAGACCTATCGACAATGCCGCAAAAAAGCCGCCCAACAAAATACCGGCTATAAGTGCATTGATTAGCAATTCTAAGAATTCCACAGCGCCTCACTTATTAAATAATTAAAGTCTCAAAGAAGACCGGGGGCTATAGATATAGCCCCCGGCCAATTCAGATACTAACGTAGCGAATTATAAGTTTGTGGAGTTCCGGTTTTAATATCCAACGGATACATAATTTTCCGGGTTCCGGGTCGAGCAAACTGTTGCAAATCATTATTTTTAATATTCTGATATTGAACAACAATTGTTCGTGTTTCGGACCACTCACCGAGTTCGGTAAATTTAATCTTACCTACAACGGAAGTGAACTCTGTAGCATGAATATATTTCGCTATTGCTTCGTGATCTATTTTACCTACTGCATTTACAGCTTGGCCTAATACATCAAGATAAGCATATGCCCATGGCACTAAGTAGTAACCTAAGGCATCAGTTTTAAGACCTTCAGTTTTAACCTTATTTTGATATTTTGCGATTAATTCTGTAGCTCCAGGATATAATGCCATTGTGGGCTCTGGAACATAGAAGTCATAATTTAAAATACCATTTAAGTTAGGTCCTAAACCAGCCATTAGACCAGAAAACTGAAGTCCTACCATTCCTCCGCCAACAGCTTTTGCTTCTGTACCAACTTCTGCTAATGCACGAACTAAACCAGCTGATCCGTTTGGATAAGAAGCGATATAAAACACATCAGGCTTTTTAGCATTAACGGCTCTAACTATAGGAGTGAAGTCAGCCGTCTTGGGCGGATAGTTCTCATTATATACGATCTTTAGTCCCATAGCTTTCGCATTCTTAACCGCACCTTCTTTCAAGTTACGGGCAAATTCTGCGTCAGCTGATAGTAATGCAATCGTCTTGGGTTTGAATGTTTTAAGTGCCTCAAACCAGTTGTATGAGAAACCGACCGCTGGATCAGGTCCAGCAGGTAAAATCTGAAAATACTTATCATATTTCCACTTTTTATTGTTGTTCATACCGAAGAGACCCATAAATACAACGTCTCTATCAATTGCAACTGGCATAGCAGGTGCTATTAGATTGGTGCCATAGCCGCTAACTATAAAGTCAACTTTATCAACGTCAAGCAGCTTAGCATAAATGCCAGGTACGTTTTTAGGGTTCGTTTGATCGTCATAATAGACAAGCTCTACTTGTCTTCCAATCATTCCACCTTTTGAATTTATGTCGTCTCGCCATATCTTCATAGCTTCAAGTGCCTGCTTACCACCACCGGCAAGAGCGCCTGTTAACGCCATACTAAATCCAACCTTTATCGGCTTCGCCTGAGCGGATGGCGAAAAGGCCGTTGTCAGCATGAATGCAGCTGCAAAAAGTACACCTAGCAACATCGTGCTTACGCGAAATTTAAGAATTCGGCTCATTAATAGCCCCTCCCTGTTAGTTAGCCACACAGTGTACTGACTGAACCTGAGTGGCCCAAATGTATTAACTTAAACTTTGTAACATAATCAACCGTAGCTAATTTAAAGCCAGCCCTAATACAAAGGACCGACTTTTTTCAATATAATTCAAGTTTTTCAGTTTAATGATGCATGGAATTATGCAATTGGGCAAGCCTTATAGAGATATTTTTTGTAATAATAGATTAATATCAACTGCGATTATTGCACTATTTCCTTCTACATCTTAGGCTAAACAAGCGAAATCTATCAGTTTTAATGGATGTTTTTAATAAATTAGGATTAGTTAAAAATGCCTCAATACAAATTAAATGATCGCATTATCATAGTAACCGGTGCCGGAAGAGGACTTGGACGCGCAATGACGGAAGCTCTAACCGAAGCAGGGGCTAATGTTGTAGCTGCTGCACATATAAGTGATGATTTTGCCGACCTTAAACAATCATGCAAGGAAAATTCGGGTCAGCTTTATTGCCATGAGGCAGATATAAGAAATGCAGATGAATGTGATAAAATTATATCTATTGCAAAAGATGTATTTGGTGGACTTCACGGATTAGTAAATAACGCCGGGCTAACATTTACATATATTTGGCCTGATATGTTCCGGCGAAAAGAGTGGACAGAACATCAGCATTTTCCTGCTTTCTATGAAGCTAAAGACGAAATAATAGAAAATGTTATGGCTACAAACTTTTTAGGAGCTGATAGGTTAGCAAGACGAGCAGCGCCAATAATGATAGAACAGGGCTGGGGACGAATAGTAAATGTCACCACCATGTATACAACAATGACAAGACGCGGAGCTTCACCATATGGCCCCTCTAAGGCTGCATTAGAATGTGCAACTGAGATTTGGCATCAAGACCTAGAAGGTACTGGAGTGACAGTCAATATACTTAATCCCGGTGCAGGTGCTGCTACTCCAGGTATGGCAGAGGAGATGAAACAAATGAGTAGAGAAGCTGATACACCAATACTTATTGAACCAGAACAATATAAGGCTCCTATCGTTTGGTTAATGTCAGATGCAACCAATGGAATCAGTGGTATGAGATACGATGCTAAACCATGGGATGATACTAAGCCCAGCCCTCAGGAAGGTGAAAGAATAGGTGCAAAAGCCGGAGTACTACTTTATTCGAAATCAGATTACTAAATACTTGCCCAATTTAACCCCTTGATAAATACAACCCCTACAAAAGGGTCCAAATTTTTGGGTCCATTAGCATTACTTATCCTAACACAATCAATGATTTCTTGGGGTGTTTTTGCTCCCCCTGTCGTTGCAATGCAGGCGCTACCAGATATCGGCCTTAATCCTATATGGATTGGAGGCCAACCAAGCATTGTTTTCATAGCAGCCATGATAATTGGAGTTTTGGCAAGTTCCTGGGTTGCTAAAATTAATCCGATGCGTGCAACTCAGATTTTTGTGTTTTGCACAGCCGTCGGTGTAATCCTTATATCTACTGGCCATATAGTTTCTTTTATTGTTGGGTCTGCTTTAATTGGAGCCGCCTTGGGGCCAGCAACTCCCGCAAGCTCACATATACTAGCAAGGGTCACACCAGAAAAGTTGCAACCTCTCGTGTTCTCAATAAGACAGTCCTCGGTCCCATTAGGAGGCGTTCTAGCAGGAGTAATAACCCCTTTATTGATGGAACAATGGGGTTGGCAAATATCTCTTATGACTATTGCCATCCCATGCCTAGCCTCTATAGCGATAGTAGAGATTTGGGTTAAATCCTATAATGCCCATGCCGTATCTCAGGACAAACATTCAATAACTTTTATAGAACCAATAAAATTAGTTTTATCCATTCCATCTCTTAAATGGCTGACTCTAGGAATGATGCCGCTTGTCATAGCGCAATACTCATTAACAACATTTATCGTAATCTACCTACAAAAAGACATTAATCTTTCTGTCATAACTGCTGGTTGGGTATTAGGGATAGCACAAGCAGCAGGTGCTGGCGGCAGAATATTATTTGGTTTATTGGCAGTAAAATTTGCTCACCCGTTAATAGTCTTAATTTGCCTATCCGCCTTAGCATCAATCTCTTCAATTCTAACATCACTGCAAACCGAATATTGGGCCTTAGGGATAATCTTTTTAATTGGCGCTGTATTTGGCGCCAGTGCTGCAGGATGGAACGGTGTTTTTCTTGCGGAAACTGCAAGACAATCCCCTAGCGGCACTGTGAGCAAGGTAACAGGTGGACTTACATTTTTTATTTTTGGCGCATTAGTTATAGGGCCAGCAGGATTCGCTCTTCTAATTGAACAAACTAGCTTTTCTTTCTCATATGCACTAATTGGCTTAACACTCATATTAAGTATTTATAGTTTCTTTAGGTGTTATAAAGAAATAAAATCATAGAACTAGTAAAACATTTGAACATTAAATACGACGACCGTGATCTTTCCAAAAATGATCCCTTATATCCTTTTTGCGCACTTTTCCCACGGCACTCCTGGGCAATTCATCCCATAATTCTATGGTTTTGGGAGTTTTTACTCCACCTAGCTCTTCCCTACACAGTTCGATAATTTCTGACTCTTCAAGGTTGCTTCCAGGTTTCAATTCTATAACTGCAGTTAAAGCTTCTCCCCACTTCTCATCTGGGATACCGATGACCGCACAATCTTGAACTGAGGGATGAGTCCAGATAACCTGTTCTATTTCGCTAGGATAAATATTAAAGCCACCAGAAATTATCATATCTTTTTTTCTATCGACAATATAGACATAGCCTTCCTCATCCTTGTGACCAATATCACCCGTGCGATGCCAACCGTTACTTGTGGTTACTTCTTCAGTTGCCGCCTTGTTTTTGTAATAGCCAGCCATTACCAAACGCCCGCGAACCACAATCTCTCCGCTTTCCCCCGGTGGTAGGATCACTTCATTATCATCCATGATTTCAACAGGAGTTAAAATAGAGGGCTGACCACAGCTAGATAATCGATGTACCTTATTTGTTTTTAAAGCCTCAATATGGTCTTCGGGAGAAAAGTAAGTACAAATCATCGGAGCCTCTGCTTGTCCATATGTTTGTGTCATTACCGGCCCAAAAACATCTATAGCCTCTCTCAGTTTTTCAACCGACATTGGTGCTGCTGCGTAAATAAAATACTCAAGTGAAGAATAATCGTAATTACGCACATCGGGATGAGCTAACATAATATAAATTGCCGTTGGAGGCAGAAATAAATGAGTAACATCATAGGTCTCAATTTTTTCCATTAAGTCTGGTAACTCTACTCCGCTCATAATGATATTAGTTGCCCCACACCCCATCATGCTTAGCGCAACACACCCAGCCGCATGCGTCATAGGAGCCGCACATAAGTGCACAGGAGGTTTTTTTAGAGGCAAGTGAACCATCCACTCAGAAACAAGTGTTTCAAATACATCATTCGTCCACAATATACCTTTAGGTTGACCTGTTGTTCCACCAGAAGAAAATATTCCGCAAATGTCCGATGGGTCGTCTGGGTATGGTTCAACTTCACCGTGATGATTGAGGATGAAATCATCTAACGATGGATCATCCGAGACGACTTTATCCAAGCAAACAAAATTCTTTATACCAGGACATTCATTTTTTATTACATGAACGTTCTCTTCGAATGAAGAGTGATAAAAAAGAAATTCCGCATCATTATGATTTAATATAAAACAATTTTCTTTTATTGCGTTTCTTGCATTCAAGGGGACCCAGACGCCACCAGCCCGATATAGGCCTAATAGCGATTCAAAAGCGCCAGGATGATTCGGACTGTATATAGCTGCGTTTTGTTTATACTCAAACCCCACTGAGTGCATAGCCAAAGCAATTCGATGAGATTTTATTTGTGTCTCACGATATGTCGTTTCGTGTCCATTTTCGGAAATCATAAAAGCCCTTTTTGGGTAAAGAAGCGCTCCTCTATCAAAAAAATCAATTACCCTCATAGCTAATATTCTCCATAGTGTTCTAGAACGAGATTAGTTTACTACCGGCTGAGAATGCTCAAACACGCTACTGCCTCCTCGACCCCATGGAATCCACCACCATTTTCTGCAATAGCTATCTTTGCGTCCTCTACCTGTCTTTTTCCTGCTTCCCCTCTCAACTGCAAAACAAGTTCATATATCTGGGCTAACCCTGTAGCGCCAACAGGATGACCTTTAGATTCCAACCCTCCTGAAGGATTGACCGGAATACTACCACCCAAGCTAGTTGCGCCAGATAATGTCATCGGTCCTCCTTCACCAAAATCACAGAAACCAAGATTCTCTATTTGCTGAATTTCAGCAAATGCAGTGGCATCATGTACTTCCGCAACGTCAATATCGGATGGCCCGAAACCAGTTTCTTCATACGCCTGCATGGCGGCTACATGTGTCACGTGCTTATTCGCCTGTTCAGGTTTTCGGTCACTTCCAGTTCTAAGCACAGTTGTTTCAAGCTTAATAGCTCTTTTCTGATCGAACCGTCCAAGGTCTTCTTCTCTACACAATATTGCAGCTGCAGCCCCATCTGAAATAGGAGAACACATAGGTAATGTTAGTGGCCAGCTTATTTTTCTTGCAGACATCACTTCTTCAACTGAGATAGGGTTTCTGTATTGTGATAAGGGGTTATATTGAGAATGAGTATGATTTTTGGAAGCTACAGCAGCAATTTGTTCGCACGAGGTTCCATATGTTTTCATATGGTATTTTGCTAAAGCTGCGTATACGTCCATAAATATGCTGCGCTCACCAGAATCATGAGTTCCTTCAGGATCATCCATGCCTGCACCTAACTCAAGTAATAAAGCAGAAGCAGCTTTACTGTTATGAACATCCCACCCTCCATCAAAAACACTAAACATTTTTTCTCTATCTTCGTGGAACATCTTTTCAACACCTATAGCGAGGGCAACGCCCCCTCGCCCGGCTTTAAGCCAGGTAGATGCCATATCTAAAGCAGTGGAGGCACTTGCGCATGCATTCTCAACATTAATCACCGGTATGCTCTCGATCCCCATAGACCTAAGGGCAATTTCTCCAGGAATAGTTGCCTGACCTTCTAAAACTGATTGTGCTGCGTTCGCAAAGTAGGCCACCTCAATATCTTCTAGAACACCCCCAGCATCCCTCAAGGCATCATTAATAACAATATTTGTCATCTCCTTAATAGATCTATTAAGGTACTTTCCGAAGGCAGTCATACCAACACCAACAATATAAATATTAGTCATCTCTTAAATTTCTCTTTTTAAAAAAATTAGAAAGAACTCAAAACAACAAATCCAACAAAACTTATTCGTTTATGGGATAAGAACACTTATGCCTGTAGTTTTTCGTGATTCAACATCCTTATGTAATTGAACAACATCTTTCATCGAATAGCGCTGATTTATATTAAGCTTTATTTTTCCACTCCTAATCATTGAAAATACTCTTTTCGCGCTATGTAACCTGTCTTCTGGCGAGGCAGCATAATTAAAGAGAGAAGCCCTTACAATAAATGGGGCTCGCCCCATAAATCTGGGTTCATTAAGATTAACAGGGGGGATAGGACCAGACGCTCCACCAAAACTAGCTAGTAACCCTCTATCTTTAAGACATGAAAGAGAAGTTTCCCAGGTGTCTTTTCCAACTGGATCATAAATAACATCTACCCCTTTTTTCTTAGTCAATCTCATCACCTGCTTGACCACATCCTGTCGAGAAGTGTTTATGGAATAGTAAGCGCCAGCCTTAATTATTTCTTTACATTTTGAGGCAGAAGATGCAGTGCCTATAACAATTGCTCCCATTGACCTAGCCCACTGACAAAGCATTAGACCTACACCTCCGGCTGCTGAATGCATAAGGATCACTTCTCCCTTGCGAATTTTATGAACACGCTCAACAAGCATTTCAACGGTCATTCCTTTTAGATGAGTAGCAGCTGCTTCCTCATCAGAGACACCTCTAGGAATTGGGATACATATAACTGAGGGCACATTCGCCGCATCAGAATAAGTTCCTACTTTGCCTATATAGACAACGCGTTGTCCTAATTTTACATTTCTAACACCCCTGCCAACTGCTTCAACAACACCTGACGCTTCAGAACCAATTCCAGATGGCATTTCTAACGGATAACGACCTGATCGATGATTACAATCTATAAAGTTAAACCCTACTGCAGTGTGGCGAACTGTAACTTCATTTCTTCCGGGTTTAGGTAAATCTATGGTTTTCCATTTCATAACCGAGGGACCGCCATGTCTGGCTATTTGTATGGCTTTAATTTGCATTTTTATTTCCTTGTCTATTTTATTACCCGGAGGTTCGTCCAGCGTCTACCTTCAACAATGTTCCAGTCATATGAGGAGCCTCATCACTAAGTGCAAAAGATACTAATGCAGCTAATTCATCAGGCTCAACCAACTCGTCCATAGGTACATATTTTAGGCCTCTTGAAGCATACTCAGGTCCACCAACCATCAATGCTTGCGTTCTGGTTACTCCTGGCACGATGGTATTACATCTAATTTTATCTTCTGCTAATTCTATAGCCAAAGCACGCATGAGTTGATGCACGCCCCCTTTGCTAGCAGTATAGGGTATCATTCCCGGTATTGGCCTTATGGCTGTCGACGATCCAGTGGCTAATAAAGAGCCTCCTTCTCCTTGAGCAAGTAATACTTTAAGTGTTTCCTGAAGAGTGAGAAATACACCCGTCAAATTAACAGCCACTACACGATTCCAGTCTTCTATATCCATTTCAGCAAAAGAGGTTTGTTTTACAAAGGCCCCAGCATTTGCAACTACGCCATCCAAACGACCAAACCTATCAACAGTTGCTGCCACCATGTCTCGAACCTGTTCCTGATTTGTGACGTCAGTAGGCTTCGCAAAACCTTCTCCAGAATAATTTGACATAGTAGATACAGTGTCATTAAGTCCATCGCTATTAAGTCCTGCGACAACCACTTTAGCGCCATCGCGTGCTGCTCGAAGCGCAATAGCCTGACCGATACCCGACTCACCACCAGTAACCATGAAGACTTTACCAGTTAAATCACTCATTGTTTCCCCTCTTATTCACTATTAATAGCCATTCAAGTTGTAGCTGTATTATCTCTTCTGTTTGAAACTAGAATAGTATTTAATAAAACAACACTTAATTATATAATTAAAACTCGAATTATAACAAAATATTCAAAATTGGACCTTCCTAATGACTAATTCCTGGGCAAATGAACCAAATGGAAACTTACTGATAGATGCGGAGTGGCTCAACAATAACATTGACGACCCGAATTTGCGCATATTTGATTGCACAACTCGTTTGATCCCTGACGATAAATTAGGCTACCGCATCGAGGACGCTCGCGAAAACTGGGCTGCAGGTCATATCCATGGCTCTGGATACCTCAACTGCCAAAACGATATGTGTGATACCAGTAGTAAATTTCGATTCATGCTATCCGCCCCTCATGAATTTGCTAGATCAGTTGGCTCGTTGGGAATAGGAGATGATACAAAAGTGGTCTTATATAGTACCGCGGAGTTGTTTTGGGCTACACGAGCTTGGTGGGCACTGTATGCAAACGGTTTTGATAATGCGGTCATTTTAAATGGTGGACTGCAAGAATGGATTAATTCGGGACACCCAATTAGTACAGGTCCGTGCAAATATCCTGAAACTACATTTACTCCAAAGAGACGGAATGAAGTTATCGTCGATAAAAATCAAGTTCTTTCATCCATAGATGATCAAAAAATATGCCTTATAAACGCTTTAAGTGAAGAACAGTATCAAGGCACTGGTGGAATGGTTTTCGGTCGCCCAGGACATATTCCTGGATCAGGTAATGCTCCATATTCTGTTCTAGCTAACTTCTCAACAGGCACCTTAAATGATCCTGATTCAGTTAAGAGCGCGTTTGAAAAGTCAGGAGCTATTAAAGACGATAAAATCATTAATTATTGCGGCGGCGGCATCTCAGCCACTATTGGTTTTTTTGCCCAAAAACTTTTAGGCTATGAAAACATCGCTTTGTACGATGCGTCTATGCAAGAATGGGGTTTCGACGAAACTCTGCCAATTGAAACCGGCAAATAAATACCTAGAAATATAATATAAAATTAGTCATCAAAAGATAGATTCATAACGAAAAAGTTGATTAAAATGTCTCTGCCAAATTCCTTTCGTAAGCGTTTAACTCTTCCAGTGGTTGCTGCACCAATGTTTCTTGTATCAGGACCTGAAATAGTTATTTCATGTTGCAAAGCTGGGGTTGTGGGTACTTTTCCTGCTCTTAATCAGCGATCAACTGAAGAACTGAATGAATGGATAGAGCAAATTAATGAGTCAATAGACGATAGTGATGCACCATTCGGAATTAATTTAATTGTACATAAAACTAATCCACGAGTTGAAGCAGACCTTCAGTGTTGTGTTCATCACAAAGTACCGCTCATCATAACGTCGTTGGGAGCAGTAGCAGATTTAGTTGATGAGGTGCATTCCTATGGAGGGCTTGTGTTTCATGACGTAACAACTGTACGTCATGCCCAAAAAGCTACCGAAGCAGGTTGTGATGGCTTAATACTTGTTTGCGCCGGAGCAGGAGGACACGCTGGAACATTAAGCCCGTTCGCCCTACTGCCTGAAATAAGAAAATTTTTTGAAGGAACAATATTACTTGCAGGATCACTTTCAGACGGTCGTTCCATTGCAACAGCACAAATGCTAGGTGCTGACCTAGCTTACTTAGGGACTAGGTTTATAGCCACAAAAGAAAGTTATGCAGCAGAAAAATTTAAAAAAATGATAGTAGCTAGCTCTGCAAAAGACATTATTCATACCCCTGCAATATCCGGAATACCCGGGAGCTTTCTTAAGCCTAGTATCGTAGCTGCAGGTTTTGATCCAGACCGGCTTCCTGAGAAGGGCACAGATCAGGCTGAGTTTGGAGATAACATGCAAGAGGAAAGAAAGGCCTGGCGAGATGTGTGGTCGGCAGGACAGGGCGTAGGCCAAATAGATAATATCTTAGACGTAAGCGAACTAGTTGAAAAACTTAAATCAGAATACAGACAAAGTATCGAAGACTTCAATCTGACTATTTCAAATTACAATTAATTAAATTATCAAAAACGTAACTATCATATTTTAATTTAATCCAGCCTTAGTGTTTATTTTTCTGGAGGGGGTTCATTTGGGTGCAACTTGTCAGGCTGTAAATAAGGAGCTGTCATTTCAAATATTTCTTGAGTTCTACAATATCTAGGACCCCCTAGGCGTCCTACCGGTGCGAGTTTGTAGGGATCTATATATTTATCCTCAATAATTAAATCTTCTCGAACATGCCAACAGAGTATTTTACCAATAACTAGATGCGTAACCCACTCACTTCCAAAGTCTATGATTCTATCAAACTCACATTCCATAGCTACTGGTGCATTAGCGATACGAAAAGCGTCGACAAAGTCAGATGATACCGTTTCTAAATTTCCTTTTGAAAACTCATCCTCATCCGGGGCAAAATTTGCTGAAGTTGCGTTCATTTTTTCTTCCCAGCCGTTCACAACTGTATGAATAACATACCCTTTTGTATCAGTAATATTCTTCGCCGTATCTTTCATACGACGCTCCCTTTCACCAACCGAAATTGATACCATTGGGGGATAATGAGATACCATTGTAAAAAAACTAAAAGGGGCTAGGTTAGGAACGCCTTCATTACTTATAGAACTAACCCACGCAATGGGTCTGGGAACAATAGAACCAATCAACATACGATACGCCTGTTGATGATCAATTGCATCGGCCTTAAATGTAACATAACTCATTTTACTTCCCACCCATTAATTTCTAATGTCGTCATACCCTTACGTAAATCTTTCATCATCTCAAGTTCACGAGCATCTCGTTTTTTTGCTAAGGCAACAACCTCTTTTATTTTGTCATGAGGTATGACCACGACCCCATCGAAATCTCCAACTACTAAGTCACCTGCCTCTACAATGACATCTCCAATTGGAAGTGATTCTGCTAAAGCACCCTTAAATTCTGGATTTTTTTCAGTACCTCGCATACAAGTACCCCTTGAAAAAACAGGAAAACCCATTTCAATCATTGCTCTCCCATCCCGAACACAACCATTAATGACCAAACCAGCTATACCTCGTGACTGGGCAGATATAGACATAACTTCTCCCCAATAACCGGCCTCATAAAATCCGCTCATGTCTGCTACCAAAATATCGCCTTGACGAGCTTCGGCTAAGGCATAATGTAGCCATAAATTATCTCCTGGCGCCCCTCTAACAGTAAATGCAGGACCGCACAAACCTAATGAAGAATTCAAGGGTTTTAACGCGGATGGTAATGACCCTATTTTACCGGCTGCTTCATGAAGTGATGAAGTAGAAATTGATCTCGCTTCATCAATTATTTCTGGAGTAGGTCGTTTAAAGTCTGTAGAAAAAATACTACCCATTTTTCAGTTCCTATTCGTGTTCTGAAATATTATTTTGTACATTTATAAAATTTCCGTTCTTTAAAGCAATTATCTACTATGCTCTATGAGAAAACTGTAAACTTATCTTAAACTTAAACCTCGGATTATAAAACATGACTGGCATACTATCTGGACTACGCATAATAGAAGGTTCAGCCTTCGTTGCCGCCCCTCTTTGCGGAATGACACTTGCACAAATGGGAGCAGATGTAATTCGCTTTGACCTCCCAAGCGGGGGAATAGATTATCGTCGATGGCCAAAATCGGATAATGGAACAAGTATCTACTGGGCAAGTATGAACAAGGGAAAAAGATCTTTAGCTATCGATTTTCGTCGTCCAGAAGGACAAGAATTATTAACAGAGCTTATTACTGCCCCTGGTAAAGAAAACGGTATCTTATCTACAAATTTTCCTATGAGAGGCTGGCTCGATTATGAAACATTAAAAAAACGACGAGCCGATCTGATAGCTATGAATATAATTGGCAACCCTGATGAAAGTGTAGCTGTCGACTATACTGTGAACGCAGCCGTGGGTTTTCCTTTAGTAACAGGATCAGGTAACAACAAAAGCCCTGTAAATCATGTTTTTCCCGGGTGGGACGTAGCGACAGGATATGCGGCCGCGATGGGCGTTTTAGCTGCTGAAAGATATCGAAATAGAACTGGCAAAGGCCAACAAATAAAGCTTTCTCTTTCTGATGTTGCCTTCGCAACTGTTGGCAACCTTGGATATATTGGGGAAGTACAAATTAATAAAGAGGAACGCCCAAATATTGGAAACAGCATATATGGAAGTTACGGCGAGGATTTTGCTACAAAGGATGGGCGAAGGGTAATGATTATTGCTGTATCTGTTTCACAATGGAGGAAACTATTAGATGCTACTGAATCTCATGATTCCATAAGCAAGGTCGAAAAAGAGATGGGTCTAGATTTCAACCTAGAAGAACATCGGTTTGAAGCACGCAGAGAAATAGGAAATATTATTAGTCCATGGTGCAAAAGTCGCAACCTCAGCGATATACGCAAGATTTTTGAAAAAAATAACGTCTGCTGGGGACCATTCCAAAGTTTCAGTCAAATGGTAGATGAAGACCCCAGATGTTCAACAGAAAATCCTTTATTTGCAGAAATGGATCAGCCCGGGTTGGGAAAATATTTAATTCCAGGGATCCCTCACCAATTCAGCGAAATCGAGCATAAACATACAAGAGCTCCGCAATTAGGAGAGCACACAATCCAAATACTTGCTGACGAAATCGGTCTGAGTCAGGGTGCGATTGGTGAACTACATGATTCAGGTATTATATATGAAGCAGAAAATGAAAAAAAACACTAAAATAAGTTATGGTGACTGGACACCACATTTAGAGAGTTCAACAGAACAAATTGACCTGACTCAGGTCAGAAAACTCGCTGGGGTTCTAAATATTGATGAGACCGCTTTTGAGCCTGAAAATGATCTCCCCCCTATGTGGCATTGGTTGTTCTTTTTACATCGCTCAACCACAGAAAATATTGGGGAAGATGGTCATCCTAAACGAGGAGGCTTTTTCCCGCCTATTAAACTACAGAGACGCATGTTTGCAGGAGAAAGAATTGTTTTTCACTCTCCACTAAAAATAGGACTTCCAGCAACTCGTACTGGAACAATAGTCAACCTAGAAGAAAAAGTAGGGAGTAAAGGGCCAATGATTCTATTAAGCGCCCATTACCAGATTAAACAGGATGAAGTACTTTGCATCGAAGACACTCATAACATTGTTTATTTAGATAATAATGATTCTACTCCTGCGCCTGGAGCAGATTCTTATGTCCCCCCAAACAATAAATGGTATAAGAAATACAAAGTAGATCCAGTATTTTTATTCCGCTACTCTGCTCTAAGTTTTAACAGTCATAGAATACACTATGACAGAGATTATACAGTTAATGTAGAAAAGTACCCAGGACTTATAGTCCATGGTCCACTTACAGCACTTTTATTATCTGAACTTGTAAGGTCTAAAACAAATAAACCAATGAAGTCATTTAGTTTTCGTGGTCAGGCACCCATATTTGAACCTTGGCCCTTTTATGCAGTAGGAGCTCCTTCAAAAAATGGTGAAATCAATCTTGAAGCTGTTCGGAATGACTCGGTCATCGCTATGACAGCAACAGCTAAATTTGATTAGGTAATATTAATGAGTATTTCCAAACATTCTCTCAATCCAATTGAATCAAAATTGGCACTAGAATTATGTCAAGAGGCAGTGATTTCTGCTGAGTCACATTTGCAGAATTTAAAATCATCGACAAGTGCTCTAGCTACTAATGGCGGCAAAATTGACTCCGAATTTCTTCTAAGTAATCAATATGCAATACATGGATTTGCTTGGATGGCAACCTATATCATTGCTTTAAAGCAATTTTTATCTTGGGCAGAAAAACTAAGTTCCGATCAACGATTAGGAGAATTAGAAACTTTAATTTTACAATGTGGTTTTGGCGGGTACTTGAAGCAGTTACGTCATGGTATTGCAATGAGCCAAGATGAGTTTGCTAGACCTGGTGATCTTGGAATTGAAAAGGCTGAGGGTTTATATACCTCCACTATAGATCAACTTATTAATCAAGGAGATAGCATCTCTGTCAGGTCTCAAATCGCTAAAATGCTCTGTGAAAATATTGGCACAGGTGATTTTGGAGACCTAGGCTTAAACGAAACTTACAATATTATCCGTGAACAGTTTTCTAGATTCTCTGATGATCGAATAGCGCCAGCTGCTCAGGACTGGCATATTAATGATGAATTGATTCCGTTAGAAATAATTGAAGAAATGAGTGATTTAGGTGTTTTTGGCCTCACACTTCCTGAAGAGTTTAAAGGACTGGGAATGGATAAAGTGTCTATGTGTGTTGTTACCGAAGAACTATCACGTGGATACATAGGTGTGGGTTCCTTAAGCACTAGATCAGAAATTGCAGCTGAGCTTATTAGGTTTAACGGTACTGACGAACAAAAAGAACGTTATTTAGCAGCAATATCTTCTGGAAAAATTCTTCCCACCGCGGTCTTTACTGAGCCAAACTATGGCTCAGATCTAGCTCACATAAGAACACGCGCAGTACGAAATGGTAATTCTTACGTGATAACAGGAAATAAAATTTGGATTACACATGGGGCGCGATCGGATTTAATGACTTTACTGGCTCGCACAGATGCAGATAATTCAGGGTATGGCGGACTAAGTATGTTTTTAGCCGAAAAACCTAGAGGAAGCATTGAAAACCCTTTCCCGGCAGCAGGAATGAGTGGAAGTGAAATTAAAGTCCTAGGCTATAGAGGAATGAAAGAATATGAAATTGCCTTCGATGGATTTGAAATTAGTAAAAACTCTCTTCTAGGAGAAGCTGAAGGAAATGGTTTTAAGCAACTTATGTCAAGCTTTGAAACTGCACGTATTCAAACTGCTGCTCGAGCCGTTGGTGTAGCACAGAATGCGTTAGAGTTATCATTGAAATATGCAAATGATCGATCACAGTTTGGTAGTAGTATAGTAAACTTTGATCGTGTTGCAGGAAAAATAGGTTGGATGGCAGTAGAAACAATGATTGTTAGACAACTGACTTACTTTGCTGCTCGTCAGAGAGACGCAGACCAAAGATGTGATATAGAAGCGGGTATGGCAAAATTATTAGCTGCCCGAGTTGCATGGTCAAATGCAGACAATGGCCTTCAAATACATGGTGGCAATGGGTACGGAGAAGAGTTTGTTATTTCTAGGTTACTTTGTGATGCTCGTATTTTAAATATATTTGAAGGAGCCGCTGAAATCCAAGCTGGCATCATTGCTCGTGGGCTTCTTAATCGACCAAATAGACCGTAATGAGTAATTATTATGAATAAACGCGAAATATTAATTGTTGATACAGTTACCAAACTAGGACCCGAAGCCTATAAAAACGTTGTGATTGCTGGATCACACGGCGGCGTGTATGCCGGATTTGAAGCCGCCACTGCACGAGTTCGAGGTATTATACTCCATGACGCTGGAGTAGGCCTCGATAATGCGGGAATTGGATCTTTAAGTTATTTAGATAATTTAGAAATAGCAGCTGCAGTGATTGACTACCGCACCGCAGTTATTGGTAATGGTCAAAGTCTAGCTAGTAGCGGTAGGATAAGTTTTGTAAATGATACCGCCGCAAAATCAGGATGTTCAGTTGGTCAAGCCTCAATGGAATGTGCAAATGCAATGAAGCTATCTACTTTTAATTCAAAACCAGTACCAGTCTATGAAGAAGCTCGTTTTATTATTCGAGATGGAAGTGATGGGATTATAGTAAGAGGATGCGATTCAGTTTCTTTAGTAAAAGAAGAAGATGAAGATACAGTTGTCATAACTGCATCACATGGTGAAGTTCTTGCATCCTCACCAACATGGGGAAACCGTCCTTCGGTTTTAGGAGCTGTATTCAATGATGCTGGCTCTAATTTGGTTAGCCGCTTACCTGACCTAGACAAGCTAGGTATCCCGGCTGTCACGGTTTCGTGTTCAAGCGCCAAAATTGGCGATGCGAGATCAACATATAATGATGGAATAATATCTCACTCTAATAAGAGCGCTACAAATCTAAATGTCAAAGTTGGCATGACTACAATCGAATTTGTCGAACAGATTAATAAGAATTCTAGCTAAAGAATGATTTTGACTTATTTATTATTTGTTCTTTAGATATCATATATGCAGCCTCCAGAGGTATTGAGAAAGGTATAGGAATACGAGCTCCACCCATACGCTTAACGGGCGCCTTCAGCATACTGAACAAATGTTCACTTACTTCCGACGTAATCTCAGCACCAAATCCACCTACCTGAACCGCTTCATGCACAACCATTAATCGACCTGTTTTTTTAACTGAACTAAAAACGGAATCCCTGTCCCAAGGCCACAACGTCCTTAGGTCAATTACTTCAACAGATATACCCTCATCTGCAAGACTTAAAGCGGCCTTCTCAACAATATCAACCATAGCAGACCAAGTAACGATTGTAAGATCATTACCAGTAACTACTTTTCTGGCTATTCCTAAAGGAATAGGATGCGAATCATTTTCTTCAACCTCACCTTCTGTTCCCCATAGCCCTTTGTGCTCCATATAAACAACTGGATCATCACAACGAATTGCAGCCTTAAGCAAACCACGATTATCAGCGGGGGTTGCCGGCGTAACGACAACTAGGCCTGGCACGTGTGTGTACCAAGCCTCAGGGGACTGGGAGTGTTGTGCAGCTATACCACCCCGAATACCAATGGGCATACGAGCTATCATTGGTACTCTCGCCTGACCTCCAAACATATAACGTGCTTTAGCTGCTTGATTGACCAACTCGTCGACCGCGCACATCGCAAAGTCAGAAAAGCGTAACTCAGCAATTGGACGTGTCCCAGCCAGAGCAGCGCCAATTGCAGCTCCCATGATGGTTGCTTCTGAAATCGGTGTATCGACAATTCTATCAATACCAAATTCAGCCTGGAGATCTTTATATTGTCCACCCATGCCGCCCTCAAACCCTAGATCCTCACCCAATGCCCAGACAGTAGAATCACGTTCCATTTCTTCTTTAAGGGCAAGCCTAGCAGCTTCAGCATAAGTCATTTTCGTCATAAATTCGTTCCTTCCGCCGGTGAACCGACATCTTGAACGTCAGTAAATGCATCAGATATATCAGGCCATGGCGCTTCGTGAGCGTCTGAAACATAATTAGCCATCAATTTCTTAGCCTCATCTTTAGCTTTTTCAATTTCTTCTATAGAAACTCCTTGATCCTTCAACCAAGTTTCTGTTCGAGGCATTGGCTCATTTTTTAACGCACTCTCAACTTCACTCGGATTTCGATACAGAGCCTCATCATGGGCGTAGTGCCCTTTGAGTCTATAAGTCATCGCTTGAATTAATTGTGGTCCACTTCCAGCACGAATTTCGTCGACAATTCTTGCTGCCGTTCTATCGACTAATAGGAGATCATTACCATCAATCGTAATTGCTGGAATCCCATAGCTTTTTGCTCGAGCTTCAATCCCATCACCAGCGGTAACGGTTTTTGTTGTTGTAGTAGCAGCAATTTGATTATTTTCACAAACGAATAAAACGGGCAATTCGTATACCTTTGCCCAGTTTAGAGCTTCCATGAAGGGGCCTCTGTTAATCCCACCGTCACCAATAAAATTTACTATAATTTTATCTTGTTTGAGTAACTTTATCGCCTGCGCAGCACCAACAGAGATTGTACAACCATCTGCTATTACTCCGTTTGCACCAAGCATCCCAACTGAGAAGTCTGCAATATGCATTGAGCCTCCCTTCCCCCCACTGGTGCCTCCAACTCTTCCAAATAATTCTAGCATCATTGCCCTTGGATCAGCTCCTTTGGCAATAGAGTGACCATGACCTCTATGATAACTGGTGAGTAAGTCATCATTGCGCAAATTTTCGCATATTCCTACAGCGATAGCCTCTTCACCAATATATTGATGAACAGATCCTCTTACATTTCCGGCATGAAAATTCTCAGCAGCAGCTTCCTCAAATGCTCTAATAAGAAGCATTTTTTTATACATATTAAATATTCGAGCCGGCTCATTCGTTTGGACTTGCGCCACTCTTTTTTCTCCTTCTTAATAGAACATCTATCGAAATGGCTTGCAGCTAATTACTGTTAGTATTACTCGGCAACTCCATTAGGTAAAGATAAACTAGACATGAAAACTCCATAAGAGAGAAAATGGTGACAATATGAATAAAAAGACCACTGAGACACTTAGCGGAGACAACGTACGCCTTGAGATGTCGGGTGGCGAAGTTCTTGCAGAAATGTTCAAACGTCATAAAGTAGGACCGATGTTTGGGATGGCAGGGTTTCAGCTACTGCCATTCTATGACGCAGTGCGCAATCTAAGCTTGAATCATACCTTAATTGCAGATGAAAGAAGCGGGGCATTTATGGCTGATGCCTGGGCAAGAGTCACAGGCCAACCAGGTGTATGCGATGCTACACTAGGTCCTGGAGCTACAAATTTGTTAACAGCTCTTACCGAATCCTTAAATGCAGGAATTCCAGTAATAGCCATGATTGGAGACACCAACCGAGTCCATTCATGGAAAAACATGACACAAGAGACAAATCAAGTTGAGATGCTTCGTCCAGCAGTAAAAGAAGTTATACGCGTAGAAGTAGGCTCACGAATACCTGAGCATGTTAGATACGCATATACAGTGGCAACATCCGGTCGACCTGGGCCAGTTCTCTTAGACGTACCAGAAGATATCTGTCATGGAGTATTTGAATTCGAAGCCGACGATTTATTTGTAGATGAATCAACGATAACCTCGCCAGCGGTTAGAACACGACCTAGTGTGGAAGACATTAAAAAAACTGCTTCGATACTTTCAAAAGCTAAAAAACCGATAATTCTTGCTGGAGGCGGTGTCCATATATCACAAGCCCAAGAAGCTCTATCCGCACTCGCAACTGAACAGTCCATACCAGTAGCACACACTTTATCTGGGAAAGGATCAATTGCCTGCACCGACAAACTTTCTTTAGGACTATTTGGTAGATATGATCGTACTGCTAATCAAGTTATAGATAATAGTGACTGTATCTTGGTAGTCGGTTGCAAACTTGGCGAAATAGCAACCAAACGTTACACTATACCACGCCCGGGAATACCAATAATCCACTTAGATATCCATCCCGAAGAAATAAGCAGATGGGCAAAGACAGATATACGGCTTTGGGGAGATGCACGTGAGAGCCTTAACGAGTTACGTGAAGCGCTTTCCTCTACCTCTGAAAATACTAGAAAGGAAAGAAGCTCATACATAAATGAACTTATAGAAGGTAAAAATAAATGGAGAGCAGATGTAAATACACGCTTAACGTCCAATGAAGAACCAGTAAATATGGCTCGCTTGTGTCATGAGTTAAACAATGTTTTACCAGCAGATTCAATATTAGTTGCCGATGGAGGTTTTGCAGCTCACTGGACGGGACTACTATATGATACAAAAAAATTAGGCAGAGGCTTCATAGTAGACAGAGGGATGGCGTCAATTGGATATGGAGTCGCCGGTGGTATAGGAGCACAATTAGCAGCGCCTGATAAATCTGTTTTTTCTCTGACAGGTGACGGCGGATTAAATATGACACTTGGTGATTTAGAAACAGCAGCACGCTTAAAGGTTCCACTCACCATGATCGTAGTCAACAATGCGGCCTCAGGCTATATAAAGGCTTTACAACACGCCATGTTTGGTGGCCGTTATCAGTCTTCAGATCTTTCAGATTTAAACTATGCAGATATCGCTGAATCACTTGGATGCAAAGGAATAAGAGTTACTAAACCAAATAAATTAGCTGAGGCCTTTAAAGAAGCACTATTAGAACGCAATATGCCTACCCTGATAGACGTAGTTGTTACACGAGATGCAGGACAAATGCTTCCAGGAGTCGACAACCGATCAGCACCAATCAAAAAAGGCGACCGAATTGCCTAATATATTATTTAAGAGGAAGAGATGAAAGCCAAAAACTCTACCAATTATCCTGATCGCATACTAGAGATGTACCGAACAATGTCTCTTATCCGCGCCTTCGAAGAGATTGCAGAAGAAGCCTTTGATGCTGGATTAGTGAATGGTTCGATTCACCAATATATAGGTGAAGAAGCCATAGGAACGGCAGTATGCGCTAACCTAAAAAGAAGCGATTATATTCTCTCAAATCATCGCGGACATGGGCATGCCATAGCAAAAGGCGCCGACCCTGAGGCAATGATGAAAGAACTTTTGGGAAGAGAAGGAGGAACAAGCGGCGGTAAAGGCGGATCAATGCACATAGCTGATTTTTCTGTTGGAATGTTGGGAGCGAATGGAGTGCTCGCTGACGGCCTAACCATGGGAGTAGGAGCCGCACAGGCTTTAGTTTTAAGAGAAGAAAATGCAATAGTTACAGTATTTGTAGGAGATGGCACAACAAATCGTGGTCCCTTCTACGAAGCTCTAAATTGGGCCATGATATACAAACTTCCAATTCTTTTTGTTTGTGAAAATAATACTTATGCGTCCTCCACAGCAACACAAACTGTAACTGCAGGACCTGGACCAGTAGCACGCGCTGAGGCTTTCGGCATGCCTGCTTTTGACGTGGATGGAAACGATGTCTGCGCCGTCGATGAAATAGCTAGATCTTTAGTTGAAAAAATACGAAATGGTCATGGCCCTCATTTTCTTCATGCACGGACTTACCGAATTAAAGGACATATCTCCCGAGATAAAATGCTGTACAGACCAGAAGGGGAAACACAAGCTCATTTATCTAATGAACCTCTACTAAAATGCAAAGAGTGGCTGATTGAAAACGGCGTCAAACAAGAGGAAATTGATAACATTAGAAACATGGCTTACGTACAAATTAAGGAAGCTCTTGAAGCAGCTAAGAAAGCACCCTTTCCTGATAAAAAACTCACTTATAAAGATGTCCAGGATCTAGGCAGTCCATATTTTGGAGAAAGCTCATGACTAATAACAAAATGACACATGCCTCTGCAGTTCGTGAAGGTCTTGCTGAAGAAATGAGACGAGATCCATTAGTTTGGGCATTAGGTGAAGATCTAAGTACGGCTCATGGAGGAACAAGTGCTGATCAGTATCGTGGACTAATCGACGAGTTTGGAGAAAAAAGAATTGTAAATACACCAATTTCTGAAAACACTATAATGGGCGCTGCTGTAGGCGCCGCAGTTGCTGGGACAAGACCTGTAGCAGATTTACGAATGGCTGATTTTGCAATGTGTGCAGTTGACGAACTTGTTAATCAAGCCGCTAAAATTCGATATATGTTTGGTGGCCAAGCAAGGGTGCCTCTAGTGGTACGACAAGCAATAGGAGTACGTAAAGGTGGGGCTGCCCAACATTCACAATCAACAGAGGCATGGTATATACATACCCCTGGGTTAGTAGTTGTAGCTCCTGCAACAGCAGCTGACGCCAAGGGACTGATAAAATCTGCAATACGAGCTGACGATCCGGTAGTATATATGGAGCATAAAGATCTATGGATGGCTGAAGGTGAGGTTACAGACGACCCGGAGGAATTGGTCGAAATCGGTAAAGCAACCGTAATGAAACCAGGTAGTGACTTAACTATAGTATCTTGGTCAAAAATGGCTATACATTCTCTGGAAGCCGCCAAAATCATCGAAGAGGATAATATTTCGGTCGAGGTTATAAACTTGCGGAGTCTTTGGCCCTGGGACAAAAACTTGGTCTATAAATCGGTCTCCAAAACAGGGCGCCTTCTAGTGACACAAGAAGCTGTCCAAGTAGCAGGGTTTGGAGCTGAAATTTCTGCTGACGTTACAGAAAATCTAAATGATCAACTAAAAACCCATGTACGTCGCATTGGCGCGCCAAGAACCCCTGTTCCTTATGCAGAAACAATGGAAAACGAATATCGTGTAACCACAGAACGAATTATTGAAAAAGTAAAAGAACTAATGAGTTAAAAAACCTTTATTGAAAAATAGATTTAAGTTTTTTAACTGCACACTCTGGAGCCGTAAGAATAGGACGTTTTGCCATTGTAGGAATTTTTTTTACTACTCTACCCATTGAGAACTGACCCAGCATTAAACTATCACATTCAGTTACTTTTTGCGCAGCCTCAATTATCAATGAATCTGAACCTTCTATGTCACCATCTAGTATTTTCTGAAAAGCCCCTTCTGCAACCTGAGATTTTATAGAAACATCAAGAGATCTTTCATCAGTATACCTAATAATATCATTCGTAAGAAAACCAAGGGATGATTGGGTACTTGTCACTATGCCTAACCTTGGCCCGTGCTTGAGCCCTTCTTCAATCATAGCTTCAAATGAGGTTAGTATTGGAATATCAAACCCCATTCTTCCTTTTTCAACTAATGGGCCAAACACTGAACCACAAAATATAATACCATCAGCCCCGGTACTCTTGCTGTAGTTGAACAGCTCAGCAATCCTTGTATAGGCTTCATCAGGATACTCTGGGCTTACTGAAAAATCAGGATTAACAAAATCAGCATATAACGATTCATCTAACAAACACACTGATGAGGCCTCAGGCCACAAAACTGTAAAAGCCTCCCTAACAGCTGGAAAAGCTACATCAACAGGAGAAATTATTCCTATTCTGATGCGTGACATTTAAAAATATCTCCAAAGTAATGAGTGACTTTATTTACTGCATTGGTGAAAAAGAAACCGGTTTCAGAATTTTATTTTCCATTTTCACTAAAAGCTCTGATGCTTTTAGTTCTTCAATATATTGAAGCCATCCTGGATCCTGATACATCTCCGTTCGACGCCTCTCTCGTTCGCCTTGGTTTTCATAACGCCATAAATGAACGATTTGGCTTAGGTCCCCAACATCACATGTAAACATACCGATAAAATCTTCAAGATATTTCATCTGATATGGTAAGGCCATTCTTTCCCAAAGAGACAAAAAATCCCCCGTGCGAGCAGCTTTCGTATAATAAGTACGATGATCAATAATCATAATGCCTCCTCCCTTAGAAGGGTAATCTCATTAAAAAACTTCATAACTTAGAGAGCCAGAAGGAAATCTCACTAGTTAAAATATGATAATAAATAAAACATAAACAGTCGTACTAGCTGTCTTTTACTCAATCTTTGTATGAGGGATCAATTTGATCTAAACGACGCAAAAAACCGGGCCAATCAGCACTTCCACGACCAGAATCATGTGACTTCCTTTGTGCTTTATATGTTTTTAGTACTTCTTCTGAAGGCAAACTAAATTTTGCTCCGGTTGCCTGAAGTCGTAATTGTAGTTCACAAGCATCCGCTATATCACGCATACGAACAAACGCATCCCTCACAGATTTTCCGCATGTTACCACACCGTGATTACGCATTAACAAAACATTTTTATCTCCGATATTACTCGCAATACGTGTGCGTTCTTCTAAATTTTCTGTTATACCCTCATAGTCGTGATAGCCGATATCTCCGATAAATCGCATTGCAGTCTGAGACACTGGAAGTAAACCATCAGTTTGATTGGCTACAGCTATACAGGCTGGTATATGTGTATGATAACAACAGTTCACATCCTTCCGATCTTTCAGAAGCCCTCCGTGCAAGGTAAACCCAGGTCTATTGACATGCACTGACTCATCGACATCTTTCTGAGTCATATCAACTTTAACAAGATTTGATGCGCTAACTTCATTGTAAAGAAGTTCATGGGCTTTAATTAAAAAATAGTTTGGTTCATCAGGAACCCTCATAGAAATATGATTATAGATACTATCTGCCCAACCATATTCATGCGCCAACCTATAAGCAGCAGCAAGATCAACTCTTGCCGTCCATTCAGACTCCCCAGCCTGATGACGTAATGAGGGTATATCCCTCAGGTTATCAACATTAGCATTCAACTTTTTACTTCCAAAGAAAATTGATTTTTATATTTAATCAGGCTTAGAAAAGTATAATTATTCAATATCAGACACGTAGAACTTTTCCAGGATTCATAATATTTTCTGGATCCAAGGCTTTTTTTATACTTCTCATTAAGCTAACTGCCTCCCCGTGTTCAGCAATTAGGAAATCTATTTTTCCTGCTCCAATACCATGCTCTCCGGTGCATGTACCCCCCATGGCTAAAGCCCTTTTAACTATTCGATCATTGCAATCTTTCGCTCTTTTCATTTCTTCTTCATCATCTATATCAACCAGAAATATACTATGAAAATTTCCATCCCCTACATGCCCAACAATGGGTGCATCAAAGCCGGATTCTTTCGTATCCAGTTCAGTCTCTGAGATACATTCAGCTAACTGAGATATAGGAACACAAACATCAGTAGAAATACCCTGTTTACCTGGAGCTTGCGCAATACAAGCATGATAGACATCGTGCCTCGCCTGCCACAAATTGTTACGCTCTTCTGTTGAACTGGCCCACTGAAACGCTGACCCACCAAACTCATCAATAATAGCCCGTACTTGGTTAGTCTGTTCCTCCACATTGGCTTCAGTTCCATGAAACTCATAAAAAAGAGTAGGTTTAGGTTCATACTGATCTAGCTTTGAATACTGAATAGTCCAATCCATCATTAAAGAATCTAAAAGCTCTATTCTCGCAACTGGAATACCGGACTGTATTGTTAATATAACACTATCAACAGCATCGGCGGTTGAAGGAAATTGGCACACTGCAGAAATTATTTTTTCTGGAATTCCATGAAGTTTAAGATGAACTTCAGTTATAACTCCCAGTGTCCCTTCCGAGCCAATGAAAACGCGAGTTAAGTCATAGCCAGCAGAAGATTTCTTTGCCCTGCCACCCGTCCTCACTATTCTACCATCAGCTGTAACTACTGTAAGGCCGATGACATTCTCACGCATAGTTCCGTATCGGACAGCATTCGTACCGCTAGCTCTTGTGGCGGCCATTCCACCAATGGAAGCATCTGCGCCAGGATCAATGGGAAAGAAAAGACCTGTATCTCTTAGATGTTCATTCAATTGTTTTCTGGTTACTCCGGCTTGAACGCGACAATCAAGATCTTCAGAGTTAACCTCAATTACTGCGTTCATCTGCATTAGGTCTATAGTAATCCCACCATGAAGGGCTGTTACATGCCCCTCAACAGAAGTGCCTGTACCAAACGGTATTACTGGAGTGTTATAGGTTGCACAAATTTTTACAATCTCAGCAACCTCCTCAGTTGAATTCGGAAAACAAACGGCATCAGGAGGAAAGGCAGCAAAATAATCTTCTCCATGACCGTGATGTTCCCGAACGGCCATAGTAGTCGTAATCCTATCTCCTAGCAAATTGGCCAAATCTTCAATTACTTCTGGGTTTACTTCCTCACGTATTACAGCAGCATCCGACATAACAAATTCACCTCTATTTATTTATCAAAACAAATTCTACCAGTGGATATTATAAAAAACATAACCTCATGTATAATAAACAAGCAAATAATAATTAATCGAGTGTAGGGTCAAGTATGACTTTCCCTAAACCGGAACGGCTTTCTACTAAAGCGTGGGCTTCTGCTGCCTCGCTTAACGGCATGACACGGTCTATTAATGTTTTTATCTCATGCTCGCCTGCTAATTTAAGTGCCTTATCCAACCCCCCGATTTGTTCACGTGGCTCACCAATAATTTGAAGCTGAAAAAGATATAGTTTCCACAAGTCTAGAGATACTTGACCTCCAGCATGTGCTCCAGCAGTCACAAGTTTTCCTTCCCTGCCGAGGCTGTTGAAAGCACCATTAAAAAGATCAGGATCACCTATGTTTTCACAAACTAATTTAACTCCCTGACCGTCAGTAATTCTAGAAACTTCCTCTGCCAAGTCTTGTGTTCGATAATTAACACTAAAATCAGCTCCAACCGAGATCGCAGCTTCAACTCTCACATCTGCGCCAGCTGCTGCTATTACATTAGCTCCGTTAAGTTTTGCCACCTGTACAGCAGCACTACCCAAACCTCCCGCGGCCCCCATAACTAAAACCCAATCATTTTTAGAGATGTTACCAATACCCTCTACTTGGTTAATGGCAGTGGCTAAATGTCTTCCAATCACAGTCGCATCATAGAATTCTAAATTATCAGGAATTGGATGGACCACAGAATCAGGAACTTTGACAAATTCGGCATAACCACCCCAAATATTTACCCCTAAAAAATCAACACCTCCGACACCTGGTAATTTGACTGCTGACGGATCATCCGTGGGAACAAAAAGACTACAGTATACACGGTCACCAATTTTACAATTTTCTACTTCTTCACCCACCCGCTCAATTACTCCAGAAGGGTCAACTCCCAAGACATGAGGAAGCGGAGGAGTTCGAGCATAATTATCAGCTCGAACTTCCAGATCAAGAGTTCGATTAACCGATACAGCCTTCACTTTGACTAAAACATCTTTTGGTCCCAACTCCGGCGTTTGTATTTCCTCGTACTTTAGGACTTCAGGCCCCCCAAACTCATGCATAACTGAAGCTTTCATTTCCTTCCCCTTTTACAATTATTTTAGCACAACCTTTAAAAACCAACTCGAACGAAGAATGTCATCTTACAATTAATAGTTAAAGCACATTTGAACTGAGGTCATTAACCTCAGCTCAAAGAAACTAAGCATTACTTTGGAGGTATAATTGGCAATAGAACATATGGTGAGTTCTCTTCATCGGCATGAAGAGTTACAGAGTTATCAAACACTTCCATAGGTCTATTAACCGGATCATCGTGTAAAAAAGGTCCAACGCCGGTAAAGGTATTTTTCATATTAGACAATCCGGTATTTGGCTCACCTGGATAAACATAATCACATCCTCTTATAGATAAAGCAAAGCGATAACCTTCAGGTACTACGATCCCAGTCGCATGTATTTCTACATCTAGTTCATATACTTCTCCTGGAAGTAATTCCTCTATTTCATCATGCGTATGATAAGGAGCCCATTTCTCTGACTTATCTGGATCTATCTTACGGTGAGACGCTCTTAACCAGCCGGAAGCCACAGGTGTGTGTGGGTCAAGAGCTCCTCTAAAAGTTACCTCTTTTAGATCTGGCTGAAACACACGAAGAATAACAAAAATATCTGCATCTTTCGTGTCAGAAGAAACAAATAACTTAACTGCCATTGGTCCACAAATTTCAGTTTCAGTCTCAACAGGACTAGAAACAAATGTTAGCCCATCACCCATCGATTTATATGACATCTCAGCCTTTTCAGTACTAGGAGTCTTGGATAAAACTTGCCCCTCAGGAACTAGAAAATATTTTGTCCAGTCAGTTCTTGGCAGAGGCCAATCCTCTTCATCACGAAGAACAAACTTCTCACCCGGATGACGTACATTTAGAGACACTCTTGGCTGATCGCTCCATCCAGTGTCATCGCCTTTGAGGTATTTATCAAAAAAACGCCACTGAATATCATTTCCATAATCAGTATAGTATAGTGACCAATGCTCTAATCCATGTACTTCTAAATATTTCTCATCAGATGCTGAATGCATAAACCCATTGAAATTACCTCTGGGATGTAAAGGAGCACCACCCCAATTACTGCAACTCAAAATTGGAACTTCAATTTTAGAGAAATCAATATAGCGTTCTGCATAAAATTCATCATCTAGTTGATGCGCAATTAGCGTTGCATGCAGGTCAAATCGGTTATTTACTAATTCATCTTCAGAGAGGGTAACTGGCCCAGCAGCCAATTCACCGTTCGCCCGTGAAGTGTAGCCTCGATCACCATAACCATGTTGAATCTGCAAAATTTGCATGTCATACCAATGCTTAGCGAAAGTAGAGTAAATACCTCCGTGATAAGAGCCTTCTCTATAATAGTCTGCAGACCCCTCCCAAGGACATATCGCTGCTAAGTGCTTAGGCTGTTCAGCTGCGACCATCCATTGATTAATTGCATAGTACGAGATTCCGCTTAAACCAACCTTGCCATTAGACCAACTTTGGACGCCTCCCCATTCAATACATTCTGCAAAATCTAGTGTTTCTCGCCTAGCAAAAACTTCAAGATAACCGGGTGAACGACCAGCCCCTCGAGAATCAACACGAACCAAAGCATATCCTTTTGGAACCCATTTTTCTGGATCAGCAACTTCCCAAGCCTGATGAATATTCGTCGATCCAGCCGGTACATCAGGATGATTTTGACACATTAAATCCCAACAGGTTTTATACAACTCCTCAAAGTGTAAATCTTTTCCATAAGGACCATAAGACATTATAACAGGATACTTACCACTATCATCAGGTCTATAAACATTTGCCCGAAGCACAACCCCGTCATTCATTTCAATTGGGACATCCCAATCTATTCGCATTCCTTCACGAACTTCACTTCTAAATATATCATCAACCCCGGCTTTTATGTCGTCCATGTCTGCTCCCCCTGAATTATGACTCAAAATAAAGTGTTCAAAGCATGCCTTATTAGGCTTTAAACTGTATATAAAAGCTAATCTCAGCAAATTATTTTGTCTAGAGAATACAATACGTATTTATCTTCACCAAAAACTCAAATAAATATAAAACTAATATACATCATATCCTTAAACTAAATCATCATACACACATTTAATCTGATTGTAAGAAATCGATATGATAGTATTTGATCGGCAACACATTGAGAGGGGGCATAATAATGGAAATATCATCAATCAGGGACCAAATTGCAGTCATACCTGGAGGAGCTGCAGGAATCGGTCTTGCTTGCGCACAAAGATACTCTGCAGAAGGTGCGAAAGTTGCGATTCTTGATCGCGATCAAGAAAATGGAGTTGCAGCAGTTGCTGCGTTGGAAGAAAATGGTGGAACAGCCATGTTTACTCCAGCTGAATGCACATCAGAATCGGAAATGGAAACAGCCATAGCAGAAGTAATTAAAAAGTGGGGCAAAGTTGACATACTTGCGAATTGTGCCGGAGGATTTCATTCGGCCCCTCCAATTGAAGAGGTTAATGCTTCAAAATGGAGTCATGGGATAGAATGGAATCTTTCTGGCGTATATATACCAATAAGAGCAGTTGTCCCTACTATGAAATCAAACAAATATGGTCGGATCATTAGCATAGGCTCGGCAGCAGGAAGAACAGCTGCCCTCATTGCATCCATTGACTACTCAGCAGCTAAAGCTGCTGTAGGAGGTCTTTCAAGAAGATTAGCCATAGAGTTAGCTCCCCACGGAATAACTGTAAATACTGTTGCGCCCGGAACAGTTATGACCCCACGTATAGCTGTTTTACATTCGTCTCGTATGAATCAATTAGAAAGTGCAATGCCGGTCGGAAGATTAGGTAAGCCAGAAGAAATTGCTCACGCAGTTTGGTACCTTTCAACTCCTGGCGCAGCATTCACAACTGGTGCAACCCTTGATGTGAATGGAGGATCCTGGACTGGCTGAGTGTCAATTATTAAAAATTAATATACATCTTTTGTGTTTCTTATTTGTATTTTATCAACTCAGTATTTTGTCTACTTTAGTCTTTTGAACCACGCTACGGAACGTTTCTCCATATTGGGGGAGACTGAAATAAGTTCCCAACCATTAGTACCGAACACATTAAAACTTATCTGAGCAGAATTTAATTCAAAAATTCATATGACTTTCAAACTCGACTGTAAGGTATTCCCATTTTTGTTGTCTCGCCATTTGATTCTCCTTTATGCAACCGTTGATGTACCAGTTTGGAAACAGATTAGGTTTTTTGTATACCTGTTGGATGGGGTACACCATCAATTACCAACTTTGGCATAACGCTAACATCTATCAATTTAGGACGCGTATCCAAATAGGCTCCCACAGAGGCCGATAGTCTCTAGGTTTTCAACGAATTTCTCGAGGAGAGGAAACTTAGCAAGAAGCGATTTATCAAGTTTCGTGGAAAGATCTAAATGGTGAAAAACGGCGAAATCGCAGGCTCGCGGGTTATCATCTATAAAAAACTTACCTCCACTAGATGAAAGTACCCGACTTAAATCATCAAATCTTGACAATAAGAATGGGGTCGTCTCATCACGCTTAACGGAGAAATCAGGGAGTTTCTGAAATCAAATTTTAACTATTTTTTTTATTCAGAACGAATTATTTTAGAATAATGTTTACTAGTAGTTAATTTATACTGCTAGTTGCAGTATCGATAGAATCAGAAAAACTAGTTGAACCCAGATCTTCTTTGATTTCCTCGATGGTTGGACGTTTCATTCCAAAGATTAGATCATCTAAGGTTAGTTTGCCAATTTTTTCACCATTCCCGTTTACTATTATAGTTTGGCTTGTAGATTGTTCTGCAAATACTTGAAGTGCTTGCTCCAATGTTGTGGAACTAAGCATATTTGGCCCATTGGTATATGTATCAAGAGGTTTCATTAACGTGTGAACACGCAGTACTCTAGCGCGGTTTATGTCTTTCATAAAATCTGCGACATATGTATCAACTGGCTTCATCAATATATTTTGAGGGTTATCAGTCTGTATGATTTCACCATCACGAAGAATAGCGATATTATCTCCAATGCGTAGTGCTTCATCTAGATCATGTGTGATAAAAACAATCGTTTTTTTAAGTTCTTCCTGTAGGTCTAGAAGAGTATCCTGCATTTCAGTTCTTATCAGTGGATCGAGCGCTGAAAAGGCTTCATCCATTAATAAAATTTCAGCATCCGTGGTTAGAGCTCTGGCCAGCCCCACACGTTGTTGCATGCCGCCAGAAAGCTGCGCCGGGTAGTAATTCTCATATCCAGATAGTCCTACGCGTTCAATCCAGCGAGTAGCACGTTTCTTTATTTCTACCTGGTTAATACCCTGTATTTCTAGGCCATAGCCTGTGTTTTCTATGATTGTACGGTGAGGAAATAGTCCAAAACGCTGAAATACCATGGACATTTTGTGACGGCGTAATTCTCTAAGTTCTTTTGCATCCATAGCTAGTACGTCCGCTCCATCAATTAGCACTTCACCAGATGTAGGTTCAATTAGTCGGTTAAGAAGACGAATTAAGGTGGATTTGCCCGAACCAGATAGACCCATGACTACTTGAACTTTATTCTGTTCCATCTCCAGATTAATATCGCTAAGGCCTAGAACATGACCTGTTAGTTCTAATAGTTCATCTTTTTCCATGCCCTTTCGGACACGATTCATGGCACCTTCTGGATCTCGTCCAAAAATCTTGTAGAGATGCCGTATGCTGATAAATGATTCAGTCATCAATGATCTAGCCCTTCGTGCTTTTGAAGACGCTTTCCTAAACGCTGGGTGAAACGATCAAAAATAATTGCCAGTGCTACTATCGCAAGCCCATTCATAAGGCCAAGAGCTAGATACTGATTAGAAACTGCCTGCAATACAGGGATTCCAAGTCCCTTTACACCAATCATTGAAGCAATCACCACCATAGATAGAGCCATCATTATTGTTTGGTTCACACCTGCGAAGATATTTGGTAGAGCAAGTGGCATTTGCACCCCAAAAAGACGTTGTAGAGTGTTGGCGCCAAACGCATCGGCCGCTTCCAGTACTTCTCTATCAACTAGACGGATTCCTAGGTTAGTCAGACGTACGATAGGCGGGAGCGCGTAAATACATACTGCTAATAGGCCAGGTACCTTTCCGATTCCAAGTAACATAACTACAGGTATAAGGTAGACAAAGGAGGGTATTGTCTGCATGACATCAAGAATTGGTGTGATAATTCCTTGAATTCGGTCGGAACGGGACATCAGTATACCGATAGGAATGCCTATCCCAATACAAATCAAAGTAGCTGCAGATATTATTGCAAGTGTCGACATTGTATCTTTCCACATGCCGAGGTAACCAATAGCTAAAAAACACAGTGCAGACCCAATGACAATTACTTTGCTTCGGGAACCCATCCACGCGAATAAAGCTATGACTAATATGATTATCGGCCATGGAGCGGTAATCATTAGTTTTTCTAACCAAATCAAAAACTGTAGTAGGGGATTAAAAAAATTTTCTAGTGCTTCACCATACTCACGTGAAAAATCTCGAAACCCGTTATCAATAGTACGCCGCAACTCCATGAGGTCGCGTCGACTAAGTGACGGAAAATCGTCAAAGAAACTCATGGATGCCCCATAGCATATAACAAATAAAGGGGGACATCACATACGTCCCCCAGTTTATTTGTCGTGGTATAATTATAGTGCAGCTTTGATTTTCTTTGCGGCACCCTGACTAACCCATTTTGTCCATACGCCTTCGTGACGAGTTAGAAACTCTATAGCGGCATCTGCACCATTAGCTTGGTTATCAGTCATAAACACCAGCATACTATTCATTATATCTCCAGGGTATTTACGTTTTGCTAAGTATTCAGCAGCAACGCTACCACGATTTTTAAATTCTGTGGTGATTACGGTTCGCACTGCTGACTCTGTCCAAGAAGAAGGTTTTGGAGATGCACATTCCTGTTCGGGTTTTACTATACAACCATCCCAGTTTTTAGAGCCTGCAAATTTAGTTTCAAAAGGTAGCATTACTAAATTATATTTGCCTACTATAGCCGTGGGGTTCCAATAGTAACCAAACCAATTTTCACCGCGGTTAGCAGCTTTGGCTATGGATCCATCAAGTCCAGCAGCCGAGCCTGGATCTACTAAAACCCATCCCTTTTTTTCCATATTGAAAGCTCTAAATAAATTAGCATTGGCAAGTTGACAGCCCCAACCTGCAGGACACCCCATAAAGGCACCTTTTGATTTATCCTCTGCGTATGGAAAAAGATCGGGGCGTTCGAGTACCTTTTCAACTGAGTTTAGCCCTGGATTATCTTTTAAAAACTTTGGTGTTACCCACCAACCCTCACCTAGTCCAGTTATTGGTGCATTATTAACTACTTGCAAGCGGCCGGCATCAATAGCATTTTTTAAAGGTTCCCTAACGGCATTGACCCATAATTCAGGCGCCACGTCTGGTTTTCCTTTCTCATTCATAGAAGTAAATGTAGGCATGGTATCTCCAGGAATAATTTCAGCATTACAGCCATATCCTTCCTGTAATATAATTTTATCTACGTTAGCCATTAGTTGAGCAGAGGCCCAGTTCATCTCAGATATTGTAATATCACCACATTCAGCATGTGAACTATTAGATATGAAAAGTCCCATACTAAGTCCCATAGCACACGCAATGACGAATGTTTTTACCCGTTCCATAATTTTTCCTTCTTTTAATATTTTTCGAGTCAGTGTGATTTATATAATCTATCCGTAGAGTAAAACTCGATTAAATGATTTTTACCCCATATCAATATAGCGTACCCTGCTTTAACTCGAATTATGACATGTGGATACTAGCCAAGGCAAGGGACTATAAATAATTAGATAAGTGCTTCAACTGATCAAACAAATTAATTTATTAGTAAGAACTATAATCGGGCCATATGTAGAATAAAGAGATAAGTTAAAATTAATGACTTATTTTTAAAATAAACCTACTGAATCTTTAACTGATTTACACACCCATACACTAGATCAAAGAAACCAGGTGGCATTAAAATGAAAGCTATTAGATTACATAAAACTGGTGGTCCTGAGGTATTACAGATAGATGAGATGGACTCGCCTAAGCCCGGATTAGGTGAAGTTTTGATTAAATGAGAGTGTATGTCGTTTAACGCGTACATACCGCGTATATAACTTCCTAAAAAACCATCTATTCTTACCCAATAGGTGGTTTTTTAGTGTTAATTCATAAAACCTTTTAAATGGCTAAATTAATATACATTCCTTGTGTTTCTTATTTGTAATTTATCAACTCAGTATTTTCCATTACGTAATAATTACATTTAGAATAAGAGGTAATAATATAAATTATTGGTGAAAACTTATTTACTAATCTTATCTTATGTTTGTTTCCTTAGAACTATCTCACAGCGTTTAGCTATTTCAAATGTGCCTAATGTTACCAATAAACCAAAGAATAAAAGTGTATGTAGAAAAACAGAAACACCAAGGTAGAATATGGCTCCGGTCCAAACTGAAAATATTCCACACCACATCCACATTAGACTTAGCATAACTACATGTCTTGTGTTCTCATCCTGAATATGTCGTATAGGATTATATTTCGCATTCATTACACCATTGTAGCTTTCAACTATAAACTGTTTCATAATAAGTATCCCATTTCTGTATAAATTGCTTTGTACTTTTATATACGTGGAAATGAGACTGTTGGATCTTTATTAATCATAAAATAATTTATATTCCTTGGTGATAGAAATGCATTTTTAATTACAAATGTGTCTCTGGTTTTATGTATTAAGAAATAGAGAAAATGGAATTGTTGTTAAGCAAATATGGAGACGATGTATCTTGTTAAAATGTAAGTTCATATTTCCAATATGAATCAATAAAACATAATGTAATTTGTTTCTCTATTTCTTATACCCTTCTATATATGAGTATTAAATATACTCCTGTGGCAGTGGATGTTTGGAGGCTTTAATGTATTCCTCTATCAATTATTTAGAATATTAAATATTGCTAATTATATTCTGGTATCGTCCTCTAAACGACGAGCAAAACTTATTTCGTGTCCATCAGGATCACGAATATGAAAATACCTCTCTCCCCAAGGGGCATCTTTCGGTTTCGAAAGAGGAAACAGTCCTAGTGATACTGCTCGTTCATACATAACATCAACATTAGAGACGTAGATAATTATTCTTCCCCAGTCTCTATGCTCATTTTCGTCTGAGCAAAGCGATAAATTTAGATATCCAGGACCGACAGAAAAACTAGAAAATGAAGTTGATTCACCTCCATAAAGAAGCTTAAAACCCAGGGAGTTGTAAAACTTGACTGCACCTGACATGTTTTTTGTGAATAAAGTTATGGCACTTATTGATTCTATATTTGTCGACAAGATATCAACTAACATTAATTAGTTTTCCTGTTCTAGACGATTCTATTATTGCGTCTGTTACAGAAACAACATGCATTATTTGATCGTGACTAATAGGAAATGGTTCTTGTCCTAGGATAGACCTAGAAAATGCCTCTAACTCTTCTCTTAAGGTCTCAACGTCCATGTCATAATCTCCAAAATCAATATCTTCATTATCACCCTTAATTGGCCTGAACTGAAACTTATTATATGACCGCGTTTGTATCTCAGAGGTCCCTGCGGTTCCATATACAGCAAATCTATTATCGGGAGGTGCAGAAAGTAAGGTTGATAGAAACCCGGTCATGCCGTTTTTAAATGTAATAGTAACAACAGTTGTATCATCTATTTCTTGGTCCACAACTTGGCGAACACTTTGGCAAAAAACAGTTGAAATTTCACCAAACAACTCAACCATGTGGTCTATTTGGTGCACGCCCATTGGAGTTATTCCTCCAGCAGGCCACTCCAGCTCACTAAAACGCCAATCATCTTCAGACATCCAATTTGTCGCCGGTATCGCAGCCATTGCCTCAACATGAAGAGGTGTACCTAGTTTACCACACTTAATTAGCTTCCTCATTTTTTTCATAGAAGGATGGAAGCGACGATTATAGCCTACTCCTACCTGTAAACCTGCTTCTGTGATCTCAGAGATAGCAATCTCACATTCTGATTTATTCATTGTGAACGGTTTCTCACAAAAGATATGCTTATTGGCTCTGACTGCTTTGCCTATCTGTTCAGAATGCAGTGTGTGAGGAGTTGCCAATACGATAGCTTGTAAATTTTCTTCCTTTAACATTTCGTCATAATTCTCGAAAAGTTTCAGCCCAAAGTCATTTGAAAACTGAGTTACTCTCTCTCGGCGTCTAACTGAGCCCGCCACAAAGGTTATGGAGGCATCGGTATTATTTACTGACCTAACAAGGTTTTGCCCCCACCAGCCTAGGCCTAATATGCCTGCTTTAATCATTATATAAGCACTCAAATGGTTTTAAGAAACCTGAACTAATTCCTTTGTTTTAGAAGATTCAATTATAGCTTCTAAAACAGCTACAGCATGAATAATTTGATCCTGTGGAATAGGATACTCTTCTCTATTTTCAACAGCTGCTGCAAATGCTTCCAGTTCTAAATTTAAAGCGTCCATTTCAATATTAAAATCGCCATAGTCAATGGATTCTATTTCTCCATTCATAGGGCTTATCTGGAGTTTATTATATGATCTTTGAGTTACATGAGCTGCGGCGTCAGTTCCATGAATGGTTAATCTAAAACTCATTTGCGCTGCGACCATAACTGCGATGTAACCCGTCATACCATTTTCGAATTGAAGTAAGACAGAAGTTGTATCATCAATGTCTGCCTTTACAACTCGGTTTACACTCTGACAAAAAACAGACTTCACTCTTCCGAATAAATCTATCATTCCATCTATCAAGTGAATACCCATGGGAGTCATACCACCTGCAGGCCACTCATTTCGGTCAAAACGCCACGTATCAGGAGGTAACATTATGCCCGCGGGCACTGACTCTGTTGCTTCTACATGTAATGGAATACCAAATTCTCCACTGGCTAACATTTTTCGTAAATTTGTCATAACTGGGTGAAAGCGTCTATTGTGGCCGACAACCACTGTCAGGTTAGCATTGTTTGCTTCCTTTATTACTTTTTCCGCATCACTTTTATTCATTGTGAAAGGTTTCTCACAGTAAATATGTTTCCCAGCCGAAATTGCATTCATCATTTGCTCAGCATGTAATGAGTGAGGGGTTGCTAGAACGACGCTATCAATATCTGCTTCAGATAGCATTTGATCATAACTACTATACATTTCGAGATGATTTTTTTGGGAAAACTCAACAACTTTGTCAGGGTGTCGAACAGCGCCAGCGCTAAACCTTATTGATTCACTTTTATCGTTAACAGAGTTAACAAGATTTTGTCCCCACCATCCTAGACCAACTATACCGGCATTAATCATCTTTAACTTCCTTCCATTGAGATCACAACTTACAAACATAATTTAAATTATTTTCTAGTAAAAGCCTTATGTTAAACTGAACTTTTATTCTAAGATTATAACTTCACAGGGCTGCAGCATTTAAAACAAGCTCAAATATTAGGAGATATCTTATGAATCTAAAAGTAGGCGTCAGCGGTTTAGGAATTATGGGAGGAGCATTTGCTGCAAATCTAGTTAAGAACGGGTTTCAGGTAACTGGCTACGATCCTAACACTAAAAGAAAGCAAAGATTTAAAAAATCAGGTGGAAAGATTGCTCGAAGCAATAAGGAGTTAGCCCTGAAGTCAGATGTTATTATTACCTCATTGCCAACAGCATCTATTTTAGATGAAGTAATACAAGGTAGATCTGGAATTGTTTCAAGTGGCAAAAAGAAACTAATTTTACTTGAAGCCAGTACTGTAAGTTTTGCAGAAAAAGAAAGAAACCGTTCTGCTTTAAAGCGAATTAATTGTGCGATGCTAGACACACCTGTCAGTGGAGCCGGTAGACAGGCTGAAGCGGGTGAAATATCAATAATGATCAGCGGGCCAAAGTCAGCCTATAACAAAATTAAGTCTATATTACCAGGGTTTACAAAAATACACTACTATGTAGGGCCCTTTGGCGAGAGCACAAAATTAAAACTTTTGATTAACATGTTGATTTCTGTACATGGAGCAGCCTTTGCAGAAGCTATAACTCTGGCTAGGGCATCCGGGGTTAATTTAAAAACGTTTCAAGAAGTACTAAAACCTTCTGCTGGAAACTCAAGAGTAATTGAATACCGTGGTCCATTGATGATTGACGATGAGTATGCAGACTTAAAAGTTAAAACAGCCGATTTAACAATAATGATGAAAGACAATGAATTAATCGAACAATATGCTAAAGACTACCGTGTGCCAGTGCCAGTATTCCTTAATAGCATGTCCCTAACCTACGCTGCCTTATCACAAGGATATGGCGATCATGATCCTGGAGTAATCACTCGGATTTGTGAACAAATGGCAGGAATACCGCGATAAATAATTTTCTATAAGAAGCATTAAAAGTTAATTTTAAATATATTTAGATCAATGGGAGAGTTTTATGAATCTCACGGTTGGTGTCATAGGACTAGGTAATATCGGAAATGGAGTTGCAAAAAATATAGCTAAAAATGGATATAGGGTGCTTGGATTTGATATCGACCCTAATCGTTTGGACGAGTGCATGGCTATCTCGGTAAACAGCATTGAGGAAATAGCTTCTCAAAGCCATTTTCTTTTAGTCGCAGTACCCACACTCGAAGCATATGATGAGGTGATGCAAATTATATCTATAAATGCATCTGATAAGCTTATCGTTGGTGATTTATGCACCTTTTCAGAGCAAACAAAGAAACAAACCTATCTTACACTAGCCGAGAATGGAATTATCCTAATTGATTGCCCAGTATCAGGAGCCCGGCCACAATCTCAAGCAGGTAAACTCTCAATGACCGTTAGTGGAGAGAGACCCGCTTATGACAAAGTAGAAACCATTCTTAATAGCTTTTGTAGATCAGTAATTTACGTTGGTGAATTTGGAGTTAGCATTAAAATAAAATATATCCTAAATCTAATGATCGCCATTCATAATGTAACTTGCGCAGAAGCCTTTGTAATGGCCGAAAAGGTAGGCATTGATCTAGAGCTCTTTACCAAAGTAGTTAAAAATAGTAGCGCACATTTAGAGATTTTTGACACGCGTGCTGATAAGTGGATCACTGGAAACTATGATAAGGACATAACTGCGGCACTAGGAATAACTCTGAAGGACAAATTAGTTATTCAAGAGTTTGCTGCGAAACACAATATTCCAACTCCCTTATACGAAGTGGCAGGGAAATATTACGATGAAGCAGCTACGCGCGGATGGAAAGATCAGGACGCTGCGGTGATCCTTAAATTACTGGAAGAAAAAACAGGAATAAACAGGGTCTAATAGATGAATATTTATTATTTTTTTAGTAAGAGAGAACTAATATTGAGCAAACTAAACTCTGTAATTATTAAACCATTTGGGATATATGATGGATATAGAAATGATAACTGAGGAGATAACTGGCCCTGGAGCTTGGCTAGGTCCAGAAATCCAAAACAACCAGAGCTGGGTAATGATTCTTGATGAGGATGATGTTAATGAAATAGAATCCGCTTTAAGTTTAATCAAGGAATCGAAGATTAAAATACCATTTCCAAGCAGTTCTTTTGATATACCTAACTTACGCAAAAAAATAAGGTCTTTGGTTAACTCAATTAGCCAGGGTGTTGGCATCGTGCTACTACGTGGACTTCCCCGCGATAAATTCAGTGATACAGACTGTGAGATTATTTATTGGGGCATTTGCATCCAAATTGGCACCCCAATATCGCAAAATTCAAGAGGTCATTTATTGGGACATGTTCGCGATGAGGGCCGCGATATTAACGACCCTAATGCCCGTCCATATCAAACATCTAGTAAAATGGATTTTCATTGTGATCTTATGCCCGTAGATATATTAGGACTCTTCTGTTCTAGAACTGCAAAAAGCGGTGGTGAGAGTTATGTGGTAAGTGCCGAAACCTTACATAATGTCATACTAGCTGAACGTGCTGACTACCTAGAAGCCCTATATCAACCAATTAATATTGACTGGGCGGGCGAAGAACCAGATGGCACTGACCCTTGGTATTCGATGCCAATGTTCAGTGTTTCAGAAGGAAAAATTACATCGCGTATAACTAGTCGTAGGTTTATACAAATGGTAACGCGCCACGGAAAATTTCTAGCAGCAACAAAAATACAACTTGAAGCAATTGACTTCGCTCAACAGGTGGCTCAAAGACCAGAGTTAAGACTCAAAATGGTACTGAAAGAAGGAGACATGCAGTTTCTAAGTAATCATAGAACCTTGCATGGACGCTCGTCCTTCATAGATGATGAGACAAATAATAAAAGACACCTAATGAGAATGTGGATAGGCTTGAAAGACAAAGAAAGAAGACCTTTATCTCATCTACTTGATGAGCGTTACAACTGGGTAAGAAAAGGAGGTATTCCCAAAAAACAAATGTAATGTGAATTTCGGAGTTATTTTAACTCACGTTTCAAAGAAAGCTATGGTTTCGATTTTATTCTAAATTAAAGGAAATTAATTATGACTAAATACCACCTTGTTAGCTCCTTCACCTGACCTTGGGTGCAGCGCGCCGTGATCATAATGCGTGCGAAGAAAGTTCAATTTGACGTAACATATATAAATTTACTGGATAAACCCAAATGGTTTTTAGATATTTCTCCCCATGGTAAAGTACCGTTACTAATAGTGGAAGATAAAGTTCTATTTGAATCAAACGCTATTGCCGAATATCTAGATGAAGTAGTTCCTCCACAATTACATCCAATGGATCCCATTAAAAAAGCTCATAACCGAGCCTGGACTGATTTCGTGCCCCAATTTGCCAAAGCACTTGGAGCTATAGGTTATTCAAAGAACCTAGATGAGATGAATGAAGCCATACTAAATGCCCATAAGGCTCTCGAAAAAATAGAGGGAGCATTGATAAACCGAGATGAGCACGGTCCATTTTTTAACGGGAAAAAACTCTGTTTGGTAGACGCAGCATATGCTCCTTTCCTGCAAAGATATAGGCTTATCGATAAATTACTGAATAATAAAGTCTTAAAGGATTTCCCTTATACTGACTCTTGGGCCGATAATCTCCTTTCCGATGAAAGAGTTGTTTTGGCTGTACCAGATAATTTTGAGGAAGAATTTTTTGCCTCTCTAATACGCAGAAAAACTTATGCCGGTTCATTTATCAAAGATTCAAACATAGCGGCAGAATAACTATTCCTGAGTTAGAGAATGATTTCTAATAGGGCACATAATCCTCACGGATACAGACCTGAAGACCCCCGTTTCGGTCTATCAGGCGAAGACTTAAAAAACTATTATTTATCTCAGCCCACTCAATTTTATGCAAAGTGTATTTATAAGCGTGAATCAAAGGATTTATTAGCAAAGGCGTCTACTAGCCATGAGTTAAATATAAAATCATCACTTAACGACATCCAATTCGTGGGCCCGCTTCTCTCCGAAGATGGTTTTGAAGAAATAGGAATTATGTACATAATGAATATGCCAGATCGTAGTTCAGTCGAGAATTTTTTAAAAAAAGACGAATATTATAATTTAGGGCTAATTGAAAAAATAGAAATTTATAGATTTATTAGTAGCAACAAAAACCGATTTGGCGACCGTTCACCTAACCATCAAATGCAATTGTTTGTATGTGAATGCCTAGACAAAAATAAAATCACTGATCTTCGAGCTAAAACATCAGAGGCTCATCACTATTATCAGGGACAGATTATAGATAAGTATTTTGCTCATGGCCCTTTAAGAAGTGATGACGGAATTGATTTGATAGGCAGTTTATTTCTAATAGAAGTAGAGGACATGAAGGCAGCCAAAAAGTTAGTGGCTTCGGAACCATTTACTAAAGCAGGCGTTTTTCAAAGTATAACGATAACAAGATGGCGCTATAGCTGCTTTCTAAATTTATAAATAATTAAATTCTTAATCACCTACCCTGGATTCAGAGACTGGAACTCTCTCTTCACCTCTAATAGCTTCTCGCCTGGCAATGTAGGTTGTACCAATGACAATTATTCCACCACCAATCCAAGTCCAGAGATCAGGAAATTCAGAGAACATAATATACCCTATTAAAGCCGCCCATATCATTCGGGTAAAAATTGCCGGTTCTACGACACTAATGTCTGCCAGTTTATATGCTTGAACAAAAAGAAGATGTCCTATAACACCAAAAAATCCTATAAGAGCTAAAAACATTAGCTGATATAAGTCGGGAGTTTTCCACACAAAAATAGCCGGCAGGAGTGTTATTGGCAGCATTAATAACGTCAAAAGACCAACAATTTGACCTGCTGATTCAGTGTTTGATAAAACCTTAGCCATTAATTTAGAACTCGAAACAGTTAAAGCCGCAAATAGTATTAACCATGTACCAAGCCCAATCTCTGAGAAACCAGGTCGAACAATTATTAGTCCCCCTAAAAGGGCTATAAAAACTCCGATCCAACGCCTTATTCCGACAGTTTCCGATAGGAATATAATCGCTAAAATTGTTACGAATACAGGACTTAATAGCCCGAGGGCAGTGGCATCCGCAACGGGCATAAGGCTTAAAGCCGTAAACCACGCTAATAAGGATATGGAGTTTAAACCTGCCCGAGCAATATGCATAAATGGACGTGCAGTTCTAAGGATACTAAATCCATTTTTTATAATCCACGGAGCAAATAGTAAAACACCAAATAAATTACGAAAGAATGCAGCTTCAAATGGGTGTATACCTTCCGAGGTGGTAACGTATCTTATCACATTGTGCATCAAGGCAAAAAGAGCTGCAGCAAATACTACTAGGCAGAATGCTAATACGGTCGAATCCATTTTTGAAGCTATGTAATGAAACTTCCTAATCATAGCTGATGGAGAAAAATAAAATATTATTCAGAACTGTTTTGTATGGCTTGCCAAACACGATAGGGAGTTGCAGGCATGTCAATGTTAGAAACCCCATATTCAGCAAGCGCATCAATGACAGCGTTCATTACTGCCGGTAATGCCCCACTGCAACCTGCTTCACCAGCACCCTTGGCTCCTAGCACGTTAGTTGTCGCCGGATCAGGATGATCATCAAATATAATGTCAGGTATTTCGATTGCTCGAGGTAATTGGTAATCCATATAAGAGCCCGTTAGTAACTGACCATCATCGGAATAAATGACTTCTTCCATAAGGGCCTGGCCGATACCTTGCACAATCCCTCCATGCACCTGGCCCTCTGCTAAGAGAGGGTTCACTATAGTACCAAAATCATCAACCACACTATATTTATCTACACGAGTAAGTCCTGTCTCAGGATCAATTTCCACCTCACAAATGTGAATGCCGTTGGGAAATGAGGAGGGTGCAGTCTCGTGTACTAATTCTGTGTCTAGACTGTCAGGCAACTGGTGGGCACCGGCGTTTTCTCTAGCCATTTTTGCGACTTCAAATATACCCACAGACTTATCTGTTCCAGCAACGTAAAAATTGCCCTCGTGGTACTCAATATCTGCAACACTTGCTTCCAAAATATAGCCAGCTATCTGACTCCCTTTTTCTATAACCTTTTCCGCTGTCTCATAGATAGCCCCTGATTCAGCAATAACTGATCGTGACCCACCGGTCCCTCCACCAATTATTAATTCATCACTATCTCCCTGTAGAAGATCTATTTTATCAAATGACACCCCCAAACGCGCTGAAAGAATTTGCGCAAAAGTTGAATGATGTCCTTGTCCGTAATCTAGGGTCCCACTAACAATTGTAATACGGCCATCACCACTAAATCTTAGACCACCCATTTCTTTTCCCGAAGGAGCCGAAACTTCAACATAAGCACAAACACCAAGTCCTCGTTTCATGCCTCGTTCTTCAGACTCAAATCTGCGGTTCTTAAATCCTTCCAAATCAGAAGCATTCAATGCTTTATCAAACATTGGATCAAAATCCCCACTATCATAGATTTGACCGCTGGCCGCAGTGAATGGCATTGCCTCTTTAGAAACCAGATTCCTCCGGCGTATATCAATCGGGTCTATTCCCATTTCTCGTGACGCTTTATCGACCAATCGTTCCATAATAAAATTACCCTCTGGACGACCGGCACCGCGATAGGCCCCTACATAATTCGTATTAGTGAAAACGCACTGCATATTTACGTCAATTGCAGGAGTACGATACATACATGTAAGGTTTTTCCCCACATTGACTGTTTGTGCATGTGGACCAGTTCCGGTTAGGTACCCTCCCATGTTTGCTAATCCATGCACTCGAGCAGCTAAAAACATTCCATTCTCATCTAGCGCTAATTCAGCAAAGTATTCGCTGCCACGGCCCATGTGATCAGAAACCATGCTTTCACTTCGATCTGCGGTCCACTTAACCGGACACGAGAGGTTTTTAGAAGCAAGCATAACAACTGGATACTCATTGTAAGGAAGTGATTTCATACCAAAGGAACCACCTACATCATTTGTAATAACTCGAATATTTTTAGGTTCTTCTTTGATAATACCAGCAAGAAGATTACGCATCCCAAAAACACCTTGGCAACCAGTATAAACAGTATATTTTAGTGTTTTAAGATCATAGTTTCCTATGAACGATCTTGGCTCCATTGCGGATACAAAAACCTGATTGTTTTTAATTTTAATATTCGTAACATGACTTGCAACTTCAAAAGCATTACTGGTTGCTTCGGCATCACCCATCTGAAAATCAATGCATACATTTCCAGGTGCTTCTTGATGCAATTGCAAAGCCTCATCAGAAATAGAGCTAGAAACATCAACACTTACAGACAATTCTTCTATATCAATAACAACTAGTTCAGCGGCATCACGAGATTCAGTGATTGTTTTGCCTATTACTGCAACTATCGGTTCTCCGACATTTCTAACTCGATCCGTTGCCAATATTGGTCGTGGAGGTTTAATGAGTGCTGAACCATCGCGGCTTTTCAATGGTAAATTGTTTGGCAATGTACCATAACCTGCTTTGATAATATCATCGTGGGTGTATACGGCTAATATACCAGGAGAAGATTTGGCTGCACTTATATCTATAGAGACAATATTTCCGTGGGCAACAGGTGATCGTACAAAAACGATATATGCTTGACCCTCCAGATTAATGTCATCTGTGTACTGGCCTCCCCCACGAAGAAGACGAGGGTCTTCATTCCGGGTTACAGGCTGACTGACTGCATATGGCCCTGAGCCAAATACTGGAACATCCACGTCTTTTTCCTTTTATAAGTTAACAAGGATTTCAATTATCTAGAATAAACAAATCAGCTCGAAAAACTCGACAAATATAGACTTATTTATCGTATCAGTCGTTACTTGCTAATATTATTAAATTATAGAATTCAAATGTCTACAGCTATTCTGCTGCCTGTACAACTGGACCTTCTTTATCTAGAAAATGCGGCATAACCTCCTCAGCAAATTGTTGTAAGGCCTCAGTGGATCCGCTTAGATCATGGGCTAAAATATTTCTAACCCCAAGGTCATAGAGCTTTTGTACTCTTTCACACATTTCCTGAGAATTTCCTATAATTGCACCTGCCTCAGAAACAAGATCAGGATCACCACGATCTTTCCACCTTGAATCGGCTACAGGATTGAACGATTTTGCCTGGAATTTTTTGTCAGTGGCTAAAACCTGTACTTCGGTAATAAATTTACCTCTAAGAACGTGTGCTTCTTTTCGTTTATTATCATTATTAGCAACCATTAGCCCGCGTGTAACAGCAACTGAATATGGATCAAATTCCCTTCCTTGCTTCTCTACCTCATCACGATAATAATTTATTCTCTCTCCTATCGCTTCAAACGGCGACATTTGATCTAATAATAAATTAAACCCACTTTTTGCCGCTTTTCTTATTGAAGCTTCGCTGCCAGCACCCACCCACATGGGAGGATATGGTTGTTGGACAGTCGGAGGTTCAACTATGATTTGATTAAACTCCCACCTATCAGATTTATAAGACCATCTATCAGTTTCTTCATAGGATCTTTTTATAATTGCTATAGATTCCTGAAATATTTCTTCTGCATCTTCTACCTTAATACCAAATCCAGCAAATTCATTAGCTCTATAACCTCGTCCAATTCCGAAATCATAGCGCCCTTTAGATATTTGATCGAGAGTTGCTACCTGCTCAGCCAGTAAGACTGGATTAAACCATGGGACAACAACGACCGCACTACCAAGTCGAATTTTGGAAGTAATTCCTGCCAAATAGCAGAGGTAATTCAATGTTGCTGATAATTGAGAAAATCCCGTAAAATGATGCTCAACTAACCACGCACTGCTGTAGCCAAGCCTCTCAGCAAGTTGAATATATTCACCATATTCATGATAACCAAGAGCTGCTTCAGTAATAACTTCTCCTGGAACTGCCTGTGCACCACCAAACAAACCAAATTTCATAATACTGCCCCAATAATTATAAAACAAATATAACTGATGGCATCTAAAGATGATAATAATTTATAATTATAAACTTTATATGATTTAATAATATCCTAAAATCTTGTCCATACGAAATACTACAAGTAATAAGTTTTTTACAAACATTTTTTTATATAACAGTTTTTTATGATAAGCGTAAAATTTTGACTAATTAATCTTTATATAACTTTTATAAACGGTGTTCTTTTACCTATGCCGTTTCACAAAACCGAAGGTAAGTCCGCGCACGAGATGCTTTCGTATAAGTAAACCAATAATAACTAAGGGCAACGTTGCTCCGATTGATAAAGCCGCTTGAATACCATAGCTGCCACCACCTCCAAACCTATTAAGGTACATAGGTAATGTAGACACATCCGCCTTTGAGAGTATTAGGGCTAAAAAGAATTCACTCCAATTCAAAATAAAAAGAAACAAAAATGTTACAGCCAAGCCAGGTTTCAAAAGAGGAAGAATTATCTCAACAATCACCTGAAATCTACGAGCTCCTAACACCTCTGCTGCTTGTTCATACTCAAGAGGAATATCATCCACAAAGCTTTTCAAAACCAGCAAAGCAAAAGGAATTGTCGTAATAACATACAACAATATAAGACCAATTCTTGAATCTTCCAATCCTATGAAAGAATACCAAAGCAAAAGAGGGCCAGCAATAACAAAGGGTGGCACTAGCCTAAGCAAAAGAGTTGCTATTAGTTGTGTATCTGTAAGTATTTTATAACGTGAGGCAGCATATGCCACTATAGCACCAAAAAAAGTAGCGAATAATGAGGCACTAAAAGCTATTATAAGTGAATTTATAAAAGCATCCCATGGACCTACAGATTCCGTATAACGTCCAGCACTAAAAACACCAGAAATCCAAACTAAATAATAATTAAAGAAGTTTGGATCCTCTGACCACCAGACAGGAGGCCAAGTAATCCATTCATGCGAAGCCTTAAGTGAAGTAGAAACTATCCAAAAAAGTGGAAAAGCAACTATTAGCAACCACGTCGTAAGGATAAAATAACGCAAGATCTCAAATAAAAGTTTTCGCTTAAATAGCGATCTCATTCTACCTATCCTGTAACCTTAGTCAGCTTATGGGTTTAGACCATTAAAGCGCAAAATATAAATTCCATGATTTTTATCAGACACATAGATATTTCCTCGTTTATCAACTATAACATCTTCTGTCTGGGCCACTAATTTCGTCGCCGGCAATAAACCTCTTCTCTCTAAGGGATCCGGTGGAACAAAGTAGCCAACCTCCTGGGGCAGTCTTTCATCTGAAATATCGTAAATTCTCAGTCCACCATTAAAATAAGTTACAAACGACAAATCTTCACCTTGATAAAGAATATCTTGATGCTGCGGTTGATGCTGGTTGTGGGGGCCAAAGCGTCCTCCCCTTTCGCAAAAGTTTTTATAAGGGGCCTCTTCGGGGGGAATCGGGAGTGGAAATAAAGATATAAGATGAGGGTTTTTCTCATCGCTTACATCAACCATGCCGCAGTAGCCAAGTGGTTCTTCACAATTTTCTTTTATTGCTTCAGAGTTAACAATAACCAGATCTCTTCCGTTTAGAGGAAGAGCCGTGTGTACAGATATAAAATTAACAAAGGGAGGTGAAAAGGGTAAATCGCTCACCATTGTCGGCTTAGTTTTATCAGAGATGTCTAAAATGACAAACCCACCTGCACCATAAGGAAGGAAAGCACGGTCACCTTTAACATATGCTCCACCATGCAGCATTGTGCCAACCCGAGGACCATCTTCCCCACCAGCAGTCCATTGTCCAGGTCTCCACCAACGTCCCACTTCAACTGGGTTGCTAGGATCTATTATATCTACTATTTGTAGTATTTGACCTATGTAACCTTCTGGTAATCCCGTCGCATATACGTATCTTCCACCATCATAATAATTTCTATGTGTTCCATCTCCGCCTGTCTTAAAATGACCTAGTAATTTTGGGTCTTCCGGATCGTCCAGGCTCCAGATCAAAAATCCCTCGCCATTTGGCTCACCAGGTGTATTACCCCAACCCTCCATTATTTTTTCCTGTGAGGTGATCATAATGCCATCAGCAATTTGAACTTGAAGGGTCCAAGTATTTGTGGGCCCTTCAATAAACCTAACAAATCTTGGATTGGTCGGATCTGTAACATCAACTATGGAAAAACCTGGATGCCAGAACTTAGCGGTATATAAATACCAGCGGTCGCCTGACTTATGCATAGCTAACTTAAATCCTGGTCTCCCCTCAAGATCACAATATCCAATTTTGTCAACATTTAATGAAAAGCTGTCCCCCGAAGGATAGGTCATGACATGTCCTCTTTTATAAGATTTATTTATAAAATCACATATTTTTTCTTTTTTAGCACTATTAAACAGCTAATAAAATTCAGATGGGTCTAGATTATTTGCGTTTATCAGTCAAAAATACCGAATGACCTCAGATATAGATGATCATAGACGACCACGTTATCAGATTATAGCGGACGATCTAATCAACAAAATAACCTCTAATAGAATTTCCGTCGGCTCTCGCTTGCCGTCAGAAAAAGAACTCTGTAGTCATTACGGAGTCAGCAGGTATACCGTTCGTGAAGCACTGAGAGTTATTAAGGAAATGGGACTTGTAAGCATTCGTCGTGGCTCAGGATCAATAGTTTTATCCTCTCAACCCAAGAATGCTCATGTACAGTCAATAAATAGTCTTTCAGAGTTATTAAATTATCCAGAAACAAGCTTTTCTCTCATAAAATCAGGTATGGCTATGATCGACGGGAACCTAGCTAATACTCTTAATATAAAAAAGGAAGTTTGGTTCCAAATAAGTGGCATCCGCCGTTCAAACTCTTCAAATACTCCTATTTGCTGGCAAGACGTCTACGTTCTACCTGAATATAGAGATGCAGCCAGACAAGTGCCCTTAAATCATCGTGCCGTACATCAAATTATTGAATTACACCATGGGTCGTTGATAGAAGAAGCACAACTAAATATATTTGCTAGCCAGATAGGCCGACCTCTAGCAAAACATCTTGAAGTTCAAGAAGGCGCTTCCGCCATGACAATAATTCGACTCTATCACGATAATACTGGACGCTTATTTGAGATAACTAGCAGCATTCACCCAGAAGGGCGTTTCATATACTCGCTTCATATGAAACATGGTAAGAAAAATAGCGAGTAGATTTAATCTTTTATTTGAATGCAGCCAGTTCATTAACAATATCTTCGTCAACCTCAACACCTAAACCTGCGCCATCTGGTAAAACTGCTTGTCCAGATTCAACAACGATTGGGTTTCGAACAAGATCTTTCTCAACATACTGTTTGGTGATGCTTAACCCCCAGTTTAATGAAGGAGCAGCAGCGGAAATATGAAGAACTGCAGCACTTGATATACTAGATTCAGCAACTTTCCCGGCCATATTAACATTCATACCCAACTCATCACAAACACAAGCTGCTTCAAATGCACGAGTTATGCCTCCCAACTTGATCATTTTCAAGCTACCACCCTTTGCTGCTGACATTTCCTTATGAGTTTTTATATCGCGTAAACTGTGCAGCCCTTCATCAGCTCCTATATCAACTATAGAGTTTCTTTGTATCAGAGCCATTCCTTCAACATCGGAACCTAGAATTGGCTGCTCAACAAAGTCCAAGGTTTCACCAACGTTTTTAACAAAATCGACTGCTTTCTCACGACTCCAGCCTTGATTTGCATCAGCAGATAGTTGCACCTCACCATTAACAAGATCCCGAATACGTATAGAACGTTCGACATCTTCCGCTACCGGGTTAGTTCCTACTTTTATCTTAAAAGATTTAAAACCCTCTTCTAACTTCTGACCAGCATCTTTGAGATCCTCTTCAAGTTTTCCTGATGCCAGCATCCAGAGCACTGGCATCTTCGATCTCTTTACAGTTCCTAATAATTCAGCAACAGTTTTTTGTTGAGCCTTTCCTGCTATGTCATAAAATGCCATTTCCAACAAGGTCTTGGCACTTGCATTACCATAAAGTCTAAAATCCATAAGAGAGAGATTCCCAGAAAATTCAGAAGGGTCTCGACCTATAAAAAAAGGGGTTAAATAATTTATGGCAGCAACCATACTCTCAATCGTTTCCCCGGTCATGCCGGGAGCAGCAGAAGCTTCACCCCATCCAACCAAACCATTATCCGTACTAACCTTTACGAGCACATTATCGCTTGAGTTAAAAACAAAGCCAGCCATTTTTAAAGGCTTAGTCATCGGCAAAGAAATAGGAATCGCTTTAATATCAGTTATTTTCATGATGTTTCCTAATGTTTTACTTTAACAATAATATAGACTATTTCCCAACAAGCTTATCAAATGATCGAGGTTTTGGTTCTATAATTTCTTGATCAGAATCAGAGGCCAAATACTTTGATAAATCCGTCAATCTGGAACTTGCTTGCTCACGCACCTTTTGTACATCCAATCCACTCCAATCATAAAATCCCTCACCATCACTTAAGCCCCCTTCTCCTCGATTAACCATGTTTTGTAACATTTGATTTGGTGTATCAATAGGATGCAACTCTGGAACAATTGATCTCTGAGCATCAGCATGAATCTTTAATCCACTAATATCCTTCTGTTGAATTAGTCCGTTTAGGCACATGCGAGGGCCAAGCATTTTTCGTGCTGACATATCAATATCTTCAGGACTCGCAACACCATCCTCAATTAAGTTATAGCACTCATGCAATATAATATGCTGAAGTCTATTTATCAAAAACCCAACAACCGGTTGGTATAAAACAACCGTTTCTTTACCTGTTTTATTAAGAATCTTTGATACCAAATCGATATCTTCTTTTGGACAGCTTGGACCAGCCATTACCTCTACCACAGATGTGGTTTCTGCCGGCATAAAGTAATGAAGACCTAAAAACTTTTCTGGGAAAGCTAAATCACTAGCAAGTTTAATTAAATCCAAGCCCGAAGTGCCAGATGAAATAAGTGGCGCACCCTTATACTTATCTTCAACAAGGCGATAGACCTCTTTTTTATCTACTAGGTTCTCAGGTACAAACTCTATAACTAAATCAGGTGTTTCTTCAGGCAATTCTTCATAAAATGTCATTTCTTCATAGATCGTACTGTGTTGCTTTGCCCTAGACGATACAACGGAAACATTAAAATTAGCTTTAGTGAAGGTATTGGCTACAGCTTTTCCCATGACCCCGTAACCATAAATTAGAACATTCTGTATTGATAAAGTATTTCGATCACTCATTTATTTTCCTAATGTAAAATCAAAAAGAATCGATTTTTATTTAACTAAGACCGTACATTGTCTTACCCGCAATTGGGAAATCAACTTGCATAATATTTCCATTTAAAGAATCAGTTATAAATAATTGTTTATTATCAGGGCCTCCAAAGGCAATATTTGTCATAAGACGATGCTCACTACCAGAATGTATTAAATGAGTTGGCAAACCATTATTATCAAAACGCCAAATACCAACACCCAAATGACAAACCAGCAAACCATCCTCAGAGTCTGTCTCAATTCCATCAGGCCCCGCATGACCACCGGACAATTGTATGGCAACACCTGTCTTGGAAACATTTCCATCCGCCATAAGCGGCAATCTCCATATTTGCTGGGTACGAGTAACAGCCACAAAGCACTGATTTTCAGATATATTTAAAGTTATTCCGTTGGGGCTAGGTATGTTTACTGCGAGGCGGTCCAGGCTACCATCTGCCCCCCAACGAAATACTCTTCCTGTTGGGTCAACTACTCCAGTCTGCCCTTGATCAGTGAAATAAAGGTCTCCATCTTTACTAAAATGAAGATCATTCGTTCCTTTGAATCCCTCACTAAATACGGACCCTAAAACAGTTGTCACACTTCCACTTTCAGGATTAACCTCCATTATTCCGTACTTGTAACAAGCAACAAATATTCTACCGTCTTTATGGATTTTTAAACCATTAGGCCACCCATCATACTCTGCCACGAGTTCTATATCCCCTCCCGGAGGAATCCTAAATATACGTCCAAATGGTATATCGGTAAAATATAGGTTTCCCTTCCTATCGAATGATGGTCCCTCAAGAAAACACTCAACCTCAGCCCCTTGTCGATTTGGATCAGACCAATCGGAACGGCGCCGATCTCGGAATTTTTCTGGTAATGGCTGAAAAACCTTGGCTTCTATTAATTCTATTTGTTTAAATGGGTTTAGCATTCCAGAAAACTCCCGATAATAAATTATAAATAATGAATTTGAGTAAATATAAACTTCATATTGTTGGCGAGAAAAAAACTCTTTATATGTTTGGACAAGTTATACATTCTAACAAACGAATACAAATATCTGTTAATTAAACTTTGGTAAATAAATAAAAAAATTAAGATTATAGGTTTAGGAGGAAATTATTCATGTCAAACATGCCTACATCAGAAGATTTCAACGACATCCTTTTTGAAGTCAAAAATAATGTTGCCTGGATAACAATTAACCGACCAAAATCTCGAAACGCATTTCGCGAACACACTCTGGATGAGCTAATATTGGCATTCAAGTCTACTAGAAACGACCCATCAATAGCATGTGCAGTGGTAACTGGCGCCGGTGATGTTTCATTTTCCGCTGGTGGAGATTTTGGCGCAATGATGAAATTGAATTGGGCTAATGCCTATCATTGGAATGACAGGATGCTTGGAACAGCAATGACTATTCGTGGCCTCCCCATACCAGTAATAGCTATGGTAAATGGATGGTGCATGGGCGGAGGACACGAACTTGCCCTCTGGTGTGATATGGTTATTGCTTCTGACAATGCGATGTTTGGCCAATCGGGTGCAAAGGTTGGAGCTTGTCCAACTGTAGGTGCAACACAATACATTCCTAGAATGATAGGTGAAAGGCTAGCCAGAGAAATGATATTCCTAGCCCGAACATTCACTGCTGAAGAAGCAGTTAACATAGGGTTAATTAATAAAGTAGTGCCTCAAAGCGATCTTCGTGCTGAAACTGAAAAATGGTGTGAAACAATCAAGTCTCACAGCGGTCAGACGATTAGAATGACAAAAAAATCATTAAATCATGAATCTGACGAGCTTTATGCTTCCTGGCAGCATGGCATGGAATTGCTTGCTCATGTTTGGGGTAGTCCTGAGGCCAATGAAGGCATGGAAGCATTTCTTGAAAAACGTAAGCCAAACTTTATGCAGTTTAGAATGAAAAATAAGGAAGCAGTAGATCAGTATCTGGATGATTTCAATAATAATCGCAATCAAACAAAACCCGAGTGAGTTATAAACCCACGTTAGAATTAGCTAAAACTTTTAGAAAAGTAATAATATGAAGAAAACCTCTGAGCCCGGCGTCCTAAACAATATTTCAGTAATAGACTTAACAAGAGTTTTAGCTGGCCCTTTCTGCACCATGTTATTAGGAGATATGGGTGCAGATGTGATTAAGGTCGAGCAACCGGGCAGAGGTGATGATACTAGAAGCTGGGGGCCACCATTTGTTGGGGATGAATCTGCTTACTTTTTAGGAGCTAATCGAAATAAAAGAGGCATTACACTTAACCTCAAACACCCTTCTGGCCAAAAAGTTCTGAAAGAGCTTTTGCAAAAAACAGACGTAGTTATAGACAATTTTAAATTAGGAACATTATCAAAACTAGGCTTCGATGATGAGTGGTTTAAAACTAATGCGCCCCAGGTTGTTCGCTGCTCGATACTTGGCTACGGATCAACTGGCCCTCGTGCAGGTTTGCCTGGTTATGATTTTTTGTTGCAAGCAGAAAGTGGTTTAATGAATATAACAGGAGAGTCTGACGGAGACCCAATGAAACTTGGAGTAGCCATTGTTGACCTCTGTACGGGCCTATATGCGTTATCAACAATTTTAGGCGCAATAAACGCCCGACATTCATCAGGATTAGGACAATCTATAGAAGTTTCACTTTACGATACTGGTGTATCATTATTAGCTAATGTTGCCTCAAATTTTCTAATATCCGGAAAGACAGCTGGCCGATACGGTAATGGCCATCCCAATATTGTCCCATATAATGCCTACCCAACTAAAGACGGCATGATAGCTCTTTCTATAGGAAATGACATGCAGTTTGCCAACTTTGCAAATGCTGTTGGAAAAACAAACTGGTCTGAGGATGATAGGTTTAAAAGAAATAGAGATAGGGTAGAAAACCGTGGAGCATGTGACGGCATGATCTCCGATTTATTTAAAACGAATACAACCAATTTTTGGTTAGAAAAACTACAAACGGCGAAAGTGTCTTGTGCACCAATAAATACTGTTGAACAAGCGCTAACCGCAACACACACAATCGCGAGAGAACTTGTCACTACGACCAAACACACAACCGCAGGGGAAATTAAAATACCCGGTATTCCTTTTCGTTTTTCACATAACAAAGCAACTATAAGAAAACCTCCGCCATCACTCGGAGAACACACCGATGAGGTGCTGAAAGAACTCGGGAGATCAAATGAAGAAATATCAGAGTTAAGAAAATATGGAGCTATTTAGCATAGAAAAGAACCAATAAAGAATCGTGAATTAATAAACCACAAATTATTCAGTTATTTGGTATGTCGGCTTTATCTATTTTCTAATTTCGTGTCTGAAGATGGCGTTACATCTTCAACTTTACGATAAATTAATAAAACCACAACTAAACCAATGGCTAAAACTCCGAACATTACTCTGTAGGCTATTGCTGGACTCCGACCAACTTCATCAACGGTGAACAGGTCAATGATTGCACCAGTCAAAACTTGCATCAGAAAAACACCAGACCAGGTACATAAATTTATTGCAGTAAAAACTCGTCCACTGTATTCATCAGGAAATAAACTGCGCACGTGCGCGAATAAAGGCCCAGCCATGGCGGCAGTCAACGCAAACGTGATCAATAAAACAGTAACAATAAAAGTCGATGAGCTATCATTTAACGCCAACAACACAGTTGCTCCAGCAAAAACTGATAATCCTCCAGTAACAACGCCTCGACGAGTATCGAACATACGGTCTAATGGTCCGTAAACAAGAGCGCCAACTATCCACGCAACAGAAACTAAAAATATAATATTTCCTCGTTCTACAATATTCAAAGAAAATACATCATTTAAGTACGGACCTATCCACAAATTTCGAACCGTTATCAATGTACCAAAAGTAGTCGATGTTACTGCAGCAAATAGGTAAATTCGCTTGTCAAGAAGTATATATTTTAGTCCAAACATCACTTCCAATAGGGATTCCATTTTCGTGGTTTTTTGCTGATCAGGGGGACGATCTCGAACAAACAAAAATAAAGAAATTGCTGCAAAAAAGGTAATAACGCCAACAGCCTTCAATGTTGTTCTCCATCCATAAGCATCAACGGCTAATGCAAAAGGTGAGGCAGAAAGCAACATCCCAATTCCTCCAATAGCAACAGAAACAGCCGTCGCGGTCGCAAGCTTATCCCTAGAAAACCACCTCGAAAGTAAGACTATTACGCCCATAAATACTGGAGCAGCACCACAACCAATAAGAAATAAACCAGCTCTAAGCATAAATACATTGTTAGCAGACGCAAAAACAAACGTGCCTAAGGCAGCAAAAAGCATGAAACTAAACATTGAGAATCTTGGACCAAAACGATCTAGAAGCACCCCCACTGGAAGCTGCATTAACGCAGCTCCCAAAAAAATTGCGGCTGGTAAACTTGCTAGTTGCCCGGGGGTTAAATCAAGTTCTGTTCTTAGATCTGGGGCTATAAGCGCTGGTGCAGACCTCAAAAAATGAGCAAGCATAAACGCTAAACTTACTGCCGGGATCATCCCTAATACAATTCGAACTCGATTATTCAATTTTTCCGTATACAAAATTGACTTGTAATCCACACGCAGAGATTCGCCGTCTATATAAAGTTAATAGGTTCATTATAAATTTTTATTTCTTCGCCATTTAATAATTGCTGTAGTAATACCATCATCTAGGAAACCAGCAAAAACCATACGATCCCCATGATAATCTACTGTTCGATCACGTTTAGTTCCTACCCATGAAGGATTAGACCCAGTATCAATTTCATGGGTAACCACATTATCTTTAAGACTCCACTTACCAGAGTATGTCATAAAGCTGTCGAAAGCTTCTGCCTTCTCGTTTTCACTAGCACTATTACTTAATGGTTTCCGCCCGCCTCTTTCTGTTATAGCCACCATATAACCGTCAGGCGTATATATAATACGACCTTTGGGATTCTCGCCCAGCGTTGGAGTTTGATTACCCTCATCATCTTCAATGTACGTTTCTTCTAGTGTCCAAACACCAACGATGTCATCAGGTTGAATACTCATATTAGCTCTTTCTTAAAAATATTTTAATCATGTGTTCTGTAGGGTAGTTGGAAGAAGATAATTACCAAAAAATCAGTCAGACCTTAATAAAACTTTATTTCGCACTCAAACCCAATTGCTTATTTATAGAACTTTCTATCCAGTCGCATCAGTAAGATTTCCTTCAGAATCTAAACTTAGTCCTGTTGCAGCTGCCCTTCTAACTATGTCTTCTGGCCTAGTTACTTTCGAATTTTCTGCGCCAGATATGATTACCAATAAATGCGCATAATCATCTCCTATATTACGAAAACCCCTCATTACTTTTGGAGGCACCGAAATACAATCCTTTGGTCCAATCCGAACCTCTTCTCTATCGCTACCTTCATTCCAAAATACCGACCATGTCCCAGAAAACGGGATAAATACCTCAACCTCTTCTGGGTGAGTGTGTAATGTAGACCCATTTCCTGGTTCGGCCCCAACATAAGCTACGTTGAACCCTGTTGAATCAGTTATAGCAGTTTTATTTTCTGAGTCCTCTGAAACCGCCTGACCTATTACACTGTATATATCTCGCTTATAGCCTTCCATTCTTTGGGTTATCAACATAGTCTTATTTGGAACTTGATCCTTCCAGATCGCTACTCTCTCCTTCATGTCATCTGAAGATATTACAAAGATCTCATCATCCATAAACTTTCTCCCTACGGCAGAACAATATTTTGCAATTGTTCATACTTAAATTATCCATCTAAAACCACTTAACTGTCACTCCTTCTTTTCCCCTTTGACATGTTCACTAAAGTGTTCATCTATAGCAGCCTGGGATGCGGATCTATAAGATTCACTATAGTCTTCACGATTCCTATGCATATGAAGTAATGATTGCTCACGCTGACTATTTCTTGAAGCAAATTTTGGCATTACATACCTCGCAAACAACTCATACGATTTCTTGGTATTTTCAAACTCAGCCCAATTAGTCGCTAATTGGAGAAAGCAGCCAAACCCTCCAGTCTTATCCCAATATTTCTCGAGGCATTCAATTGCATCATTAGGAGTACCTACTACAGCAAGCCCATTATTTACGGCTTCTTCTATACCACCTAACCCCAGCAAACCAGTTTTAGGATTAACCGAAAAACTATAACTTTCCCACGGCTCAAACCCAAATTGAATATTGGACCATGCTCGCTCACGCGTCTCTGCTAGATGCATAGGTACAACTAGCCTCAGATTTTCAGGATGCATTTCCGTTCCATGTTCCTTGGCCTCCTCACATGCTACACGCCAATTAACATCCAACACATCGTAAGCAGCAAAAACACTAGCGGCCAAACAAAGTAATCCTAATCCATACCTTCCTGCCAATTTTGCCCCAGTTGGCGTAACAGCACTAGCAATCGCAACCGGCGGCCTAGGCCATGTGTAGGGTTTAAGGTTAGTTTGTGCTTGATTTAGATTAATCCAGTCGGATTGATGAGTTACCACTTCACCCGAAAATAATCTAAGAATTATATCCAGCGACTCAGCCATCATTTGTCTCTGCTTAGACGCTTCGATACATAACATTCGAGCATCCGACTGTAGTTGCCCAGGACCTACTCCGAGAATAGCTCTTCCTCTTGTTTGATGATCCAACTGAAGAAAACGTTCAGCTACCATCAAAGGATTGTGGTACGGTAAAGAAACAACACCACTTCCTAACATTATTTTTTTTGTTCTTTCTGCAGCGGCAGCTATAAAGACTTCAGGAGAAGATATAATTTCAAAACCACCAGAGTGGTGTTCTCCAATCCAAGCTTCGTGATAGCCTAACCTCTCAAGAAATTCTATCAGTTCAAAATCTCGTTGTAAGGCGAGCGTAGGATCTTCATCATTGGGATGATGAGGTGGTAAAAAAACACCCATTTTAACATTTTCCCTAAACATGATCTAACTTATCCAGCCCATTAGCTAATCACCTTCAATCTTAGAACGGTCTCTTTTGTGAGCCAAAAGCGCCATCAAACGTTTATCACGCCAACTTCTGCGACTACTATTATCTACCGAAGGACGGCTTTTAAGACGCTCGGTTTCCAATCTGTTGACTGACTCTTCACTCCATTGACGCGCTTTCTGGCTTGTATTGATTTCATTTACCCATTGTCCATACCTATTATTATAGTCAGGCACCCCTCCTGGAGCATTAAGTGAAATAGTTTCCATTGCCCCCATAAAGGACCATCTGAGCCCCAGCGCTTCCCTAACAGTTTTTTCAATGTCTTCAATTCCGGCCACCTCGTCTTCCCACAATCTGTAAACCTCAGAGATAACTGCATATTGAATTCGATTTAGCACAAACCCTTGAATTTCTTTTTTTAAAACGCTTGTGGCCTGCCTACAATCTTCCATCAAATCCCTACTTTTTGTCACTACTCGACTTGATGTCCAGGGTGAAGGGACAATCTCAACAAGCCGAAGTAAATGTGGAGGTGTCCCTGGATGGATAACAATGCATCTTTCCCGACCAGGTAAATGCTCAGTAAAGGCTGACACAGGAATGGTAGAAGTTGAACTTGCTATAGTCACATCATTAGGAACCATTTTATCAAGTTTTTCAAACAAGTCCTTTTTTAACTCAGCCCGTTCCGGGATGCTTTCTTGAACGTGAACAGCTCCATCTAGCACTTCTTCAAGATTTGTGGATGTAGACACACGCGATAGTATTGTTTCAGGTGGCTCATAAATCAAACCATACTCATCCAAATCACTTAGCCCTTTTTCTATTTCCATCAATGCCTTATCCAAAGCATTTATGTCCGTGTCATAAAGAACCGGATTACGTCCTGATTCTGAAAAGACAATTCCCCAACCTGTTCCAATAAGGCCAGAACCAATAAGAGCTATTTTTTCCATATCTCAAAATTCCTTATTTAAAAAAATATCAGTTTCTCCACTCGGGCAGTGCAACAGGGACCCACGGACGTTCAAAATTATAATCACTTGTTATTGCGTTAGCTGCGATATAACCAGGGGCGCCATTAACCCCCCCTCCATTTCCTGAAGATGAACCACATAAATAAAGGCCCTCGACAGGGGTTCGGGTGCCGGATAATTCCTGATGCGGTCTATTTATTCCTAATTGAGAAGGAATATATGCCCCCATTCGTACGGCACCCTTTCTCATGTTTACGTTTAAACGCTCAACATCAAGAGGAGTAAACAAAAACTTTCCACGTATATTCTCTTCCCCAAGATTCGTAGTGTATTCACGCCAGTTGTTCAAAACACAATCTAAATAATGATCTTTTTGATCGTCCCAATTCTGTCGTTTTCCATCGACTTCATAAGGTGCAAAGGGCCACCAAAAAGCAGAGTGGCCATCTGAGGGAGCATAAGACGGGTCCAACATACTATTACAAGCTCCATTACCCATTAAAACATCGGGGAATTTCTTTTGTTCACAATGTTTAAAACACTGTTTTACCTGATCTATAGTATCCATTCCAAAAAATATGTTAAAAGCAGAGTCTATATCAGCGTCAAATTTGCGTGATTTGTATATTGGCCTCTCTTTTAAAGCTAAGTGCAAAGTTACTAAACTATGGTTGCCCCAGTGCCAATTATCAAGTTTTGATCTAGCTTCATCAGAAAACACTTTCTCGTTTATCATTCTCATTGTTGCTGGAGCATCTATGGCACTCGCCACAAAATAGTTAGCCTCAATCCGGGTTCTATCATCAAGGATAACGCTTTTTGCTCGACCACTTTCCAGTTTTATTTCCTTTACTTCCGTATCTAAAATTATTTTTCCCCCTCCCTCCTCAAGGATACGTCTAAGGGCATTTGGTAGAGAAATCGCTCCCCCTACTGGTAAAGTAAAACCCGTTACGTTAGAGAAAATTCCAGGAAAAACCATACCCGCACCAGGTTGGTTTTCTGTAGCGATTACGTGCATATATGAAGAAAAGAGAGTTCTTATCCGATCATCAGTAAAATATTTACTTACAACAGAAAATAAATCGTGCTCAGCATGCGATAAAAACTCTTTGGCTTCTGGCCCAGACAAACGATCGCGCAGCTGGTCCAAAGGTAATGGCGCATTGTACATCAGAGAACCTAGCAAAGGTTTCATCTTTACAGCATACAAATGGTATAACTCTCTGAACGTATCAGCATCACTCTTGGAAAATCGAGAAAGAGAATTACAGGTTTTTTCTAGATCCTTATGGATGACAACACATGAACCATCTCTGAAAGTTGCAGCTTGCTGAACTGGCGGTTCAATATATGAAAAACCATAACGATGCAGTTTCAAATCACTAATCAATGGCGAATTACCAAAGCCCATGAAGAAATTAGAATGAAGATTACATCTATAACCTGGAAGAAGTGGCTCATGCGTGCTTGTTCCGCCACCAATGTGAGAATTTCTTTCAACAACAGCGATTTTAAGACCAGCCAAAGAAAGGTACGCAGCCAGTGTCAGGCCATTATGACCTGCACCGATAACCACTCCATCATAATCTGACATAGCTTTATCCTTAGATTTCAAGTTTAGACTAATATACTTATAAGAAACTCGTTAGTCATAAATAGAATTATTTAGTCTTCTTTTACTACGAGACTTGTTAACCACATTCTGCGAAAAAAGACCTGTCAACTCCTAATGATTCTGCTGATTCAAGAATCTGGCTCCAACTTTCAGAGTCCAAGGGAATTCCATTTTCTTCCCTTTCAGTCCTTGACTTTCTCTCAGGCTCACCAGGCAAAAGAACTGGTAGCTTTGGATCTGACGGAGGAGACCCTGTTGCATAATTAACCATGGCGTCTATTTCATTTTTAATCCAATCAAGGCTCCCAAGTCTTGCAGGATCAATCAATATAACCGTCATGGTATTTATTATTCCATCAAGTCTAATATTGTCAGGTTGAATCGTTCCTCCTCCTGATAAAACTCCTGACATAAGTTCAGCTATTAAGGCAAGGCCATATCCTTTATGCTCTCCGAAAGGCAAAAGAGCCCCTTTGGGTTCAGAAAACATTATTCCAGGATCATTTGATGGTTGCCCCTCAGAATCAATTACCAAACCATCTGGTAGTTTATTGCCTGCGTTATTAGAAACACGCAACTTCCCAGCCGCAACTTTACTTGTTGCCATATCAAGGATTATAGGTTCTGATTTTTTGCCTGTTGGTAATGCAAAACAAACGGGATTTGTGCCAAACCGCGCATCACTTCCTCTATGGGGGGCAACTAAAGCATAATGGTCCGTTACGTTGACAAAGTGCAAAGAAACAAGGTTTTCATCTACGGCCATTTCACCATAAGTACCGACCCTTCCAATATGGTGTGCATTTTTTAACGTCATGACCACCAGACCAATTTCCTTGCATCTGGTAATTCCCTTTTTCATGGCCTCATGAGCGACCCTTTGCCCATAACCTTTTCCTCCGTCAAACTGTAGGAATGCACCATCATCATTAATAATCGTTACAGGGGTATTAGGAATTAATAGTTCTTTTTTAAGATTATTTAAGTAAGTTGGTATAATTCCAACCCCATGACTGTCATGACCAGCAAGATTAGCTCCAACTAGGTGATTAGAAACAATTTGAGCCTCAGAGCTGTGACTACCACCACAAGAAATAATTTCGTGTGCCAACTGACTTAGTTTTTTGGCAGAAACAACAACTTCACTTTCCATTATCACCTCCTTAAATGCATAAAAGTTTTCTGAGAAATAAAATAATCTTCAGACAACAGGCGAACGACCACCATCAACATTTATAGCACAGCCCGTAATATATGACCCTGCCTCTGAGGAGAGAAAACAAGCTATATTCGCAAATTCCTCAGCTTCTCCCATTCGTCCCAATGGTAATGTCTTCACGATTGGTGAAATGTATTCCTCAAAAGACTTGTCCGGTGCAGTATTTTTGTGACGGCGCTCATGTTGACCAGACCGAATAAGTCCAACTAGAAGCGCATTAACTAATACATTATCCGGTCCTCCCTCTGCAGAAAGGACTTTTGTCAAAGCCATTCCAGCGGCACGTGAAACTGATGTAGGTGCACTAGACGCACCAGGAGTCTTTCCAGCAACTGATAAAACATTAATAATCCGACCCCATTTCCGAGAAATCATTTCAGGCATTGCCAAACGTGAAAAACGAATTGCAGCAAATAGTTTAAGATCTAAATCAGTCTGCCACATCTCATCGGTAATATCCAAAAAAGGACCACTAGCGTGAGTTCCAGCGTTATTAACAAGTATATCTATCTGGTTAAAGCGCTCTTTTGAAATTTTCCATGCCTGGTTAATTTGTTCAGAATCTTTTACATCCGCGCTAATTATTTCAACTCGGACCTGTGTCCCCTTAACAGAATCAGATATCAAATCAGCAGCTTTGTTCAGTCTGTCTTTATCACGTGCTAAAAGAATTACACTCGCACCAGATTCAGCAAATTTGAGTCCCATTGCCAGACCCAGCCCATCGCTCCCTCCCGTAATTAACGCAGTCTTTCCGTCTAAACGAATATCCATAAACATCCTCCAAAAAATTGAACTTTTATATTGCTAATAAATTAACTTATAATCTCTTCCTTTGACATCTTCGCTTCAGTAAGGAATAAAGTATATAGTCTAACAACATGAGGCCCGGCCAAATGGCTGAAACGATCCATCACCATACTTCACATTGGGGAACCTTTACCGCACAAGTTGAAAATGGCCAGCTTGTTGGCGTTAAAGCTTTTGATAAAGACCCCGATCCATCACCAATCATTCACTCAATGATTGATGCTGTTTACGACGAAAGTAGAGTTGATCGGCCGTTTATTAGAAAAGGCTGGCTAGAAAAAGGACCTGGTGGTGATAAACATACTAGAGGCTATGATCCGTATATAGCTGTCCCATGGGATGAAGCTCTTGATATTGTAGCTAATGAGCTCGAGCGAGTGAGATCTAACTTTGGAAATCAGGCCATCTTTGGTGGTTCCTATGGATGGTCAAGCGCCGGCCGATTTCATCATGCTAAAACCCAATTGCAGAGATTTCTTTGCACTATTGGGGGGTTCACTAATCAAGTACACACTTACTCTATAGCTGCTGGCTACGCAATTCTGCCACATGTTCTTGGAACCCCACAATCAGCGATGATTGAAGCAACAACTTGGGATTCAATTGTTGAAAACTCAGAATTAGTAGTTGCTTTTGGGGGTATTCCTTTAAAAAACACACAAGTTACATCGGGAGGGCCAGGTCAACATGTAGCCGGCCCTTATTTAAAGGCAGCTAAAAGTGCTGGAGTCGAATTTGTTAATATCTCACCAATTCGTGATGATATGGGTGAATTTTTAGATGCTGAATGGATCGACTTAAGGCCAAATACCGACGTGGCGTTTATGTTGGCTTTAGCCTACATCTTTGAATCTGAACAATTATTGAATCGTGATTTCCTAGATAATTATTGTGTGGGCTATTCAGTTTTTTCTAAATACCTTCTTGGAAAAACAGATAATCAGCCAAAAACACCGGAATGGGCATCAACAATCTGTGGAATTTCCCCAGAAAGAATTCGTTCCCTAGCGATTAAAATGGCTTCAAAGCGAACCATAATTAATACCAATTGGGCCTTGCAACGTGGTGACCATGGGGAGCAACCATTTTGGATGACAGTTGTTCTTGCTGCGATGCTGGGACAAATTGGTTTGCCTGGAGGTGGCTTCGGTTTCGGTTATGGCAGCATGGGGAATATAGGGAACCCACGGGAGCCAATAGCGTCCCCTGAGCTTCCAATTGGAGAAAACCCATGCCCGAGCTGGATTCCTGTCGCTCGCATATCTGATATGCTGCTTAATCCTGGAGAAAAGTATGATTTTAATGGTGAAAAAAGAATCTATCCAGATATTAAGTTAATCTACTGGTGTGGTGGAAATCCATTCCATCATCACCAAGATTTGAATCGTTTGGTTGAAGCTTGGCGCAAACCAGAAACGATAATTGTTAATGAACCATGGTGGACGGCAACTGCAAAATTTTCTGATATAGTTTTGCCTTCAACTACGACACTAGAAAGAAATGATATAGGCGCAACCTCTCGCGATCGCTTTATTTTAGCAATGCAAAAAAGCATAGAGCCATTGGGTGATTCCAAGAATGATTACGATATATTTTCTGGAATATCAAAAAGACTTGGAAGCGAATCAGAATTCACTGAAGGCCGAAACGAACAAGAGTGGTTAAGACACATATACGATAGAGCTCGGCAGAGAGCAGCAGAAAAAGATATCACTTTGCCGTCATTTGATACTTTTTGGTCTGAAGGACACGTAGAAACTCTTAAACCAAAAAAGCCTCATGTTATGTTTTCCGATTACCTTGAAAGTCCCGATATATTTAAACTACCCACACCATCAGGAAAAATTGAAATCTTTTCCGAAACAATTGAAAAATTTGGATATGATGATTGCCCTGGGCACCCCGTTTGGTTAGAGCCAGAAGAATGGTTAGGATGTAATGTGGCTGATAACTACCCCCTCCATCTAATTTCTAACCAACCGCGCACTAGATTACATGGACAAATGGATAATGGTAAAATTAGCCGAGAAAGTAAAATACAAGACAGAGAACCAATATGGATAAATCCATTGGACGCAGAAAGTCGCGGCATTAGCGATGGTGACGTGGTAAGAGTTTATAACAAAAGGGGGCAGCTTCTTGCCGGTGTGTTAGTTACAACAGAAGTAAAAGAAGGTGTGCTGCAATTATCGACGGGAGCATGGTACGATCCGGCTGATCCATCATCTATCAACAGCATCGATAAACACGGAAACCCAAATGTTTTAACAATAGACAAAGGAACTTCTCGTTTAGGTCAAGGCCCAATAGCACACAGCGCCCTAGTCGAGGTCGAGAAATATGATACCCCACCCCCTCCAGTTACAGCCTTTAAACCGCCAAGAATCATCGCCAAATAGGGTTATACCAACGGCTGCATTTAAATTATCCTCTGACTAAGGTTTACTACTGACCTTACCCAAAGTATCTGTTGCAGTAAAAGCAGGATAAAAACTATTATAGAGTTCCGGTCTTTGCCATTGATCTAAGACCCCAGCCTTGGCGGCATTATGATTAGCAGACAAAACTTCATCATTTTGTGAACGAAGCTCTCTTATTCTAGCCAAATCAATATTAACGATATACGAACCTGCAATGGTACTCTCGAAAAGAATTTCTTCTGGTGAGGCAACCATAGCGAGCCCTTTTTGTTCGGCAGTAAATAAATTTTGAGTAGTCACAGCTATGGCTAGGTTTTCAATCGATCTTGACCATATCAGATTTCGCCAAGTCGCCCATAACTTTTGTTTATCAACGCCCCCTGGTAAAAAAATAATTTCTGCACCGCGCAAAGCCAATGCTCTTGAAACTTCAGGCACATACACTTCACTACACATAGCCATGCCAACACGTCCGTGAATAGTATCAAATACAGGAAACTCATCTCCTGGAACATATTGAAATTCCCAATACCCACCACCAGTATAAATCCATGGTCCTGGAGGATGAGTTCTCTTATAAGCAACAGGATTTCTTCCATCAGGATAAGCAAGCATAAGAAGATTATGTGCTGTGTTTTCTTCTTCACTAATAGGATCAAGTGTACCAAACTGAACGTGAATATTGTATTTAGCTGCCGCATCTGCTATTCGCTCAATTGGATTATATGTTGCAGGCATACGCCACGGACCAGGATATGATTCAGGAAAACAAACAAAGTCTGCTCCGTCATTAGAAGCTTGTTTTATGTGGCTTACTGCATCCGCAACATTTTTCTCATCATCGGGTGGCTGGTGTGCCATTGGCTGAACAACGGCAATCCTAAAAGACATTATTTGTTTCTCCTCTAATAGAAGTAGATTAATTTCTAAACAAAAATCTCTCAAACTCACTATAAGATATTTAGTATAACACCTTCAAAAACAAAGGTCATCTTTTGATGATTTATTAGCCTTTATATTTAGATCTGTTAAATCAGAGTAAAATTTAATCTCTAAGCACAAAAAAAACGCCCTGCAAAAGCAGGGCGTCATGACTCACTTCAAGAATAAAAAACCTAGAAGCTCCATATATTATATATAATTACAGATGTACCACTATTATCGTCACCGCTAACACGTCCCCTGTTTTCAGCATCACTAAAACTAACGCTTGCTGCTAGTGTCCAGCCATCTGCTAATGAGGTGTCTGCATCAATGCTAATTGCCTTACTAACTGAATCTCCAACTGAACCACCATTTCCTACAGTCGCCTGGTAATATCCTAAAGAAACATTGTAAGAAGCTGCTGCGTATCCAACACCCACGCTATACCATGTTCCTGCATCTTGACCACTGGACACATCTGCAGTTGTCAAACCAGTATCGTAAAAATTAGCGTAGCCAACTCCTATAGAATAATTCCCAAAAGTAGCCGTTGCTCCAACACCTAGTGCCTCTGCTGATGCATTTGTTGCTATTTCATTTTCTCCAAATTCATACGTAACTGCTGCTGAAATATTAGCACCACTTAATTCAGCCGAATAAGACGCTCCAACACTAATTACGTCTTCATAACTTCCGTTATTGTCTTTTTCACCAAAACTGGCACCTGCTGCACCAGCATCTGGTGTAAAAGAAACGCCTAGTTGGAAGCCATTTATATCTGGGGTGTAATAGCTTATTTTTGTAGCGCCCCCTGATACTGGATCATTTCCAGTTCCTAAAAAAGTGCTTCCAAAATCAAATACATCACCCAGTTCACCGTCAAAACCTGCTCTTCCTGCCAAAACGTTTTCACCACCGATGCCAGCATTATCAGCAGCGCCACCAACGTCACCTAATTGAAGTGTACCAAAACTATCACTTGATATTGTTGCCCAAACTTTATCACCGTTAGTTGTGTCATCAGTATTCACGTTTAAAACGACATCTACCCCATATGAAAAACCATTATCTGAAGTATTAGATGCCGAAATAGCCATTTCCGCTTCATCCGTTTTAAAACCTGTCTGTCGAACACTCGAATCCTTATCCTGACTAACTGTATGAGCCTGAAAGCGAACCTCGCCTGAAAGCGAGACGTTCATATTATTACCCGTCCCAACAGAACCAGCAATTAAAGGAGTTGTAACCAAAACGGTAGCAATGGCCGTCCCCGAAAGTAAAATTGACCGAATCATAATGTTCCTCTTTTCAAAAAATATATTCAATAAATGTTATGATATGTCATCTTATAACAGATGTTCAATATAAAAAACAAAGAAATAATATACCTTGATGAGATTTTATTGATCACGTATATCACTAATATATTGCTGCTATATAACTACACGTATATAACTAATATATTGCTGCTATATAACTAAAAGTAGTTTCTAAAATTGTATCCCGTTTCTTCTACAAAGGCGCTGATAAGGCGACTATTTATTGGGCCGGGAATTTCTGACTTTGGTCTAAATCTATCGATTTCTCTCACTGGCATTGCACAGACAGCACTAGAGGTAATAAAGCATTCATCCGCCTGCGCAACCTCATACATAGTAAAATCTCTTTCTTGCAACTCTATTCCCAGTTTATCGCATAATTCCAAAACTACTTTCCTCGTTACTCCTTCAAGAATATTACGTTCCGGAGGGGTAATTACCACTCCTTCCCTAACAATAAAGAAATTAGCAACTGAGTTTTCTGCAACATTGCCCTGTATATCAAGCATAAGAGAAAGTGAATCGTTTGAAGCAGCGTCCAACTCTGCCAGAATTTGATTCATCTTACTTGTTACTTTTGCCCTTGCTTCTATACATTCAGGAGGATTACGACGCGTAGCAGTCACTGATAGACGAACGCCTGTAGCTTGATTCTTTGCAATTTGAGTTACGTCGGCTTGCCTTAAGAAAACCATAACCGTAGACGGGCCAGCCTCAAGAACACTGGTAGAAGGGTTATCTATACCCCGAGTTATCCAATGTCCTAATCTATACATACCCCCAGTTTCTAGTCTATCTTCATTTGCTGATAGAGTTTTTAGAGTTATGTTGTGCATTTCTTCTATAGTTACCCCTGGGTCTATCCTTACATACTTTAAAGAACGATAAAGTCTTTCTAGGTGGTCTTCTAGTCTAAATAGTTTTCCGTCAAAGCACGGAGTAACTTCATAAATTCCGTCTCCCCACAAAAACCCTCTATCAAAAGGAGAAATACGAGTCTCCTCATATTCTAAGATATCCCCGTTCAAATAAATTAAAGGTTCTGATGACATTGTATAATCCAGTCCATTTATGTTCTTTACTACCTAGATTACGGCAGTTAACGTGAAAGGCAAATGATCAAATTAAAATAATTTGTTTTTTTAGATTGTAAATCAAAGGAAAAATTATGAACAAACACCAATCTCTTATACCTTTAACATTGGTGTTATTCTTTACTATAAGCTTTGCGTTAACAAATAGCATGGCAGGTCTAGCTTATACTGGCGGCACAGACCCATTAACCGTTGCAACAGCGCGGTTCATAGTACCTACTATTGTTCTAGCGATATTATTGCGGGTAACAGGAGCCAAGCTGTTATTGCCCAAACAGGACGCCATACCCGCTTTATGTCTTGGCTTAGTAACAGCAGTCTTTTCGTTTGCTATCTTAAACGCAATAGAAATATTGTCTGTATCATTAGCCATTCTAATCTTTTTCCTTTTTCCTCTATTTACTAGCCTAATAGTTGCTCTAATGGGCTGGGAAAAGTTAACTGCTACAACAGCTATAGCGGCTATCGTAGCATTTTGTGGTTTAGGACTCACACTTGGCGTTGAAATCAGTAACTTATCATTGGTCGGGATTTTATACGCCCTTATAGGAGCTATAGGCTTAGCAATTGTTTCGGCTATAAGTAGCCGTGTCATAAAAAGTGGTGACTCAAGGCAAGTCACATTCTACATAGTTGCAACAGCTGCAGTTTGTTTTATAGTTTTTAGCCTCATAAAATATGACCCACAAATACCTACAAACACCGATGGCTGGATAGGTATCGTAGGTACATCTATCTTTTATGCCTGCGGAATAATAGGTTATTTTGCTGCCATATCTATGATTGGACCAGCAAAGGCAACTTTGTATTCTTATATTGAGCCTTTATTTACTCTCTTTGCTGCTTTTGTTTTTCTCGGAGAACTGCTAATGCCCCTTCAATTTGTTGGCGCATTAATTATTGTTGGAGCATTAACCGCTTCCGGTTTAGCAGGACTCAAAAACAATAATTAATCAATATGGGCAGTAGAAGATATTTCTACCAAAAACTGAGGCCTCACCAAATCAGCTTTAATGCAATACCTCGCAGGGGGATTTGTCGGAAAATATTCCGCATAGACCTCATTCATTTCATTATAGTTTGAATAGTCAGAAAGAAATATTTGGTTAAAGGCTATATCGCTCATTTGGCCTCCGGCCTCCTCAATGACACTCTTTATTATTTCAAGAACTTGACGAGTCTGGGCCTTAATATCATCTACGCCAACGGTATCGCCTGCTTCATCCAGAGAGCAAGCGCCCGATACATATACCGTATTACCCACTTTGACACCTGGTGAATATGGTGCAAGAGGAGGAGCAGATCCTTTAGGTATAATAGCTTCATGTGACATTTTTAATCCTCTCTAATTGTTGTACTTTATTTAAGAAACGTTAATACGTGATTGTTGAACTCATCGCTCATTGTACGTGAAAAAACATGTCCCCCGTAATCCATGAGCATTAGCTTTGAGTTTGGTATCTTCGATGCAAGTTCTTCTGAAAAATAAGAGGGAGTTTGAATATCATCCCTAGAACAAAGAACTAATGTCTCATTAGTAATTTTTTGAAGCTCACCCCTTCGGTCAAATTTTTGAACTGCCTCTATACGGCTAGTCATAATTTCAACAGGAGCTAACATGTTTTTTTGGGCTTCCTGTTGTCGTTCTAACTCTACAGAATTTTCTGCTATCCATTTAGCTGGATAGAGCATTATGCTAGTCATATCACCATAAAGGCTTGCACCCTGACTTTCGAGTATCGAACGCCTCACTCTCCACACTTTAGACCGATAATGGTCACCAAAGGTCGTGCTGGCATAAATTACTAATTTTGATATTCTTTTAGGATCATCAATTGCTATTGATTGGCCAATATTTCCTCCTGTCGAATGACCGACAAAATCTACCGTTCCAACACCGAGCTCATCTAGCAAAGACAATATATCATTAGCCAACTGGTCGATATTCTTTACATGCCTGTGTTCAGTTCTACCTGTGCCTCTTTGATCATAAGTTATAACCGTATAATAATCGGAAAAAAAATCCACTTGTGGTTCCCAATAATTGGCTGTCCCACCCATACCAGCAACAAGCAGCAATGGCGGTCCACTGCCAGAAATTTCATAATAATGATCTATTCCATTCGCTTTTATTTTGGGCATCCTTGATCCTTTCCCCTTTTCCCCGTATTCCTTCAACAGGAGTTTAAGTTTTTGGAGGATCAAATGGCATTAATGCCCCAAACGCATCAGCTACTTCATTCCCAAATTCTTTACTTACCCTCTCCCATACGGAGTGCGGCATAGTAACATCATCCCTCTCAATTGGTCCCGTTAGGACTGTCAGCTGAAACGCTGTATCTTCTCCCACATTATTAAATTCACGATAAACACCAGGAGGACAAGAAAAAACATCCCACTTGTTTAAAGTACGCTTATGAGCAATTGGATCACCCACTCGATATTCTATTGTACCCTGAAGAACCATAAAGGTCTCAAATGTATTGTTGTGATCATGTAAGCATGGACCCTGCCCTGGAGGCATTTCTGAAATAAACATGGTACAGCCATTAGCCCCTTTTATTGGTGCTTCATTACCAAAAGGACTTTTTGTGTCCTCCAGGATAACTGCGCTTATGGTTTGCGCAAAAAATACTTCCCAAGCCTTCTGTGGAACCCATGACAAATCATCTGTAGTAGACATAGGTTTTAAGTCTTTAAATCTTCCAATTCGTTTGTCTAATTCTTCTGCTGTTGGTGTATATATTTCAGTAGCCATTGTATTCTACCTCTCCCTCTATTTAATTAAATCAACTAGTAATTAACCTACACAGGAAAATACTGGTTTAACCAAGCCTTGACTGAATCTCTTGGACGAGAGTTGTCATCTGAAAAAGGAAAATGATCAGTTCCGGAAATAAGTAATAGGTCTGTAGGCTGCCCCGCATTCTCAAATAACTGCAATGATTGATCGGTTGGAGTAACTGAATCATCTGAGGCATGAAATAAAAGTAGTGGCCTAGGAGATATTTGAGACACGACATCATTAGCTCGAAAATCGAACATGCTCTGAGCTGTCTCTGATGGAAATTCCATAATCACATTTTCACCCATATTACCGCGTAAGTGTTCAGGTATAGGCACTATATCCCATCGGGACATTTTTAGATCAGCTTCACCTGCATCCCTGCGTCTCTTTCCTTCAGCCAAACTATTTGTAAATTGATCCCAATCTTCGCCTGTATGTTGAAGTTGAAATTTTGTATCACCATCTCCCCATCCGCACGATGAAATAACAGCCGCTATCCGCTTGTCAACACCGCCCGCATAGACAGCCACCGCCGCTCCAAAGCTGTGTCCAATAACTCCTATTCGTTCAGGATCAACTTCATTCTGTTCTGATAACCATGAGACAGCATTTTGAGTGTCTAACACCTGATCTAAACAACGAACAAAACCTCTTTCCCCTTCACTATCACCGCAACTACGAAAATCAAACCTGAGAGCAATATATCCCCAATCACATAGCATATTTGCCAAAATTTCAGGGGTTGATCCATCTTTGCTTGTGCCAAAACCATGTAATATTAAGAATGCAGGACTTTTTTCTCCAGATTTTAAGTCCTCGGGTGTGTGCATGATTCCTGATAGCTTAAAACCATCAGAATCAAATGAAACGACTGTTTCCATATTTTTATAGACCTCAGTTAATTAAAAAGATTTAGTATATTAAGAACTATTTTTTTTATTAGACAAACCAACAAAAACTAAGCAAAACATACCTAATGTTGCAAAAAGAGCAATTAAGATAAAGTTATTAGTGTACGATCCACTGAGAATATAGACTAATGAAAAAATTGAAGGACCAACGATTACCCCCATATAAGAAGGTGCAGTAATTCCTCCTATCACAGCGCCTGCCTGACCCACCGGAGCATAACGTGTAGCCTCAACTTGAAACACCCCGGTCCATCCTAGCGCATTAAATCCAAGCACAACAAACAGAATATAAATGATTATTTTGTCCCACAACTCCGTAATGCTCATGACAAAGAAAGCACATATCAAGCAGATGCCCCCCGTTAACATTAAAACAGTCAAACCATGGCCAAGTTGATCAGCCACCCAACCCCAAAACACCCTACCTAAAACGCCAGAAACCTGAATAAGAGCAAGAACTAGGCCTGCCTCTATTAAATCAAAACTAACGTCAGAAACTAATAAAGTTACAATAAATGCAGCAAGTGTTAGCTGCACAGCAGCATAGAAAAAACCACATATTGATAACCACCTTAATTGCACTGAACTCCAAACAATAGTAATTGCATCAAAAACACGCCTCTCGAGAACGACTCCATTCCTGCGTTCTGAATCCCAGGCAGAACGCATTGGTTGCATGAAAATAACTAGTAAAATACAAAGGAGAGCCGCAACAGCAGGAGACCATTGCCATCCAAACGATTTGCTAATAAGCGGAGACAGCAAGCCAGCTAGAGCTCCGCCTATTGGGACTCCGGTTTGTTTTATTGAAAATATTAGATTTCGACGATCAGCGGGCATAGACCTTAAGAGCATTTCAGATGCAGCAGGATTAGTCATGCCGTAACCCAATCCTATAATTAATGACCCTATAGCAATGAATAATAGTGATGGTACGATTGCTAAGGCTGCTCCTACCGCACAAAATATCAAGCTAGCTTGACTAACTCGAATTGGCCCCCACCGCCTCAATTGATAACCTGCTGCTGTAGACATTATGGCGGCACCTAGGTAAAGCAAGCTTATCTGATACCCTACCAACTCCGGAGACACTTCAATACCCGTTGCCACTTCAGGAGCAATCGCAGCCAACGACAAAGCAGTAAAAGTAGCTAAAACCTGTACAGATATTGTAACCAATAATATTAGCCACAAACTGGTGCTATAAGACTTTGTCAACTCATCTGATTTCATGAAGAATTACACAATCAAAAGATTAGTTTAATTTATTCCAAAATGAGTTCATATTACAGATGTCAGCTCTTATCTATGGACATGTACATAAAACTATTAAACTCAAAAAACACATTTAAATATATACAATATAAAATAGCCTTTAATCACAATGGTTCTTGACGTGATCTTTTCTGCCCAACAAACTAGGTCTAGTAATATTCAATTAGTTTTAATTTAGGGCATTAAATTAATTTAGAATAGATAATAGTAATAATTTTCCGATGGCAATAACTTGAAACAATAGAAATTATACTACATATGAATTCACCGCAAAATCCTGATCTTACAAAAGAAAATTCAATTAAGTGGTCTATTTCTGTATATGAACTTTTGCATAAACACTTCATTAGACAAGTTGTTTATGTTCCTGATTCGGGGCATTCGTCTCTAATAAACCAGTGTCACAGTGATAGAGGTTTAGAAACAATTGTCGTGAGCACCGAAGAAGAAGGTGTTGCACATTTGTCGGGCGCTTGGCTTGGAGGTGATCGTGGGCTGATGCTTATGCAATCAAGCGGTGTTGGAAATTGTGTAAACATGTTTTCTCTAATAACAGAGTGTCGGATTCCCTTTGTTACCTTAATTACTATGCGAGGACAGTGGGGAGAATTTAATCCCTGGCAGGTGCAAATGGGACAAAACACTGTTGAAATTCTTAGGCTATCCGGATTTGTAGTCCATGCTATAGATCATCAAGAAGATGTTGTCGAAACAATAGATGCAGGGCTCAAACTCGCATTTGATAGCTCTAAGGCTGTCGCTATTTTACTTTCTCAGCGTCTTATTGGGCGCAAAGAGTTTATAGAAAAATAAAGTCATGATTTCTAACCAGCCATTGTATAGAAGAGAAGTAGTTAAATGCCTCTTAGACGAGAGAAATGACCTATTGGTCGTTTCAGGGCTTGGCTCTGCGACTTATGACTGCGCCGCTGCAGGAGACAATGAAAAAAACTTTTATTTATGGGGTGCCATGGGAGGCTCTGTTCCGGTTGCCTTAGGACTTTCGATAGCTCAGCCAAATAAACCAGTATTAGTTATTACAGGTGATGGTGATTTATTAATGGGCCTAGGAGCATTAACAACAGTTGGTTCTCAAGCACCAAAAAATTTGTCTATTGTTGTTTTGGACAACGAAATTTATGGTGAAACGGGTGCACAACCTACTGCTACCGCTAACGGAATAGACTTGAATGCGATAGCCCGCGCATGCTCCCTTAACGTTATAGATGATGTATTTAACCTTGAAAAAGTAAAAGAACTTTCTCAGACCCTTGATTTGGGCAAGGGGCCTACATTCGCTAACATTAAAGTGAGACAAGAGACACCACCAAAAATTTTACCTTCCACTGATGGAGTTTTTTTGAAGAACAGATTCAGAGATGCAGTTCTAAGCTAATCATAAATTGTAAAGGAACATAAAAGATGGCTGAAAAAATAGGAATTCTCGGCCTAGGACTAATAGGTCGTTTAACAGCAGAATTAATAATTCCACATGGTTATGATTGTTACGCCATTAGAAGAAAAAGCACAGAAGACTTTCCTGAAATGGGGGGAAAGTTGGTTGAAACCCCCCGAGAACTAGCTGAGGTAAGTGATTTTCTAATTTCTGCTCTACCTACAGTTGAATCTGCTCGAGATACGTTTTATGGCGAACACGGTGTGATTTCTGGTGCCCATGAAAATTTAATAATTATTGAGATGAACACTTTCCCTGTTTCTATAAAAGAAGAGCTAAAAGATAAAATTGATGATACTCCTGCAACAATTATTGATTGCCCAATTAGCGGCACCCAGCCCGTAATTAGGGCAGGTAAAGGCGTGATTATGATGAGTGGTGATAAATCAGCATGTGAAGCAGTAAAACCAATGCTTGAACTTGTGGCACCTAAAACATCATATGTTGGAGACTATGGGACAGGAATCAAACTGAAACTCATGATTAATTTTATGGTAGGAGCAAATACAGTCGCTCTTGCTGAAGGAATGCTTTTTGGAGAAAAAATGGGATTAGATAGTCAAACAATGTTAGATATTGTTGGCCCTAGTGCTGCCGGATCAACGGTTTTTGGTATGCGAGCTGCGATCATAGCGGAGAGAAAGTGGCAACCCTGTGCTGGCCCAAGTAAATTACTTTGGAAAGATCTAGATATTGTCCAAGAACAAGCAGATGCATTAGGATTATCAGCCCCACTTCTTCGTATATGTAATGAATATTATAAAAAAGTAGAAAAAGCCGACCGGCTCGAGGACGAGTGTGCAGTAGTATTCGAAATCCTTGAGGGGGAGACAAAAAAAATTGTTAGCCCCGATAAATAATGATACTTCAATAATAATGTAATAACAAATAAATGAAGTCTCTGTTATTCATCCCCTACCTCTAACGGAGGAGCGGAAATCTTCCGTTACTTCACTGCACCATTTGCAATAGGAGCAATGCATATTCCTTCATTTTCAAGATAACTTGCGATTTTAATCAAGCTTGATTCTTTGCCAGGAGCAGCAATCAACTGAACTCCATGGGGCATACCTCCAATACCATGTATAGGAACGCTCAAAATTGGTAATCCTATAAATGACAATGGTTGGGCATAAATACCAAGATTAGATAATACTGGAACATCTGATCCATCCAACTTCATTGTCTTCTGACCAATTTTGGTGGCAGAAAATGGTGTCGCAGGAGCCAAAAGAATATCAAAATCATTAAATATGTTTAACACCTGGCTTCTGTACCAACTGCGAAACTTTTGAGCTTTAACATACCAATTAGCTGGCAAAAGTGTGCCTGTGATAAAGCCTGCTCGTGTCGTTGGATCAAACTTATCAATATTGTTTCGTATGTCATTTTCGTGTTCTAATCCGCCTTCACAGTGAGTAATCACAAATGCGGCACCTCTAGCGCTGTCGGTATTACTAATTTTTACGCTATTTGTTATATTCAACGCCTTACAAACATGATCAACAGACTCATAAGATTCGTCAGATCCATTATTTTTGAAATAGCCATCAAGACTAGCTAGCCTAAGGTCGTCAATTTTTTGATTTAAAGATGAAACTAAAGAAACATCGTTCCCACCATGACATACTGGATCATAAGGATCCGTCCCGCACATTGCATCAAAAGCAGTAGCAATGTCTTCAACAGAGCGCGCCAAAGGACCGACATGGTCAAAGCTTGAGGCAAACATTTTCGTTCCAAATCGGCTCAATGATCCATAAGTTGGTTTAAACCCAAAAACTCCACATAGTGCGGCCGGTAAACGAATGGAACCATTGGTATCAGATCCTAGGCTAAATGAAACCATCCCTGCAGCTACTGAAGAACCAGACCCCCCAGATGAACCTCCCGAAACCCTAGTTATATCATGCGGGTTTTTAACAGGCCCGTAATGACTATTTTCGTTGGTATACCCGTAAGCAAATTCGCTCATATGCAGTGTACCAATAAGTACGGCGCCAGATCTTTGAAGACGTTTAATGACAGTCGCATCTTTTTCTGCTGCTGGATTATCTTTATACATGACAGAACCAGCCAAAGTGGTAACACCTTCAACATCAAAAAGATTTTTGACCCCATATGGCACGCCAGCTAAAACACCTGGGTCACCGCCTCGTTCTATTATTGCATCTACTTTATCTGCCTCTTTAAGAGCTCGGCTCGATAAAAATTGGGAAAAACAGTTATACTTATCATTTAACGTTATCGCTCGCTGAAGAAAAGATTCCGTAATTTCTCTTGCACTAACCTCTCCCTTGCGCACTGCAGATGATATTTTACTAGCATCCTTGTAGAGAAATTTATTATTCATGGTCTATAAATGGGAGCAGATTGAAATTCTTCAGGAATGTCACATTCTAACAATGGTTGAACTATTTTTTTGGTCAATTTAAGGTAAGAAATAACATCAGCGCTGTATTCATTGGGAACGCTATTACCTGTTAAGTGCTCTAATTCAATCATGTAACTATACCAATCAAATTGATTGTCTTTTTCTTCGTCATTTTTAGTCAAATTCTGCTCCATTAAATAATCAAGTTACAGTTATTTAATTAACAATTTCTTCATTAACTTCTCATAAACTTCTTTGGGATGCCCATCAAATTCTTTTAATGGCATAATTTCCAGTAATTCTTCTACTCGGCGGTTCATTAATGACTGAACCTGATACCTAACACGAGATCTTTGTTCAGACGCCTTGTCTATACTTTTCATTCTCCATTCTCGGTGTTCATTGATCGCATTATTTAGTAAATTAAAACTTTCTAAAGTTTTATTAGAAGTACTAAGAACACAAGGTTTCCATTCATCAGAACTATACGTGTTACGCGAAACAATTTCATTTATTTCTGCAGCAATTAGTTCCGCCCCTGGCAAATCAGATTTATTTATTACGTAAATATCCGCCATCTCCAGAATACCAGATTTCATTGCTTGCACTGCATCTCCGGATTCAGGCAATAAAACTAGAATAACGGTATCCACAAGTGCTCTAACAGAATACTCAGCTTGCCCTACACCCACAGTTTCTAGAATCACTTCATCAAATTCATATCCTTCCATTTCCCAAAGCAAATCTGCCGTGTTATCCGCAAGTCCATCATGGGATCGTCGGCTGGGAATAGAACGTATAAACACGTTTGGATTATTCGAAACAGTGTCCATACGAATTCTGTCTCCAAGAATTGAGCCCTTTGTTAAAGGGCTACTGGGATCTATAGCCACTACAGCTGCCCGTGATCCATTATCCACCCTTTTAGACACCAAATTGCTAATAATAGTACTTTTTCCGGAGCCAGGTGCTCCAGTTATTCCAATACGATAAAGAGTTTCTTCTGGTAATTCTTTTTGGTTTTTTAGTGTTTCAACAACAGACGCATTTGCCACTCGAGACAAGGCTTGGCTCATCCTACGCCTGATATTTAATTTTCCACCACTCATTTGACATTTACAGGTTTTAAAAACCTAAACACGTCGTCATTGTGTTCACCAAGAGTTGGAGGAGGCATATAATCTATTTCATGATCAGATAATTTTATAGGGTTACCAACAACCCGCATTGGGCCATCAGGAGTAGAAATAACAACTATCATTTTCCTGGATTCTGCTATTTCGCCATCAACAGCCCTATCCAATGTTTCGATCCCAGATATGACTATACCTTCTGACCCTAGAATTTTTACCCAATCATTTGTGGTTCTTGTTTTAAGTAATTCAGAGGTTAGGTCTATCACCTCAGATCTATTCTTAGATCGTGCCGTCATTGTCGCAAATTTTGGATCAGTTGCCATTTTAGTCCAACCAACAATGTCACAGAATAATTTCCAAAATTTATCAGTACTAATAAAAAGCACCACATACCCATCTTTGGTTTCAAAAACCTGTGCTGGCACCATGTGAGGATGACCGCTATTAGCTATCCGCTTCGGTCTGATGCCATGATTTAGATAGGCTGAAGCTAAATAATTTAATTGAACCAACATTGTATCAAACAGTGATACGTCAACCTGTCCACCTTTTCCCTCTATAATTTTTGCGAGTAAACCGACTGCCCCCATGATACCCGTAGAATTATCAACTGCAGAATAACCGGCTTTAATTGGTACATTTCCAGGATCCCCAGTTAACTCCATAACCCCAGTTAATGCCTGCACAATATAATCATAAGCGGGTTTTTCAGCGTAAGGGCCCTCAAGACCAAAACCTGTCAGCGCAACACAAACTATTTTAGGGTTAAATTCTTTCATAGCGTTATAAGTCAGACCATATTTTTTGATAGTTGATGGTCTCAAATTTGTAACCAATGCATGTGATTCTGCAGCTAATTTATTCAATTTTTCCCGCCCGTCAGAGCTATTTAAATCTAACACCACCCCTTTTTTATTACGATTAATGCTGGTGAAATAATCATTATATTTACCAGTAAAGTTACCTGTCATATTACGAGCCATATCACCTAACGGCGGCTCAACTTTAATTACATCTGCGCCCAGATCAGCTAATATCATGCCACAAAAAGGCCCAGCCAGAACATGACCTATTTCTAAAATACGAATTCCTGACAAAGGGCCGTTAGGCATTTCTTAACTCTAGTTCAATTTCCTTTAACACATCTGTGATTGCCATATCAGAGGTATAAATTCCTGATACTCCTGCTGCTATTAGCCCAGCATGGTCATCCTTAGGTATTGTACCGCCAACAAATATTTTTATATCAGAGGCATCTAGCTCTTTTAATTGAAGTAAGGTTTCAGAAACTATTTCATTATGGCTACCAGAGAGCATACTTAGACCAACTGCGTCCACATCCTCATCAACAGCAACACGAGCAATGTAGTCAGGGCTTTTTCTTAAACCAGTATAAATAACATCTGCCCCAGCATCTCGTAATGCTAACGCAATTACTTTTGCTCCGACGTCATGGCCATCTAATCCCGGTTTGGCTATTAAAATTCGTTTACCTTCTAAGCTCATTATTTTATCACAATATTTTTTCTATAGACGGACAGGTTCTTGAAACTCGCCCCATTGGTTTTTCAGTGTAGAAACCATTTCACCCACAGTGGCGTAAGCATGGCAACAATCTATGAGGTAGGGCATAATATTACTCTTATCTTTTGAAGCAGCATTTTCCAGAGCAATAAGAGATTTTTCAACTAAACCTGTATCCCGTGTGTCACGATTTTTTTCATACTTATCAATTACACGGGCCGTGGCCATTGGATCCAGTTTGAATACTTCTCCCACTTGTTCAGTTTGATTATCTCTACGGAAATAGTTTTGTCCAACAATTACCGTTTTACCAGAATCCGCTGCCTGTTTTCTTTCTGAAGCTCTTTTGGCTATCTTCATCTGCAACCAGCCATCTTCAACTGCTTTTTCTACCCCTCCGTAGCTTTCAATTTCTTCGATAACAGACAACATCCCCTTCTCCATCTGATCAGTTAACCACTCAACATAATAACTGCCACCAAGGGGGTCCACAGTCCTTGCAATGCCTGATTCATGTGCAATAATTTGCTGGGTACGAAGAGCTATTTCGGCTGAGTGTTCTGTAGGAATTTGAAATGCTTCATCAAATGCGCAAGTGAATATTGACTGAGCTCCACCCAACACAGCCGCCATAGTTTCTGTTCCAACGCGAACAATATTATTATGAGGTTGTGATCCTATTAGAGATGAACCTCCACAGACCACGCCAAACCTAAACATTTGAGCCTTAGGATCTTCGACTCCGTATCGCTCATTCATTAATTTAGCCCAAAGTCTACGTCCAGCTCTAAACTTACAAATCTCTTCAAAGAAATCCATATGAACATAGAAAAAGAAACTCAATCGCCGAGCAAACTTTTCTACGTCCCCCCCCCTTCTTATAAGCTCATCTGTATAAGCCAATCCATTGGCTAAAGTATAGCCCATTTCTTCTACTGCAGTACAACCGGCGTCTCGTACATGAGCTCCTGCAATTGATATGGCATTAAAACGAGGTGTGTGTTTATTCGAAAAAAGTATGGTATCTGCTATTAACCTCATAGATGGTTTAACTGGAAATATCCAAGTACCTCGTGCTACGTATTCTTTCAAAATATCATTTTGTATCGTGCCCGTTAATTTATCACGATCAACTCCTTGCTTGTCTGCCACAGCACAATACATGGCATAGATTATTGAAGCAGTTCCATTAATTGTGAATGATGTAGAAATACCACTTACATCTATGTCTTTAAATAAACGCTCTACTTCGCCTAAATTAGATAAAGATACGCCAACCTTTCCTACCTCAGCACGGGCCATTGGATCTATTGGGTCGTAACCACACTGTGTCGGTAAATCTAAAGCTACAGACAAACCAGTTTGTCCCTGATCAAGCAAAAATTTATAACGTTCATTAGATTCTTCAGCAGTTCCAAACCCTGAATACTGGCGAATTGTCCAGAGCCGGCCTCTAAAACCATTCTCAAATATACCTCGAGTGAATGGATAAGCTCCCGGTTGTTCTAGTTTTGAGAAATCAATCATATCTGGCCCCACCACAACAGGAACTTCTATGCCTGAGGGAGTGATTGGGTCAGGGTGGTTTGGAGGTGTCTTCTCTACCTCCTTAACAATTTCAGCAGAAGAGTTTTTACTTATAGCCATTTTCTATTTCCGTGTTGGTAATACTTTTTCAGCAGCCTCCCAATGAGCGTCATTTACCCAATTATTAACGAATAATTTAGTTTCTAGCTCATTAAGTTCACTTGTAGAATCGCCTCGTCTCTTTGCATCAGCTAGTTCCTTAAAAGTTCTTATTACATGAGCATGTTGATTTCTTAGAGGCATCAAAAACTCTTCAACAGAGTATTTTAATTCTCCCTCAGCACTCACCACTAGATCTACCAGACCTATCTCTAGAGCTTCTGAACTAGACAGCATTTTTCCAGTTAATAATAGGTTTAATCCATTTGAGCGCCCCACCAATTGAAATAAATCAGCGCCCCCGCCCCAAGCAGTTGACAGAGCTAATCGACCCTGCACAAAACCAATTTTAGCATGGGAGTCGGCAATACGAAAATCACATGCAACAGCCAATTCGGCAGCTCCACCAAAAGTATTGCCATTAAGAGCTGCTATAACTGGCAAAGGAAATGTTCGGATGGAATTCAAGGCTGACTTGGAATTATAAGACATTTCTCTAGCTGCGGATTCAGTTCTAATTTTCGATAGCTCACGAAGATCACCACCAGCTGCAAATGTTTTTCTCCCTGAGCCAGTAAGAACAGCCGCAACAAGGGATTCGTTCATTGAATGGTTCTCAAAAAGTCCCTTGAGGTCACTCAATAACTGTTGACTAAGTGCATTATGTTTTTCTGGGCGGTTAAAAGTTACGTATAAAACTTTGTCCCGCACCTCAGCCAGAAGATGGTTTTCTGTCATTGTAACTAGTAACTCCGTTCTTCTGCACCACAGCTAAGACTGCTAACATTTACTATTGACGGTCTGTATAACAAATAAATTATAACAAACAAACTTTGCCTCTTAAAAAAGAAATTAATAATAAATATTTATTGTTCGTCCATTTCTGCCGTACGATAAATGTAGTTGCCATCCATATAAGTTATAAAAAAATCATGGAAAGACATTGGGTCATATTTCGGCTTCTCACCAGGGGTGATGCAGGTTGATATAGGCTCTGCAATTGTTTCGTCGTTCGAATTAAAGAAAAAAGTTAATGCATAGCGATCCTTTTTAGGTGGAACTACCCTATGCGGGGTTGCAATAAAACGACCATTAGTCCATCTGTTAAGAAATTCTCCTGTGTTGACAACAATACCTCCTCTGAGAGGATCAACCTCTATCCATTTGCCAGAAGGCGCCATAACCTCAAGACCAGGAACATCCATCAATGGAAGATACGTTATAGAACTATGGTCGGAATGTGGCGCTAAAGAAAATTGGCCTTCCTCAACCTCCGCAGGAGGATACCAAGCACAACGATTATAATATTCAGGAGTGGAAAAGAATTTATCAAAGTAATCGGGCGGCAAGTCAAGAGCTCTAGAGTATACAGGCAGCATCTTCTGAGCTAGATCAGCCATTGTTTCCTGATATGATAAAATTATGGGTTTAAAGTCAGGTAGCTCTTCAGGCCATTTATTCAGCCCACGATGACGCACATTAGCAATGACCTTAGGGTCATCACTATTCCTCTCTCGCATAAATGCCCAGGCCTCATTTTTATCTTTTTTCTGATTGTCGGCAATCTTAGACCAGCGTAAAACTGTTGCCTTATCTGGAATATAACCAATATGGTGAAAATCAACTCTATATTTCATTTTGGTCTCTACAGGTAGCGAGAATAAATCTGCCACTTGTTCAAAACTTCGATCAATCAAGGATTGTTCTACACCATGATTTACAATTACAAAAAACCCTAAACTTTCCTGTATGGCACGCAAATCAACTGCAAACTGTTCTCGGGCTTCAATATCTCCACTTAGATACTTACCGACATCAATG